>Ga0208011_1000647_pt1 | contig 12903 bp, 18 predicted proteins | sample 7_EtaG_FD_184080 | JGI IMG/M metagenome (GOLD analysis project Ga0208011, IMG submission 184080) | Marine viral communities from the Subarctic Pacific Ocean - 7_ETSP_OMZ_AT15161 metaG (SPAdes) (version 2) | ecosystem: Environmental > Aquatic > Marine > Oceanic | place: Pacific Ocean | collected... | reverse complement strand
GGTCATGGTGGTCGAACGCCCGCCAGGTACAGGCCGACCGTGACCGCCGGGCACAGCGCCGCGAGAAGCGGGTCCAGCAGGAGGTATTCCTCAAATGAGTGCTTCCGTGACGAGGCATTCCCCCGAGGGGAGGGTCTTCACCGACGGCCTCTTGTTCGTGATTGAATTCACGAACGAGTATGGCCCATGCATCGGCCGGCTGGTTAAAGGCTTGCTTTGCGACCTGGATGACGCCTGCTCGGGCCGGTCTACCTGGTGGCCGACGGATGAGGCCATTCGGATCCGGGCTGCGCACGCGACGCTGCTGTTGCAGCTGAGCGCCCTGAAGGCTGAGGAGCAAGTCCACCTGCTTTACATCGTCAGTAACCTTAGGGATGACGATGTTTTTCTCGGGTGGCTGCATCTTGTGCTCTTCGGATGGGGGCCGTCTCGCGAGGGGCGTCAGGATCGGCTAGCCCTGGCCCACGTCCGGAGAGTTCACGGGGATATGAGTACGCCTAGGGCGTATGTCTTCCCCCTGCTCGTTCCGGGTGAGGACTATGGCAACATTGGAATCCACAAGGGAGGGCCTCAGAGTGAGGTCCTCAGGAAACTTCGAGACGCAGTTACGTCTCCATACGGAAAGGGAGGCTGACTTTATGATGAGTCAAGCTAAGAAGTTGATCCTAACCACTATAACCATGTTCGGGCGGAAGCCCAGGATGGTCGAGCTCATCGAGGATGGGTCTCTCGGCTATTACCGGTCGTGGTGCGGCCACCACGAGGGTCGCTCCCAGAGGTACGACCGGCTGGAGCACCTCCAGGAGCTGCTCCAGCCCCCGGAGATGGTCAAGGCGGTGCGCTGGCTGGACAATCAGCCGCACACCCGCGCAGTCCAGGCTGCGAACGGGTTCCTCGCCCACAATCAGGAGACGGGGGAGACAGACTTCTGGGGTTGGGTTGAAGCCAACCTCGGATCGAAGTTGGACCCCAACTCGAAGACGCTTTGGCTGTTCGTGGAGGCAGAGCAGTCATGAGTACCCTCTTGTTGGAGCGAATCGCGGCCCAGCTGGGCGTCGACCCGCAGGTCCTGGCAATTCAGCTGGGCGCTGGTGCCAGTGTCTTCGCCACGGGGGCCGCTCTTCTTTGGCGTAACGCCCGGAGGAGGAAGTGGGCGAAGGGCCACGGGGGCATGAGTCCTGCCTCGTCGAGCGGGGGGGAGCTCTCTTCGGCGAGGAATACGGGCTATGACGCCCGGAAGCCTTCTTGGCTGAGCCGGCTTAAGCGCCGATTGGTCCAGGGCGCGATGGCTGGCGGACTGGCGGTGACCGGATGGGTCGCGCTTCCGCTCATGTCGCCGGAGGCGTCGGCCTATTTGGAGCAGAACATCCTCGGGAACCAGAACGATGATTTCGTTCTGGATCTCGGCGAGGAGTACGAGCTCCGGGAGATCCTGGTCCACCTGTACGCACAGGGGGATCGAGATGCCCTCTTCAGGGGGGTCGACCGCTTCATCAAAGGGTCTATCCGAGAGGGGCGGAGCTACGCTTCTCAGTGCGGGTACGACGTCGCGGAGCTCAACCTGGACCAGCCCCACTATCGGGAGGCTTTCGGCATCTACCTGACCAACGGGATCAAGATGTTGTCGGCAAAGCCCGAGGCGGCAGTTGTCTGCAGGTACCTCCGTGAGGTTGCAGGACATCTGCCTGGAGCCCTCGACGGCCTTCCCGTCTGTGCTTCGGCGGAAGGAGAGAAGTAAATGTCGATTAAGGCATTCAACAGCATACTCCTCTTCCTCCGCTCCGAGGAGGGGGTCCACGCCCTGTTCTATGGGACGGTCGAGGTTGCGCAGTACGCAACGTCATCGGGGGGCTCGAGTCTCATGGTGTGGCCGAAAGGCAAGCCGGAGGACGCTGCCAATCACCAGTACGGTGTTGGCGACAACCTGTTCTTCTGGGGGGAGAAGGCCGATAGGCTTTACTCCATCCTGGTTGAAAACGTGGTGGAGGAGGTGGCAGATGACTGCTACTTCGGGCACCCGTGTGGTCACCTCGTCCGGCCTCAGGAGTTGTTCTCATGAGTTGCTTTAGTTTGTTAAGAGGTTTTGTCTTGGTCGGGATGATCGTTGGAGCTGTCTCTCAGATCGGAGGGTGTGATGATATCACTGCCCAGATCCGGGCGGTTTGCGACGATCCGGTTGGTCCACCCCAGCACCCCTGGGCCAGAGAGCTCCAGGACCGACACTGGGAAGCTGAGGTCGAGAAGGCAATGCGGGAAGCCGCGAATCTCGAAATCACTCCTGATCGGGGGCTTTGAGATGACTAAGGTCGTGCCAATGCACACCCCCTTGAGGAAGCTGTTCTCGGAGGAGGGCTGCCGCGAAGGGGAGATCCTGGTTGACACCGAGGGTCTCCAGGAGCTGATCGCCCGCGAGCTGCGCCTTGGACGCTTCAATGAGGTCCATGGGGTCTTTGAAGCCGACGAGATTCCTGAGTCGGACTGCGCCTCCGAAATTCCTGAGGCGGACTACCAGCACACGGTCTTGCCGTCGGAAGATGCGACACTCCTGCTTCGACTTGAGGCCGAGAGACGAAGCAAGGAGCTGGAGCTTCGGATTCAGTTCTATTCCAGAGCTGTGGCAGTTTACCTCGGGCGAGGCTATAGCCAGCAGAGGGTTGGTGAGATCCTAAGGCTGAATCTAGATCAGATCAAATTGCTGGCCAGCAGAGTAGGAGTTAAGTGATGAGTAAAAGAATTGCGAACGACCTCTTCCCTGAGGGGGGCTTCACCCTCGAGGCCCCCAAGCAGGAACCCTTGCCCCCCTTTTGCAAGGAAGGCGAGCACGACTTCAAAGTGGTCCATGGCTTCGTCGGGCGCTACCGATGCCAGAAATGCGAGGCTTTGGGCTTCAAGGAGGCCGCCTTGGACCGCATGACTCGAGCGGCGAGGATACGGGCGGCGGTCGAGGGAATCGACCTAACCAAGATCCAGCTTTACAAGTGCCCCAAGTGCGGAGGCCCGACGGCCTGCTACCAAGGCGCACGATACACGGTGACGGACCTGCAGAGCGTCCCGGCCAAGGGGGCCAGGACGTGTCGAGTCTGTCGAGAGAAGAAGGAGAAGAAGTAAAATGCTAAATCGTTTGAGAGAGGCAGGCTTCGAAATTGGCTTTGCCGCAGGCGCCCTGGCTCTGCATCAGCAGCCAAGACTGAGGGCCGAGATCGAGGAGATCGTCTTCGAAGACGACTTCGTCCGGTCAAGAGACCTTGGCTTGAAAATGGTCTATTACGGGGCACGCCTCGATGAGCAAGAGGCGAAATCGACCCGTCTGACCCCCGAGTTCTTCGCGGGGCACAGGAAGAGCGTAAGCCGGGTGCTTAGGATGAGAGTCGTCAAGAGGTTGGAAGAGAAGGGAGTCCCCCGCTTTGTGGGGTGGTTCCTGGTCGGAATTCTGGGAGAGAAGGAGAAGAAGTAATGAAGCAGATGGGTAAGAAAATACTATTTGGGGCCCTCGTGGTCCTAATTGTTTCCATCTTTTGGATGGACGGGGAGCTGGCAGGGCCAGCCCTCGGTGTCATCCTCCTGTTTATCGCAGCGGGGTGGGCCTCCAGCGCCCGGGAATTTCCCGAAAGGCCAGCGGCGAAGGGCGATGAGTGGTGGCCTGCGGCGTGGAAGCGCTTTGGGGAGGCCACAGCGCCCTTCGGGGAGAAGCTGGCCGACCTTGGCGACTGGCTCATTGAAGAAGAGGAGAAGTGATGAAGCTCGGAATTAGCCGGGTGTGCCCGGCCTTCGACCACAGCGTGGTCGGGACGCGGGTCAACAGCCCTCGAGAGTTCATTCTCGAGGTGAAAAAGGCGCTGGAGGCACACAACCTCTCCGCCGACCGCATGGAGGGACAGCACTTCTTGATGCTTCCAGAGCGGGCCGTCCGCATGGTGTCGGCAGGTGTTGGCCGGATCAAAGGACGGAGTCCTCAGGACTTTGTGCTTCGTGAACATCGAGGCCAAGTGTCCGCCTATCTCCATAGGGACTGGGCCGAGGAGGCAGACGGGGTCGCCGCGGTGGTTTACACTCTGGATGCCTACATGGCTGACCCGGAGGTGGACATGTCCGCGGAGGACTTCGGTGACGAGGTGAGTCATGTCATCGTCGCTGTCCTGGCTTTCGCTGGTCCACAGTCTCCGCTGACAAGTCGTCGCTTCGTCTCGAACCTCGCTGGTGGAAACCGCGAGGCTCTGGGGTGGGACGCCGATGAGATTCGGAGTCAAGCGAAGGCCGTTGACGACTACTGGTCCGAGTGGCGAGTGGTTGCGGATGAGGACCTGGCGTGGAAGTAATGTTGGGAATTTACAAAGATGAGTTCCGCCAACGACGAAATGTTCGGCGGATCCTTAACGGCATCCTTGAGATGTTGAAAGGGAGGAAGAACTAGTGGAAAACCAAGTTTCTCGGAAGAAACGGAAACCCAAGAAGGCGAAGGCGTTGGGTCGGATCACGCCGAAGAAGGTGGCAGCCCACCGGCTTCTTGCCCTGCTCTCCACACCGGGCAGGTCCGAAAACAGGGCGCTTTGCATGCTCCGGCACCGAGGGAGCGGGGAGATCTATCCGATGAAGGGCGGACCCGAGTTCGCCCTTCTGTCCGGCGAACCGCCTCTTAAGGGGGGTTTTTGGATGCGGCTGCCCGAGCTGCTGGGGCTCCTGGACCACAGGCCGGAGTTCTTCGAGCTCGATCCCGACGGGGATGACGAGGAGACCATCCGGCGGTTGCTGAGCCATCTCCTGGGGCAGCCCGAGCCGAAGGGAGAGCGGACGATGTCCTCTTGGATTCAATCCAGGGAGCTCTTGGCTTTGCCCGCACCCCCTCGGGGGCGGTACCGGCGAGTTCAGCGCAGTTTTCCTGCGCCGCCGCTGGGTCGCGAGGCTCGGAAAGCCGTCCTGGACGGCGACTGGAGACTCGAAGGCCGTCTCCTGGCCGAGCTGGGGGAGAAGCCCTGGCAGGATATTGACCGGCGACTCCTAATGGAGCTGGTCGACATCAAGGACTATGACCGGGAGGACTTTGATAAAAGGGTCGGGTTTGTCCTTAAGGCCATTAGGCACCGGGCTAAAGAGCTCAACCTTTCGAGCCGATATGTCAGAGACCTGACAGGGGAGCTTGAGTGGATCACTTTGACGAAGGCCTGGCCATACTCCTCCGCCGTTGCGAGAGGGCTTGCCCAAGAAGCCCTGCACGAGCTTAAGTGGCTCGATGACCCGATGCCGATCGTCACTTCGGAGGGGCCGAAATTCGAGGTAGCCGTGGACGACGTCAACAAGTGCACCGACACGCCTGTGCGGAATCCATTCCGACAGCGACAGACGCACGCCAAGGGCACGGGCCCAGAGAAGGGCGAGCGCCTCTCGCTTAGGGAGCGGACCCGAAGGCGGCTGCTTGCTGGTGCCCTGAAGTTGCGGAAGGCGTTTAGTCGCAGCAAGCCGGATGGCTACACGAGCTTCCTGCGATGGGCAGGGCGCTCGGTTGCCTTCATGGCAGCCGCTATGGCATTTGCCTGCCTGGTCGGCCTGGTCGCCCTTCATGTGACGACAGGGCTGCCTTGTCTTCTCATCGAGGGCAAGAAGGGTCGACGTCAACTAAGGCAGACCTGGAAGCGTTTGTGTATGAGGGCAGCGGAGGCCGGTGAGAAGATCTTCTCGCAAGCCGATCGCGTCCTGAAGTAAGGAGAGAAAAAATGAAAATTAGGAATCAAACATTGGTGTTTAACGCGCTTCTGAAGGAGCTCGGGTTGGAGTACCGCCGCTGGTTTCAGTCGCGACGCAGAAGGTGCGGCGAGCACCAGAGGGATCTCTTCCTGTGGGATGTACTCAAGCAACCGGGGGAGTATGCAGGACTGGAGCACCTTCTGCGCCAGTTCGAGAAGGAGTCCGAGCTTCCTGAGCTCTGGACGGCCTGGCGTTGCAAGACCATCGCTGATGATCTGCTCGGGCCCGTGACCTGGGATCCGGAGGTCATCTGGGCCGTCTGGAGTCTCGTCTTCCCCGGAGGACCCGTCTACCTCTACGATCCCGAAGAGGACCCCGAGGCCGTAGAGGCGCTGGAGGGAGACGACTCCATCTCGGCAGTTGCGCAAGTTCTTGCGACCGCTTTCGTCGAGGATGAGCTGATGGCGCGGGATGAGTCCAGGTTCACCCTGCTTGCTCGCTATGGGGTGAAGGCCGAAGCCGCAGATCGGGATAGACTCGGCGCCCCGAGAGACCTGTGCGAACACCGGGCCAAATGGCTTGACAGCTGGTCCGACCAAGTCGCTAGGACTCTTGGGGAGTATCTGCCTGATGAGACGAGAAGGCTTGAATGGAAGCACCAGGAGGGGCTTTCGTTCTACATGGGGCAAGCCGTTCGGCAGATCTTCGGCGATCTGAGCCGCATACGCCATTCCTTCGACTGGAAGGGCGGGTGGCCAGAGGAGATCGAAGATGTCCTTGAGTCCGAGATAATCGCCCTTGTAGAAGGGTTCAACGAGAAAGAAGGTTAAAATGGATATCAAGAACTTGTTCGCGCAGTGGCTCGAGAGCTACTGCGCGCCAGAAGGGCCGTCCGCCCTTGCCCGGCGACTGGGCATGCAAGTGGCACAGCTCAACGTGTACCGCTCTGGGCGCTCTGTGCCCAGGCTCGGGACCTTTGTCCGACTCGCGGGCGAGCTAGACCCCTGTCTTGCGGGGATTCTGGAGCATTTCTTCGATCCGGAGTTTGCACCGGAAGACTACTGTCGACTGACGCCGACACGGGCCGGAAAGCTCTTCCGCAGGTGGCTTAAGCGCAAGCTTGCGGAAAACTACGCCACAAAGCGCTGCCCCGATGGGAGCGCGGTCGCTCTTGCTGCAGACCTGGGGACCACCCCCGCGGCAGTCTACGGCTGGACCAAGGAGGGAACGCTAACACTCGGGCGTTTCGTACAGCTGGCCGAGCTGTTGGAGCCGGCGCTCTTTGAGCAGATCAAAGAGTCACTTAACCTCAAGCAGAGGGGAGAGAAATGAAACGAGGAATTCAGATGCTTAAGAAGATGAGATCGGCGGTGAGAGAATACGCGGAGGGCCACTCCTCGCAGCACCCGGGGCGCAACGTCCCAGAGTTCGGAAGGCAGATGCTCCAGCTCCTTTCCGGCCTCAGGGGGCATCACCCACTGAGCCCCAGGGGGTTTATACCCTTCTGGCTCACCGCCCCCATGACAGAAAGGCCGCCGAACCCGGGGACGGTGAGTCTATTCCACATATGTCTTCGGGACGATGTGGAGGACATCTTGGAGAATGGCTTCCGGCCTCCGACTCAGGAGGCGACCTTCCTCGCCGACAACCCGCTGCTGCCGCCGGCAGCCCTCGGACAGAAGGGCAGGGACCGGATCTCCATGACGATTCAGGGGGCCGAGTTTGCCTTCCCCTGGTGCTGGATGAAAGCAGAGGCCGTCGGGAGTCCCATCCCAGAACTGTCGGTAGTGAAGACCCAGCTTCCGACAGCGAAAATTGCGCAGGTGATGCTGGGGAAGGCTATAATCCTCCGTAACGGCGTACGAGAGGACTACCCAGTGCCGGGGGTGGAGGTGACGGTAGACAGGGAGAACCTCGGCAGCATGGAGCGGAGCTCGATCTCTGAGCTCCTTTCTGCGCCTCCATCACCCCCTCTCTGGCTGGGACACAAGATCTTCAGCGAGACCGACACGCTTCGAGACCTGAAGGTCTTGATAGAAGCCTATGCTGCTGAGAAATTGGACAGCGGGATCGACGCAGAGACGATGATTTCCGAGATGTCACGGCTTGAGAGCTCTGTGCTGTATGCTTCGTTGTTAGTCTCTCGACACTCAGAGCACGCCCCCCTCGCGGAACGAGCTCGGCAGGAATGCGCGAAGGTCGAGTCGGTAGGGCGAAGTCGTATCGAAGAATTCCTACAGAAGTAGAAGAGGAGAAGAGAGCATGAAAGAAGAGGCAAGAAAGCTCGTGGAGGCGCTGATGTGCTTTTTCGGATGTCAGGACATCAGTCAACTGCAGCGTGCCGTCCAGATATTTCCGACCGTGAGGAACTTTTCGGTCGGGAAGGAGATTGAAGAGGTCGTCCGTATCGCCGGTCTCGAGGGATGGGACGAGGCAGTCGAGACGCCCCCCTCCGACGTGGACATGGTCCCCGAAAACCTGTGGTGGGTTCACTGGATGTTCCGGGAGCGGTGGACGGGTCGATGCCCCGACAGCGTGCTGGAACTAAGGACGCACGAAGCGTGCATGACGGCGTGGGATGATGTCAACAAGGCGGGCGTCACCTTCATGGCAGCCTGCACCGGGTGGGTGGATAATTGTTCTCTCGCCGGCTACCCGGGGCACCGGCTTGATAGCTGGAGGTTTGCCCCCTCGACCGCTCGACAGTAGAAGAGGAGAAGAAAACATGAAGTGGATGAAGATGACTCTGCCGGCAAGGCTCGTCGCCATCGCAGCCCTCATTGGGGTAGACCCTGAGAAGGAGCTGAAGTCAGGCAAGATATTCGACTCAGAGGACAAGCGAGATGAAGAACTCGCCATCGAACTCTTCTGGCACCCAGACGGGGGAGCGGACGTCGTTGTCGAGGCTGTGGATCTCCTCAAGGGTCTATTCCTGCACCCGGGCCAAGAGTATCTGCCGGATGATCAAGTCCGGAAGAATATCACAGCCTTGGCTTACGAAAAAGGCCCCTCCAAGGCGGTTGTCTGGCTTGACTCGATGTCGATGAACCGGGAAGACATCTTCTGGCTTATCGGCGAGCTCCTCAAGAAAGCCTCTGCTGCCGAGAAGCGCTACCTGAGCTGGAAGTTGTTTAACCTCTCCATGATCGCCATCACGCCCGACGAAGACTAGGCCCGGCCTAAGCCCCTGACTCCAACCCCCTAGCAGAAAGGAGGAAGATGTCTTGACCGAACTTCTGGCCAGAGGCCCCCCAAGGGGGCCACCCCGGTTGCCTCCCAGGAGGTGGCCGGCTGACCCAGCCGTTGCCCGGACGGTTGTCCACGCCCCTCTTCGGAGGGGCGTGGAGAGTTGTCTGGGGTGGACTTGCAGGCTTTGCCTTTGGGCGCACTTTTTTGACAGCTTTATCGGAGGAGAGATGAGAGTGACACAGATGAAAGGAAGACATTGAGAACTTTGACTTTAGTCACAACTTTAACTCTCTATAGGAATCATGGCCCCATTGGGGCTTTTGCCGGGGCAGATGCCCCAATGCTTTTTACCGCCATTGATATGGAGCTTTACCTCCAGGCGGCCAGAGAAAGGAAGACAGGAATGTCAAGCGTGAACAAGGTAACATTGCTCGGTCGGCTGGGCGCCGATCCCGAGATTCGCTACACCCAAAGCGGCCAGCCCGTGGGCAGCCTCCGCATCGCGACCAGTGAGAACTGGAATGACCGCGACGGTAATCGCCAAGAGCGCACGGAGTGGCACAACATCACCGTGTGGGGCAAACAGGCCGAAACCTGCGGCCAGTACCTCGCCAAGGGCCGTCAGGTCTACATCGAAGGTCGCCTCCAGAGCCGTGAGTACACGGACCGAGACAACATTCAGCGACGTGCCTGGGAGGTCGTCGCAAACAAGGTCGTCTTTATCGGCGGCCGACAGAACTAAGGAGAAAAAATGAGAAAATTCGAAAATATTGATGGATTGAGGCTCTACATCGAGTCTCTGCCCACGAAGAAGAAGTGGCCCAGTCAACAGAAGGCGGCCTTCACCCGATGGGTGAAGAAGCTGCCGGACAGCGAGGCCAAGACCTTGTTAATCGAGGCCAAGAACGACGGCCGGAGTCGTACCAAGGTCATGGCCCTGTTAAAGGCCCTGGCTGATGACCGGCTTTGGGTTGTGCCGGAAGTGCCGGAGGGCAGCTTCGATGTAAACGCGGCATATGAGGAGGCAGTGCGCCTTATGCCCATCTTCGAGCAGGCACTCCTGCCGAGCGAGACAGCCAAGGAGGCGGACAACAGCCCGGAGCGCGAAGACGTGGAGCTGGTAGACGCCCTGACGGATGAGCCGTCGGGCGAGACAATTGAGGGGGTGGTAGTACCCCCGAAGGAGGAAGAGATGTCAGAAGAGAAGAAGCCGCCGGAGCAGCCGGTGGAGAGTGGGCCGTCGTGGCTCGAGAAAACCCTCGGCTTTGCGACCGACGGGATTGACTGGGTGAATGCCTACGTCACCCAGGTTGGGGTGAAGCTGGAGGAGGGCCGTGAGGACGCTAAGGCGAGCCTGGCCCACCTGGGATTGATCCGGCAGTATGCCGAGTTGATCGGGCCCGAGCTCGAGGGGTGCCTGTTGGCGAAGGACATGCGGTTCTTCCCGCTGGTCCTCACCGATGGCCCCCTAAAGAAGCTCGTCGAGAAGGCGAGTGGGGTCATGACCCGGGGCGACTGGCGTGAAGGCGAATTCACGCCGAAGACCGACGGGGACAAGGACGTCCTCAGCGAGTGGATCACCTTCCTGGCAATGCACGCGGCTGTGACGTCAGGGATGGTCCCGGAAGACTGCTCGTTCGTCATCCCCCGGGAGCAGGTCGAGAAGGCTCACGAGGCGCAGTCCGATGGCAAGGTCAAGAATGGCCTCGCCAAGTTGCTCGAGGCGAAGAACTTGGGGCTGGCGTTTGACGCCCTCAAGTCTGCACCGCTCGAGAAGGACGGGAAGGTTTCCATTGAGCGCCAGGTCGTGGAGGCCATCCAGGGCACGAAGGGGTTCAGCCCCCCTCGGCTCAAGAAGGCAGGGGCTGGATGGTCCTTCGTGGCCACCGGCGCCTACCGGCCCTACACCTACTTCCTCTCCCGCTTCCAGCAGGAGCTGCGCGAGATGAAGAAGAGCGGCGACGGCGGAGTCGAATCCGCAATGCCATTCAGCAACAACAAGGTCAAGAGAGCCACCATGTATGGATGGTTCATGCACAAGGTCATCTCTGCGGCACATCAGCCCATGAAGACCCTCGGGATCCCTGAGGCGATCTGGCGTCGGGCGACCGTGGTGCTCGAAAGCCCCAAGGTTGTGCGGAAGACCTCCAAGGGGCGTTTGAGCGTCCCCAAGGCAGACCGTGGACGGGCGCTGGCCTTCGGCTGCAAGACCGGTGGGCAGATCGTATTCGCCCACACCGCTGCGTTCGCAACCCAGATGTCGAAGGGCCCACGAGCCTTCGGCAACGCAACCAAGTACGCTGCGTACATGGTTCGGGCTGTGCTCAATCGAGAAGACGGTGACATCTGGAAGGAGCGAGCCGGAGAGGCGATCTCACTGGCCAAGGGTCAGTTCTTCGAGTTCCTGTGCCCTCAGTGGGGACGGGAATTCATCCGGCGGCAGTATGAGACCGTCAGCGAGTACTTGGCGGAGAAGGCGGGGCCGGTCACCAAGGCAGTTGCCAAGCCCTTCAAGATGTTTTATCGCGGGGCAGAGATGACCTTCGAGACCGCTCGAGCCGGCTGGGCTTTCGTACGCGGAGAGAAGGAGCGGACCCGAGTCCAGAAGCTCAAGGACTGGGCCAGTCGCCAGGTCGAGCGGGGCGTGGCCCTCAAGGACCGATTTGTCGGTTTCCTCGGACGGACGCTGAACCGGGTCAAGCACCCGATCCAAGCCCTCATCGACGCGAAGGATTGGGTTGTCGACCAGGCTCGCAACGGGTGGGACAAGGTCAAGGCGGCCTACACCTGGACGAAGGAGGCTGTCGTCGGGACGGCGAAGAAGGTCGGAGAGAAGGCCCGCTCCGCGTGGCGCTGGCTGACCTCCCGCCTCTCCTCCGCCGACGCCACTGCGCCCGTGTGCTAAGCGCTAACGGGCGGAGCTAAGCTCCGCCCCGGGGTCGGCCATCCCCGAGACTAAAAGGCCACGCCGGGATCACGTTACGATCCTCGAGGGAGTCCGCCCACCCTCGACACTGCACGCCGCCGGGCAGCGGCAATCGCCCCGTAACCTCAACCCTTTCACCCGTCCCCCCGACGGGTGAAGAGCCGGCCCTCGGGCCTCTAGGCTCCGAGTGGGGTGACTCTACTGCCGACTTTCGTGAAACCTTCGGGTTTTGCGTTAACTGGTAGGTAGATCCCCACATGGAGACCTAGATCCATCCTCCCAGAGGATGGAGGCGGTTACGGAGCGATTAAATTCTAGGGGATGTTTTCAGGCGGCCGAAGGCCGCCATTTTCAACAATGCCCAAATTACGAAAGTGAGGTGTTTCAATGAAACGCTTGTGGGCCTGGTTGCGTAAGTTCGGCACGAATGCCGACGAGAAACGCAACCTCTTCGGCGCCGTGCTCGATTTCGGCGCCGGCGCCATCTCGGCTCCCATCAGGGCCGGGAAGGTCACGTGGCAGATGTGTGTCTGCCTCGTTCGTGACACGGAGGAATTCAAGGTGCAGGCGCACTACTATTCGCGCCGTGTTACATCATCCGTCGCGGCGGTGTTCGGTCTCAAGATCGAGTATCGCCAGTGTCGCAAGACCGGCAAGTGGACTCGGTCCATGGACTGGACCGGCTTGGCAATCCTGGGCTACTGTGCCTTCTACGGCTGGCTCCTCGGAGTCATCGCTGAAGCATACGGATCCCCCCTCCTGGCCGTCGTCTTGACGTTCGGCCCCTACGTCATCGCCTTCTTGGCGAATCTCGGCAGTGTCATTCGCGCTTGGAACGCGATGACATTCACCGAGTATCGTAGAGCTCTTCAGATTAAGGTCGCGAAAGAGACCATAAACATGGAGAGCAAGAAGGCATTCGAGGCCGACGAGGCAATCTCGTTGGCCGTCCAGCTCAAAGACCTCGAGGCTAAGGCTTTCGAGGTTAACGAGAAGGCCCTCAAGGCCCTCATCGTACTGGAAGACGCGGGCTCGGAGATGGACGAAACCCTCGTTCAGATCCGACAAGAAAACCCGGAGGTGTACAAGCGCCTCCGGGGTGAGTTCGA
>Ga0208011_1000646_pt1 | contig 12912 bp, 15 predicted proteins | sample 7_EtaG_FD_184080 | JGI IMG/M metagenome (GOLD analysis project Ga0208011, IMG submission 184080) | Marine viral communities from the Subarctic Pacific Ocean - 7_ETSP_OMZ_AT15161 metaG (SPAdes) (version 2) | ecosystem: Environmental > Aquatic > Marine > Oceanic | place: Pacific Ocean | collected... | reverse complement strand
TAAGGCTTGATGCCCTACCGCTGTATTATAATCTGAATCAGTACAGGCATCTAAACTCTGATATCCAACAGCCACATTACCTTCACCACTTGTGAGGGCGGCGAGTGCGGCTCTGCCTATGGCAACCGTACCAGCGGCGGCGGCAGTTACATCTCCAGATTCACAAGCACCTTTACCTATCATTACCGCATCAGTTACACTTGTTGTTGTAGAGCCAGCCACACAACCAATTATAACATTATTTAATCCATCAGTAAGGGCATCTCCAGCCAGAGAACCAACAATCGTATTAGCATCTCCAGTAGTAATTGCCGTACCTGCTGTAAATCCAATAGCTATATTATTATCAGCGGCATCAGTTTGTGTACCAGCACCACCAGCCAATTCACCAATAAAAACATTTTGGTCGCCAGCACCATCTGGGTCACCCGCAGTTTTACCAAAAATGGTATTTGAAGTACCATCATCATTATTCGATAGAGAGATGCGGGAGTTGGTATCAAGAGCGAACATAGTGCCTGTACCAATCGCTGTTGTACCAATCTTAAATATATCTGAATCACCATCATCCACACCCATTGTGAATTTTGATGTACCGCTTAATTGAAATGATAGAAACGCATCTCCGTCAGTAGCAGAGTTATCAATTTGTACCTCTGTTCCACTCGCATGACTGCCGTCTACTGCTAAAACTGCCTTACCAGTAGAAGCATCTGTCATTGATATGCAAAATGTAGTACCGTTATCCCCGTCTTTTACATTTACAAGTGTTGATGTATTACCGCCACCGTCACGGTCAACGTGTAATAATTGCTCATAACTCGCTGCAATAGTTTGTCCTGTTAAAGCTGCCATAATTTTACTCCGTTAAGTTTCCTTGTGTTTATTCTTATAACTTGCCGCCCGAAACTTTTCTGACATGGTTATAAGCAAATTCTTTATGTTATGTCTTCCCATTTACGATGCTCGTTTTCCCATAAGTCACCAACCAGTTCCCAGAGATCTCTGGCAATAGCTGCTGATCTGGTAACGAAACTTCGTAAGCCTAATTTTAATGTTAGCATTATCCAAAGTAGGCTATTAACATTCCTGCTGTAATGTCTATCTCAGTCCATCTGCCAAAGATCGTAGCACCCTGTGGGAATGTATTACTTACGTCTATCTGCAAACCGCCTGACCCTTGAGTAGTTGTTTCTGCTCCATCTGATTCATTATGAGCAGCAGCTTCCGTATTCGCATATTGATCTTCATCTTCAGCTACTAACCCACCACTAGAATCAAGAGTAGTATCTTCTAAGAATGTTATTGCTATAAAAACAGTTCCTGTTGGAGGGCTTGAAGCTCCGCTTGCATCTAGAAAAATAGATCCTACTTGACCGAATCCTAGATTCCCTGCCTCTACTACTGAGTATTTTTGTTTTCCACCAGCCATCTTTTTTCTCCTTCGTTACGATACCTTACCGAGCTTGACTACTCTCATGGGTATCTTGGTTAAATTTTTATGCACTTATATCATCTAATATAGCAACAACTTTAACACTGACACTTGTGCCATCTGCTGTACAAGCATGTAAATTGTCTAAAGTCACTCCATATGTTTTAAAGATAACAGATTGATCTTTACCTATAACTATAGCATCTACTTTAGTTACTGGAGCTGCCCCATCTAGAGATAAATGAACATTCACGCTTGTTGCAACATCTGCACTGGTTACACCATTATGTGTTACTGATATTATTCTTACTAAATCACCAGTAGCTGGATTCTCAGAATCCTCTGTATATGTTGCTGATGTTGATAATAAATTAGCATTAGTAGTTACATTAGTAGCGGCAGCATAATACCATTTTTCATCAGCTAATGCAGTATATTCTAATTTTCCGCCTACCGATCCTTTTATATCATGGTGAATAGCATAAACAGCATCTGCATCTGCATCTGCTGTGAATAATACAGTTGGTTCCAATGATACTGCACCCCTAGCCACATCTCCTACACTCATAATTAAACTCCTTGTTGTTGTTGCGGTATCCCACCGCTGATTAATAGTTGTAAGCCTTGATTGTATTCAGCCTTCAACTGTTGATACTGACCCTGTTTCCATTGGTAATCCATACCATGTTTCTGGATCTTTGATCCATAGTTCTGGATATCGGCTCCATATTTCTGTACAGTTGCAGAAACTTCTGCTTGATAGTCCTGTATCTCAGTAGAATACTTTCCAAGACTGGATTTATATTCTTCTATATCTTCTTGGAAGTTTTGTATGGCATTCTGTAAAGCTATCTGAACTTCTTTATCCATATTAGACTTGCGTGTAGTATACTCCTGCTGTGCGTTCTGTACTGCTACTTGAGTATCTTTACCAAGATTCTGTGTCTTCCTTTGTATGTCCTGTTGGTATACAATATTGTCTTCATTAAAAGAATTTAATGCACTCTGTATATCGGCACTATACTTCTGTATATCTGTCTGTCTCTCAGCTTGCCATACTCTTAGATCACCCTCAAGGTTCTGCTGGTATTCTTGAACCTCTTTAGAAACTTCTGCTTGATAGCTTTGAACTTCATTAGAGTATTTCTGGAGTAACTGACCATCATCGCCTGATGACAATTGTGCATCTTGAATTGCAACCTGAAGATCTGCCTGATACTCTACATTATCTTCATTAAACTTGTTAAGGTTATTTTGTATATCACTACCATACTTTTGCAGATCAGTTTGTCTTTCTGCCTGCCACACTCTCAGATCTCCTTCGAGATTCTGCTGATACTCCTGCACTTCTTTAGATACTTCAGCCTGATATGACTGCAGCTCATTAGAGAATTTCTGTAATGCTTGTCCATCGTCCGCAGATGAGAGCTGTGCATCCTGTATAGCTACTTGCAGGTCTGCTTGATATTCTACATTAGCATCATTAAAAACATTTAACTGATTCTGTATATTAGCCTGATACTCACCGATCTGGGCATTGATCTCCTGAATCTTTACTGATGCAAGCTCTACATCTTCATCTGTAGATATGAATGTATCTACTGTGCTGAAAGCAGGAGCAACAACAGGTCCAGTATAAACTGGAGCTGTAGAACTAAAACTAACTGAATTAGAACTAATAACTGGTGCTACTGGTATTGTAGCACTAATAGTCAAATTTGATATAGTTGGAGCTGATCCAAGACTAACAATAGGCTGTACATAAGTAGGTGCAGTACTTGAGAAACTAATACTGTTAGAACTAAGTGCTGGAGCTACTGGTATTGATGGCGATATTGTTAGGTTTGATATGGTTGGGGTAGCACCCAATGAAAGTACTGGAGCTACATAACTTGGTGCTGTCTCTGTCATAGATGCCATATCACTTACTGAAATAATAGGCTGAACTATATCAGATACACTTGCATCTGTGTAAGTAAAGCCTGGGGCAGATGGAGCTGTAGGAGATACAGGTAGCGTAATATCGCTTATATCTGTTGGCAGACTGGATGTTTTATCAGCCATTAAACGCTGTAAGCATCTTACTGCACCGCCAAGAACCAGTAAACGCTCTGCTTCCTGAGGAAAATTAGTAACTGTACTTCCACCATGAACTATAGCTGTACTGCCGTCTGATGTTGGTACTTTAGGAACATAGTGAAGAACGCCTGCTGTGGCTCCGCTTCCTGCAGCTCCATTTACCTTAACACTTTCATCTTCAATATAATAGACCGCATCCGTATCGCTTGCCGCATATATTGATGCAGTATCATTATATTTTGCTTTCTGGATAGCAGGTATTTCTCTAGCTGGCAGATCGTCTTTATCTACTGCTAGTACTTTCTTGCCTGCTGTAGTCAGCCCTGAAGAAGTGATAGACGCTGTCTTTGCAACTGCTAAGAGTTTACCAATAGGGAGGACATCCACTATCTCAGCACCTATATCCTGTATAGATGTTGAAATAAGATCGTCATCTCCTACTGATCCGATTAAATCTTCTATTTGTGTTTTAAAACTCATCCTGATATTGCCACTTCAGTAAATGTTGTTGCTGTATTGCTAACCGATGAAAAAGATGTTAAGCCATCCCATTCTAATGGAAGACTGCTAGACGCTACAAGAGCGTCTTCCCAGTTAGTGGCTGTAAGATCTTCCCAGTAATAACTCTCTGAAAATATTGTATCAAATGTTGTTGCTATCGGATTCACACTGCTAAAAGTAGCTGAAGCATTAGCTACTGGTGTAAAAGTAGTTCCGTCTGCATCTATTGTTGATTCTGTAAAAGCCATTAGTAATCGTATTGTTTTATGTGATAGGTTGAGCCATCTCTTTGTTTATTAGCATATTTCTTTGCTTCATTTAATTCTTCTCTCCAGAGTGTCCTGAAATATGTAGCCTGCTGCAATCCGTTTGGATTTGTTTCATATCCTTTTGATATAGCATAATAAGCTAAAGCATCATGGAACTCTGTAGGTATTGCTGGAGATTCAGCAAGAGCAATGCCAGTCCCAGATGCTACAAAATCCTCATCCCTTTTTACCGCATGTACATTGACAGTCTTTACTTCGCTTACTGATACGTAATCTGTGCTGCTGTCGCTGTCTGATCGAGTTGCTATAGCTATAGCGTCTCTCTCTATCCACCATACTTTCTTTAACGCACTTGTTCTCTCTGCTGTTGACATTAGGTTGTATCCATCTTCTCAGGTTGCCCCACCAGTCTGGGTATTTCATAGTTGTCATAATCTACTCTTGTAATTTCTACTATAGCATCATCAAGATTATAATAACGCTGATCAGCAACAGTAGGAAATGTATATAGCTGTTTTAGTACTCTTGTTTTCCTGCAAAATTCATCCAGAGCTTTGTTTAAAAAGATCCTGATCTGCGTCTCGCCAAGATGCGGATGATGTTGCTGTACTGTTTCTATTAATTGTTTCTGTGTCATAATTCTAAGTTAGGGGAGCATTACGCTCCCCCAACTCGTTTGTTTAGTTATCGAATGTTATTGCATTGTAGACTTGAGCAAAAGCCTCTACATACCAACCAGTTCCATCAGAAACTAACCTTACTCTATCTCCTTTTAAGGATCCAGCAGCAAAGGTTATTTTGGTATTAGCTGCCGCTGCTACATCAGCGTCTGTGCCAGCACTTTCACCCTGAGTAGAGCCATACAAGGCTCCATAAAAATCCTCAGTAGCAGAAGCCTGAACAACAGTACATACTGCTGTATCATAATCACCTGTTTGTATGATCTGAAATTCCATTCCCGCTGCAGCCGAAGGAAGAGTTATATCCACTCCATTCGTACCCATGAGAATTGTTTTTCCAGAATCAGCAGGGACTAATGATGCATCAGAGCTTACTGTTTTAACACCCGAAGTTGAACCACCTAAATAAGGTCTAGCCATTTTAAGCCTCCTTATGCTGTGATTTTAAACAGATGATGACTTTCAATTAGCTGTATACCAACACCTTCATCAGACATGTATTGATCTTTAACGCCATCAAAGGCATTATCGGTCTTGATGTTTGTCTGATACATTGAAGGACGATACACTGCATGGAATAGATTCTCATCAGATACAATTGCCATCCACTTGTTATATGGTCCACGCAGAGCTGGAGTTGGAATCAACTGCAACATTCCATGAGGTGTCTCAAGTACACGATAATTGAAACCAAGAGAATCACGCTTCATATCTCCAAGAGAAACTGTCCAACCTGAGTTGCCAGCAATTCCTGAAGAACCAGCCATTTTAGACCAGTAACCCAAAGCACCAGCACCACAAAAAGCACGCTTTAAACCTGCTTCTGGTATATACTGGAATACTTTTTCCATATCATCTACAAAATCTCCATAGCCGTAGCTTGAAGAAACTGTGAATATGTTTTGTGCATCATGTGTAGATGTATCCTCACCATAGGTTTCTAAAGCAGAAACAATACCATAAGTAGTACGTACTAGGTTTCCATCGGAATCCACGTTGCCACCATCGGCAAATGTCTCATCGTTATTAGTATCATTATTACCAGCATCATAAGCAGCTTCTTGAAGACCAGTGCCTCCAAAACGCTTACCAAAGAGAAACGCTTTCTCTTTTTGCATCTTATGTTCTTGGGCTTTAATTCTACGAAGTCTAGCCAATTCTGAAGAATCTCCACGAAGTACTGCTGCTTCTAAAGTACCAGTAACCTGTAAAGGTGTCTTAAAGATTTGAGTAGAGTTGTAGACCACTTGCAATTCATCAGAAAATGCATCAGGCGATTCAGAGCCTTCACCCTGTGCATTACCAATGACCAAGAATATGTCGTTATTTGCTAAGGCAATATCACTGCCAGTTGAAGTCCAAATACCAGTAACAACAATTGTTGTTGAATTTGTAACTGATTGAACTCTGACTATTGCTTTCTTTGATCCATAGCTAGTTGTCCATACTTCTGCAATAATACCTTTTAGACTATCGTCTATTGTGACATTAGATGCACCATCAACTGTTACAGTTGTGGTAGTACTGCCATCTGAATCAATGTTATCAGTATCGCCATTACATAGCCATAACTGCTTTACCCAAGGATTACGATGTTCAAACATCTTAAACACTGGGTCTGGGACTTTTCGCATTTCCTGATTACTAACCAATGTAGTAAAAGGTGCAACGTCTGTCCATAACTCCCTAGTGACCTGCGGATCTACGTAAAAATTTCGTCGATCCGTATAAAGTACACCAGAAGCTTTTAGTAGCTTTTCTGTAGCTGCCATTTCATTCTCCTTTTATTTTAGTTTACTTTATAACTATTACCTCCCCAGTAAAGCATCACTAAATAATTGCTCATCACTTCTAGGCTGTTCAGACTGTCCTGTCTGCACTGCTGCAGTTTTAGGAACAGCTAAACGACCTGCTTGATTTTGCATCTCTTCAGTACGCTGTTTTACTACTGGGTTGGGATTAGTTCTCAATTCAAACAACTTGGCTAAATTGTCAAGAGTAAGGTTATCGGGATTCTGCGACCATTCTACAAACTGTGCAGCTTTTTGATTATCGTAACCAAAATTGTTCACAGCATGGCTCATGGCTTGAGACTGTACCATACGTAGCTGTTGCTGTTGCATCTGCTGTTGGTACTGTGTCTGCATTTCCTGATCCCGTACCTGATCTTTCTTTGTGAGAAAGTCAATGTACTGGTCCCTGTATGACTCTTTAGCTATTCGATACCTAAAGGAATCCGATTCAGGATCATTATAAGCATCGACCTCATTGTATGAATGTGGTCTTTCAGGTGCTGTAGGCTCCTTCAATGAAGGCTCTTGGAGTCCTTGCGGTTGTCCTTGAACTTGTCCGTTGGAGGGTGAGCCTTGCTGGTCAGCGTTTTGTGGTACTGTATTAGTCTTGTAGTACTCCAATTCACTGCGTATAGCACTTAGCTCTCCCTTGGCTTTGTCAGCTTGTGATTGCCAATATTCAAAACGAGTTGAGTCGTCTCTGGGGGAGACTTCGTTTGTTTGTTCTTCCGTGATTGGTTCGCCCGTACCTACAGGATTTTCTGTAGGTATCTCCCCCATAGGGATACTGGGTTGCTCTGTTTGCAATCCAGCGTTCTCTACAACAGGACGATCAGCTTCACGTGTTTCTAAGATATTCTCCATTACTTTTCCTTTGCGGTTTGGTTATTTCCAGCAACCGCTTTCTTCAATTATTTTTTCTTCCATTTACGAGCATTCTGGGCAAAGACTTTCTTCTTCTTCATTGCCGTAGAATCGCTCTTTTTTACTTTAAGCTTACTGGCTGCTATGTTCTTACCTTTTTTAGTGCCTGTAGCTTTTCTGAGACTGCCTCTTTTACTAGGCTTGATATAAATCTTTTTTCTAGCCACTATCTAAAATCTCCAGTTCCCATAGAATCCCCAGATGGTAAATCTTTAGTAAAAGGGTTTCCATAATTTTCTGAATATGGATTGCTTAAAGAATCTTGATTAGATGCAAGATAGTCCTGAAGTTTTTCTGCTCCTTCAGGAGTAGATAACATTTTTTTTACATATTTAGTTTGTGCTTTTGACTGTTTTGGAGATAATGCACTGATTGATTGTCTCATTTTTATATCTAATCTGTCGTTTGTAGAATCAATAATAAACTTTAAAGCATGAAAGTGTTTATTACTTGTCATCTCTTGAGGGCTTCCTGCATATGTAACTACATATTCATCTTTTTTCTTATTGTATACCAAGCCACCTAATCCATTTGTTTCTTTCTTTATCAGCTGTCTTAATGCTTGATATTGATGAACTTTTCCTATTTCACGACTTTGCCCTACACTATGTGCAAGAGAGCCACCTACAACACCTGCTAATCCAGCACCAATAGCATATTCTGGATTATTTTTAATTAAATCAGAGCCTCGATCTCTAGCTATTTTTCCATAGTTCTTACCAGCTTGTCCTAAGTTTCTAGCTCCTCTTAGTGCATGTTGTAATATTTTACCGTATGCCATTACTCCTCCAGCCTTAACATTTCTTCATTCATTGAACGCTGCGTATTCCTGCGTTCATCAAAGTCCTCTATATCTTCTTTAGCAACCTTTAACTCATCTGCAAGGCGTGTCTGGTAAAGCTTAGTTGCCATTTCAACCTTAGCCTCTGCTTTAGCCAGTTTCTTTTCAAATTCTTTTACTTCTACACGCTTTCTATCATGTAAGGACTCTCTTTGTGCTGTCTGCAGATCTCCTTTAAGTTTCTTAATCTCTTCACCCTGTGCCTGCATCTGCTGTTGCATTTGCTGCATTTGTCCCGCTCTCTCTAACACACCCTCCATATCTGCAACATCAGTCTGCTTAAGCACCTCAATCTGATCAATAAGACCCTTTTCGTATAACTGCATATAGTACTCAAATCTTCCCCAGCGATTAGATGGAAGAGTAGAGCCTGACAGTACAATTAAGTCATATTTGCCAATAGTAATATCATTTATCTTGCCAATAAGATTACCAACATCATCGTATAGAGGGCTGTTGACTTGCATCTCTAATGGTCTGTTATTCGGCTGCATTAGCCTGAATACCTTCTCATCTGTATATACAAACTGTATCAACTGGACTACAACCTTGGCAAGCTGGTTTATACACTCTTCTATATCATCACGCTTGGATTTAATCCTTCTCTGACCATATTCGTCTAAAGCAACCGTTCCCTTGAATGTCTGGGGTGCACTGCCGACATCTCCCTGCATCATAGCATATATACCGAGGATTCTTTCGATATCGGCTCGTGCATCAGCCTCATTCTTGTATAGCTCGTTAGGTAAGGGCACTGGACCTGCTACAATCGGCTGCCCCAATTCTGGGTCAAATTCTATTACTGCTGTACCTGCTTTTCCCCATTCTTCTTCTAAATGCTGTTTATCCATACTGCCACGTGGTATAAGAAGCTTAACATTGGTGGAACTGGATGCATGAGCTACGATCAGGGATCTGATCTTATTAATATATTCCTGTAAGCCTTTTACCAGCCTTACATCGCTCATTGGATAAGGATTGCGGTTAAAACCATTCATAAACGGTACAACAGGGTAATCTTCGATTGGCAGGTCCACCATAAACAACTGTATATCACCCACGCTGACACATTGCTGTATCTGAGTAATTTCTATCTCGTTTACCATGATACCGCCATCTTCTATAAGGTCAGCCTTGGTTAAGACATCAATGGTAGTAGTACTGCCGGGAATAGAGCCTTCATGCTCTTCACCTGCCATAGGAACAGGCTGACCACTCATTGGATCTAGCATTAAATGATATGTATCACCAAATTCTTTTTGAATCTCCATGTAAGTGCCTACATTGCTTTTGTCCGTAAAGACAGTCTGCTCACCTGCATTGGTTATCAAGACAATAGGCTCTTTCTTATATTCTTCAAAGTCTGCTTCGTTTAAAACCTTCTGCTCATCACTTAACGGATCATATATCTTATAGTAAGGACGTTTGATTTTACTATAGCGTTCAAACAGCTCTAACTCACGCTCATCAGTAATAGTGGTCCCGCTTATACGCCTTTTTAAGGTAACATCTTCACTCTTAAGGCTATAGCGTGACTCTGATGCTATATTGATATAATTCGTTTCTGTTGCTTCACGTATATGCTCTTCAAACTCAGGATATGTTTCTATAAGCTGTGTCTGGGATATTATCTTGCCTACAATGATATGTGCAGCATCTCTGGCAAAAGGATCTTTGGAGCTGGGGTCTATATACAATTCCAGAGGGTCAATAGATTTTAACTTAACTTCCCCAGCCCCAAAATCAGCATCTGGGTCAATATGTGCCATCATAACGCCCATACCCTTCACATAATAATCATCAATAGCCTGCTTTAATTCAACATTGCCATTAGAGTGATCCCAGATGTAAGCCATCAGGTCAGAGAACATCCTACCGACTTTAGCATCGCTATTCTCTCTCGCTGTGGACTGAAATTTTGGACTATTGGATGTGAGCATAGCCTTTGCCTGCTCAACTGCACTATATACTACATTAACAACCAATGGCTCTTGTGCTCTCTTCCTGAGAGCTGATACTTGATCATCTGTCCATTGCTTGCCGTTGCGGAACTCATTGTCCTCAACTGCCTGCTTTATCCAGTTCTGCCTTGCAGACGAATAGTCTGAAAGCAAATCATGGGTTAGCTGTACTTCTTCTGTTTTAGTCTGATTACCTTGCAAAGTATGTGGAAAGGGTTGATTGACTAATTAATCAGTACTTAAACTCTTACTTTAAGTAAAAGTTCCTAAATTAAGCTATCTTCCAGCTTATATCCTGATCTTCCCTGTAAGTATAATTAATTTTTCTTTCTTTTGCAATAGTTTTGTGATTAGGAGTATAACATTTCTTCATAGCATAGAACAACCCGTCTAAAAGGTCATCATGCTTACCCCTAGGATAAAGTAAAAGCTCATCAACCATCTCTGGCAGATCATTTTGGATGAACATCTTCTTCTGTGCAAAATAAGGCTGCATAGTCTCAAGCCTTGATGATTTACTTGTTCTTGGACTCTCTTTTATCTCTAAGCCCGATATGAAGATCTTTTCTTCATCGCATCGCTGCCGCAGGTATTCTCTAAGCATCTCCTGATAGCCTACACTCTCTACCCTGACCTTTACAGGCTTAAATAGTTTGAAATATTCTATAATGTTTTCAGCAAGCTGCATGGGAGTTGCCCTTTGGCGGTAATACTGGAGAATATACCTGTTATTGTTTTCGTCTACTGCAACAGGCATGATTACAGAGTAATCTGCCGTCTTGCGTACCGAAGAAGCAGGGTCAACCCCCATGAAGACATTGACAGGGAACTCTTTATCCCCATCTGTTAAATAATGCTTATCGCTATTGTCAAACTTGAGCTTATAGTCATGATGCTGAATATATTCCTGTTTAAACAACTGGTCCTCATCGCCAGTGATCCAGCACATATATTCCCTATAAAAGACTGAAGTTCTGCCTATGGAATCCAGTTCTTCCTTCTTTTCCTTTAGTTTCGATATTGGCTGCCATTCCTCCCATAGAGCTTTGTTGCCATCCAGATCAGGGCTGAAATGCATATTCTTCCACCCCTTCATATCCTTTAATACCTCTACCATGCATCTCTGGTGCTGTGGAGTGCCAATGACACATATCTTACCCTTCTGAGGATCCAAAGATGGTACAGCACTCTGCAGTAGCCATCTAAGATTCTGCTCCATAGCCTCGGCTGTCTTGGTGTTGTTCTCATCTTCAGGGTCATCAACTATAATCAGAGTGGGACGCTGTGAACCAACCTTAATGCCACGCAACTGCTGTCCCGTACCCTTGCAGATAATCATAGAACCGTCTTTAAGCTCTATCTCGCTCTTAGCCCATTGTCTTGCACTGTGCTGCCCCCAGTACCCGTAGATCTGCCGGAAGGAATCACTGTACTCTATGGTGTCCTTGATTGTGCCAAGGAGCTTTATGGCATGATCTTGGGTACGGGAGACTAACACAATAAGCTTTGCCCCACTATGGTTCATGATATGATAAAGGGGATATACACCTCCAACAATAGAGGATTTAGCATGACCACGTGGGGCAATGATATTTGCCTGCTTGATATCGTCATCCATCAGGACATCGGCTATTTGGTAATGAAACTCTGGGGAAGAGGCTGAAAACATGTTAGGCATAATCACCTTGCCGAACATGATCATATTGTCTTTCAGCTTTCGCCTGATATATGACTTATCTTCTTCCATTAATCACATTCATCACTATACTGTTCATAATAATAACCCAGATCCTCCATCTCACGGAGTGTATCTATGGCTAACTTTGCCATATACTCGGGATTGCCGTTATGCATGACTGCCAATACATGAAATGCACTTACAGCTATCTGTAACTGCTGATCCCTGAGATTATCTTCCGTAATACCGTTATATTGTTTCTCAACTTCACTCAGGGGCTTCATGTTCTTCGCTCTTACGCTGCAGGGTAAGACGTTTATCTTCTTTTGCTATAGTATCGGCTATCTGTTTAGTCATATCCACCTGTATCGTGTCCGTTATCATCTTCTTACTAGGCTTCATCTCCAGTAAGTCCATTAAATAGTCGTTTGCCTTTAGAAAATTGTTTACATCACCCTTACTTTCTGCCATATGAAGGGCACGGAGTACATTATCAACTGCAAGCTCCTTATTTACACCCTTATCCTTTAGCAATTCCTTTAGTTTTTTCTCTATCATACGCTTTGCTACCTTTTGTTTTAGAAATCTGCGTACCGTTGCTGCCGGGATCTGTTGATCCGGTCTGTATATTTTCCCAAGAGTATCAAAGTCCACCTTTCCAGAACTAAGCAGCATATGTGCGTAAGATGCAACAGTATTCTTAGCCCTAGTAGTGCCAGATTCATCCTCATCCCATCTCCTCTTAGGGTTG
>Ga0208011_1000643_pt1 | contig 12959 bp, 6 predicted proteins | sample 7_EtaG_FD_184080 | JGI IMG/M metagenome (GOLD analysis project Ga0208011, IMG submission 184080) | Marine viral communities from the Subarctic Pacific Ocean - 7_ETSP_OMZ_AT15161 metaG (SPAdes) (version 2) | ecosystem: Environmental > Aquatic > Marine > Oceanic | place: Pacific Ocean | collected... | reverse complement strand
TAAATGTTAATGCTACACCATCTAATGTAGCTATTACCTCTGTACCTTTGAATACATCAAAACTCCCTGAGTAGCTAAATGTATTCGCAGTGCCTGTGTATGCACTGTATGCTTTTGTTACTTTTGTATGTGCCATTTAGTTTTTCGGGAATTGATCTATTGATTTATCAGGGAAACTAAGATCTAAGATCTCTTGTCTATTATCCCTTGTTTTAGAATCCTTACCATCTTTCTCAGCTTTTAACTTTTGAACTCTAGAATAGCCGGGGTGTGATGGATCATTAAGTTTAGCCCAAGCTTTTGACCTAGCTTGGTTCATTACACTATCTATAAGAGTATTATGAGGATATGTGTTAGGATCAAGATCCCAATTAGCTGGGTTTGAACCATCTCTCTTCATATCTTCCATTGAATTCTTAATATCTTTTCTCTTAGCTAAATAGTTCAATGCTTCTTCAACATTTTTAAACTTCTTAAATCCAACCGTAATTGGAACAGTACCTATAGCATTCTGGAAGTGTGCTCTAACATGAGCATCCTTAACAAAGGAATATCCACCATAAGCATAGGTTGTAGATTTCAGATCATAGTTACTATCTAATAGAAGTTGCCTTCCGGGTGTATCGTTTCTAATATCTAATTGTATTGGAGATACAGCATTGAACGATCTTCCAACTATATTCCAGTTATTAATAGGTTTACCATTCAGTAAATCACTCTTCTCTGGAAGTTGTCCTTCACCTGCTAAAAATTCTGTAGATTGGTTTCTATTTCTAATAGAACTCCACATATCAGAATTTAATTCTTTCATGTGTGGATTAGCCCATTTACCGAATTCATTTCTCATACCTGCTAAAGGTAAACTATTATTCATTATATTAGCTGCACCTTTTTCTAATGCACCGGGTTTCATCTGTGCTATTTGCATCATCTGATCTAAACCAGACATGTATGTTTTACCAGTCAAACCTCTACCTATAACAAATGCTGCAGCTTGTAAACGTTTTTCAGACCACTCACTACCCATTAGTTCCATGTTATCACCTATATCAGCAATAGCAGAGAATATAACATTATAAGGTTCTAAGGTTCTATAGTCAAATCCTACATCACCTATATAGAAATGATTAGGTTTCCATCCAGCATTAATCCAGTTCTGCCTAAGTTTTCTATCAGCAGGTCCATTACCAGTTAACTGTCCTGCCTGATACATACCAGCAAAGGCTGTAACTGCGGCTGCTCCTACTGCCTGTCTACCTGCAAATAGGTTCCTTGCATTGGCTAAATCATTAGCATTTTCAATACCATACTTAGCTAATTGTGTAAAGTCAGTACCCTTATGACTTAGAATATCTATAGATTCTTTATGTAAAGCACCTAATAATGGTGTGCTTTTGAAACTAAAATTCAAACCATTGATACCAGTTCTAGCAAATAGATAGAACGGTTTCATTAATGGTAGTGAACCAAATACATCATCTAACTTAGCTGCTGTACCTTTTAATGGAGAAGTTAATGTTACTTCTTCAAATTGTTTTGCAAACCAAGAATCTTTAGCTATATCTATATTTCCATTACCATCTAATAAACGCTTAAAATGAATATCTTCAGCTTTCTTTAATAGATCAGGTGTAATCTTCACATGACTATCTCCGGCAGCTTCTAATACTTCACGCATAGCTAGTTCTTTAGATCTTGTTCTAGCCATTAACCATAAATATGTATCATCAACAGCAGCTAAGGCTCTTGGAGACCATCCAAATAGCTTGTTATTAACTAATTGTCTGGTAATGTTATGTCCATAATAAGCAGCTTTTTCTCCCGGTGAACCTCTTAATTCAACCCAGCGTCCTTCAGCTTCAAATAACTTATCTCCTTTACTTACGGTGGCTCCATCAGAAAATCTAGTTTTGATATCAGCAATATTTGCATCAAATTTAGAATTCCATGACTTTTGAAATACTTTATATGCTTCAGGAATCTGCCCAAAATATGCTTGTAACTTAGCTACAGAAGCTTTTCTACTAGCTATATCTCCTGTAAAGGGAGCTCGTATTGTTGCACCAAAGGCTTCATTTAAAGCATTAGCATATGTATTGACTGTAGTACCTAGCATAGCTCTAAGTGGAGTCTTAGGGCCACTTAATATACTTTGAACCATTACTTGCTGTAGATCAGAAATCAATGCACCTGTCTTAACCTTACCTTTAAACTCACCACCTACAAGTTTTTGATGCATAAAAGCATCTAAATCTTTTAAGTTATGAACGTCATCCGATGCTTTAACTACATCTAATAAAGCTTTAGCAAATTCATTATCAGGTTGATCCATCATCATGTTCAACATTGATTGAACACTACGTTTGGTTTGATTATGAGACTCTGAAGATGCCTTACCTATTTGAGCTGCAAGATCAATAAGCTGTTCTTGAGATAATTTACCATCTCCTTCTCTTATCATTTGACGAGCAAGATCCCAAGTGTGTTGAGTCTTCTTAACTTGACCTAAACCTACAACAAGATTATCAGCTATCTTCCTCATAGTACCATCCATGGCAAAGATATCTGTATGGTCAATCAGTTCACCACCAGCCATAGCAGAGTCTCTTAATTGAAGTAAGAGAGATTCATTTACAGCATCTTGTACTTCTATATTCTTTACAGCCCACTTTTCAAAGTCTGTTGCTTTAGAAAAGGCTCTAGCATCTAAAGGTTGATCTAATATTGTTTTACCCCAGAAATCAGCTGGATCTAAACTAGCAGCATCTCTACCCATTACTTCTCTAATACCTAATTCTGCACTTTCAGATACAGTTTTTCTAGTTCTATTGAGAGGGTTAAGGTTCTTTATTTGTTGTTTCCAAACACTATCATTCATCAACTCGTCAGTGAATAAATCAAGTTGTTTATCAGGAACGCCTCGTTTAACAGCATTTGCTAAATCAACTTGACTAAATAGTGAATCTGTACTGCCTTTCTTACCAAGACCAATAGTGTTTCTTATCTCGTCTAAATCATTAACAGCTTGTCGTATACCAGATCTAGCTTTTTCTAATCCTTGGCCCCACATTTTCCGACCATTCTTATATATACCATAACCTGATCGTACTATACCATCTTCAGCATCAAGAGAACTATTGAAAGCATTTCTAGCACCTTCATAGGCTTTACCCATCTGTACTTTACCAGCTTCAGTCCAATCTCCTAATTTCTGTTGCTGCTTTCCAACCCAATAAGCTTGGTCAGCTAAAGGAGCTTCTAAACTATTAGATATATTCTTAGCACTGACACCCAAAGCTTCTCTCTGTTTAGCAGCAAGTTTGACACCATTTTTAGCTAAAGCTGTAAAAGCTTCTGGAGCTGCTTTAGTTGCAATATGTCCTACACCAGAGAAAAATCCCATACCTGCCATACCACCAGCTATTTCAGTCACTACGAAATCAGCTTGTTTAGCTAAAGGAGAGTCCATACCTTGTGCTATTTGTGGTGCAAATACTGCAGTCTCAGGATACATATCAGCGAGTCCTGCTATTATACCATCATCACGCATATGCCCCCAACCATCGGCTTGGAGATCAGCAAAAGCAGCTTGTGGTAAAGTTTCTGCGACTGTTATCTTACCTATTTGTCCTACAGCATGTTTAATTCCTGCACCTTTTTTCCAAGTGACTGGATTCATTATAGCCTTTCCAGCCATTGATGCTCTTAGGGTATTAATTTGTGTTGCACCACCAACTTGAAGAGCTGATCCTGCTATAAATTTAGCAGCTGCAAGTTTAGTCCAAGTAAAGAAACCAGTTACAGGCCAGTAACCTATTTGTCCGGCTGCACCTGATCCAGCTAATCTTTTAATTTCATTATTTATACCGAATTCTAATGACTGAGTATTCTTATATTGAGTAGCTTCATCATCCCATGTAGAGTTTGATAAGGGATTCTCCCCATTCATAGCTTGTCCTACACTTCCCCAGAATCCTAATTCTTGTTGTCCAGCATTAAATATACCACCACTTAGATTCTGTCTCCAGTCTTCTCCTGTATCTATCTGATCTTGTGGAGCAAACAAATGTTGTCTTCTAAGGTTAATATACCTTGCCATGTTTTGGCCGGGTCCAGCTTGTTGCCATAAGGCTCTAGCTCTAGTTCCAAGATCTCCAGATTCAAGACCTGCGATCCATTCTTGAGTTAGTTCAGCATCTGTTTCTGGGTTTAACCTACCAAGTTCTTCATCCCATTCTTCCATGTGTGTGGTGTCAAACCAGTCATCGTAAGTAATTTCTCCATCACCATTTGTATCATGTACATCACGGAGATGAGGACTATTACGAATCATATTAAAAGCTTTTAATTGAGATTTTAGATTTAAAGCATCATCAAGTAATTCTTTTACAGCACCTTCCTCTTCATCATTTCTAAGAATACTAGCTTTAAAATAGTTAGCCATCTTTCTACCATGCTCACCTTGGAAGATAGCGTTACCATCATAATCTCGATATGAATCTAGATCCATAGTGTTATCTTCATTTATTTCATAATGAAGTTTAACTGGTTCTACTACTTCAGGTTCTACTACTTCAGGTTCAGGTTCTACTTGAGCTTCAGGTTGAACTTCACCTTCTCCAGCTGTAGGAGTAGTAGGTTGTTCAGCTTGAGCTTGTTGTTCTGCTTCTATTTCAGCAGGTGTTCTCCAGTCTTCTTCTGGGTAAGCCTGTTCTATCTGTTCTACATGCTCATCATACCCTTCTATATTTAGGGTAGTATCAGCTGTAGGTACAGCATCAGGTTGTAAGTTTAATACGTCCATTATATATTACCTCCGGGTAAATGGTACATAGGACCCGGTAAACCATATTTATCTCTAGGAGGTTCAGGAGGTGTTTTATCTCTAGGCCATAAACCTCTTCTTTCTGCTTCTAAATACTCTTCGTATGTAGGTTCAGGTGGATGCCATCCTCCACTATCTGGGATATGCCATGTATCTAAATGTTCAGGTAAATCCCAATCTGATAGAACAGTTTTACCCCAATTTGCTCCTTCTTTTAATTGTCCCATACCATATAAATACGAATTTATTGATGGATATTTGAAGGCTTGGTTTGCACTCTTTGTTAAACCAACTAAATTATTAGGATCGTCAAGTTTTTCACCTTTACCATTTTCACCTGATAATAAGTCTACTGATGCAGGACGTTCTTCTTCCCAAAGACCTTGATGACCTGTAGCTTTTAATTGTTTATCTAATAGACCCATCCAGTTGTCATCTCTACCACGTGCTAAACCTTTGTAATATTGCATAGCCCCTTTATCCATTCTTAAACCTTTTCTAACACCATACTTTTCAATGTTGTTCTTTACAGAGGTTATCTGACGATGACCATAATCACCACCTATAGTACCATTGAAAATAATATCAGGATCATCTAACATCTCACGTTTACCACTAGCAACTCTAGCAACTCTAAGATGTCCGGGTTTCAGTGATTTCTCGATAGCTTGACCATTAACAACATACTTACTGTTTTCACCATGAGCTTCTATTTCAGTAAGAACACCCATTGAATCAGAAATAACTTCACCTGTTTCTGGATTTTTAACTTCTTTAGCACGTAAAGCCATGTGACTTGCTTGTGCGCTATCATAACCCATAGCAATGTAACGATTATATTTCTCAGCATAATCTGCTTTAGCGTTAGACATAGCTTCTACATAAGCAGGGCTCTTCTCATTAGCTTTAATACCCATATTTGTGAATGCGGTATCCATGTGAGCTTTAATTTTAGCTTCAGAATCATGTGCTTTAAGAGCTTTCTCTTCCATTTTAGAAGCTTTCTCTCTAAATTCCATGGCAGCTTTAGGATGAAATGAATCTAATTGTTCATTTGATATATAACCATCTTGACTAGCCATGAGATATTCAATAGATTGCTTATCTTCTCTTTCATCTCTCATAGTAAGAGTTTCATAGTTAGTTACATCACCGGGTATAGGCAATCCAAGCTGACCGAACTTTCTCTTGTACTCATTAACTTCTTGTGTCGATAAAGCATCTTGCCTTGCTTTTGTTTTGAATTCATTTTCCAATTCAGTTCCTGCAGCTTCTAGAAACTTCTCTTCATCATTAACTTCTTTAACATACCCAGCTCTGATATCCTTCTTAAGTTTTGAAAACCTTTCAGGCCATTGCTCTGCATATGTTGTACCTTTCTTAGCACCTATCTGTCTTCTTAAAGAATCAGGGATTTCATAACCACCTATCTTATCTGCATACTGTGGACTATGTAGCGCAACACCATCCTCTGTCAGTTGTTCCATAACCTTATCCCAACCACCAGCATTACCTAACAAGTTACCTTCTTTATCTATAGTAGCACCATTGATAAGTAATAGACGATGTAAGTCTTCACCTGTCTTTTCAGATCTAGACCATTCTAATTCAGCTTTCTGTCTAGTTCTCATAGACGAATCTTTATTATATCTATCTCTATATTTCCCCATTTGAGCATCTTTAGCTTTCTGAATTGCATCTTCAGTCTTAGAAAGCTTAAGCATTTCAGGAGACCATTTATCAATCCCACCATTCCGCCTGATTTTTTCTGCAAGATGTTCCATAGCAGCTTCCTTCATTGGAAGAGCCATAGGATCATCATTGATTTCTGATGGAGTAAAAGTAATACCACCAAGGGTTATTTCCTCAGTACTATTCTGCATAGCATGGGCTAGTTTATCGTCAAATGATTCGTTGAATACACGTAACTTCTCTTGAGCATAACCAACCTGAGCCCATGGTGATAACTGAGCAATACGATCAGCTTCTGGATAACCATTAGGACCACTTAGTTTAAGCATATCTGCTTTAATCTGGTGGTATGCTGTGTCTTGTGCTTTAGCATCTTCAAATTCAAATGCTAATTCACCTGTTTTTCTAGCCTCTTCTATAGCTAGGATCTGTTTTCCATACTCAGAAAGCTTATCAGCTTGATCCTTCTTACTTCTTCTAGCATCTGCTCTACCTATTAGCTTTTGTTTTTCTATATCTCTTTTTTTCCAAGCTTTCAGTTCGTTAGAAAATGGTGTTAGTTTCTGCCAAGCTTGAGCGTTTTGTATTTTTCTCTGACCTTCATATTGACCAGCCAATTGAAATTGGGTTTGTTCTTGTTGAGAGACTGATGCTTGGTTTGTCTTGAGTCTCTCAATATTTCTATCGTAAGATTTAGACATCAGTTTGCTGCTCCTGCCATAGCAACGGTTTGTTTCTCAGACCATACTTTTGTTGCTTTATTAGTTTTATAAGCTTTGAATCCTTCTAAGCCTGTACCTGCTAATCCAAGCAATAAACCTGCTTTACTTTTCTTACTTTCCAATGCTGGAGCAGCTGGTCTGAATCCATGAGTTGGTGCAAATGCTACATCCATAAATAAAGAATGTGATTCATCTCTAGCTCTTTTACCTGATTGCTCTTTAGATAAATTAACTTTATCAACAGCCATCATCTTAGTATGTAAAGATCTAGCTTTAGCCATACCAGCTTTTCTAGCAGATGCTCCAGCTAATCTAGCTGCAGTTGCACCTGTTTGAGATCCGGCATAAGACCCTTCATGCATAGCAATGATAGCATCTTCAATTGCAAAATCTTCTCTTGCAAACAAACCTTTTAATTCTTGATCGTCTGAAGACCATTGATCCATCATGGCTTGGTATGTTATATCCTGTTGGATCTCTTGTTCTTGAACTTGATTTAAATATTGTACATTATCAAGGTTGGCAGTAACATCATATTGTCTGTTTGCTCTATTATGAGCTCTTAATTTACCTGCATTTCTAGCGTCAACAGCTGCATCTTCAGCATTTGATGCTGCTATTTGTTGGGCTCCTGAGATCCCCATCGAGATCATTGATACTGGTTCGCACACGGCAAAATTCTATAAAGGTTAATTGGTTAGGACCATGTTTAAGTTCCCTTAAGAACTTGAATCCTAAAAACTTTAGAAGTTTCAGATGAGCGGCATTCCGTTTATCTACTATGTTCCAAAGGAGTTCTTCTTTTCTACTTTCTACAAAACGTTTGGCTTCACGAGCAAAAGTCAAAGGATATTCATGGATTGCGTTAGTACACAACATCCATATTTTTCCATCTTGCACTCCCGCTAATCCGGCAGTCTTGCCGTTGGGGACATTGAAGTAAACTGTATCTCCATAGAAAGCAGATGAAGGAATATAGAGAAGTGGTTCATGACCGTGGCCTTCTTTCACTTCTCTATAATCATCATCTCGAAGATGAGAAGCTACATATATAGCAGCTTCTTCTGTAATTGGGTGAATGTAATCAGACACGTTGATAGTATCTTGGTGAGTAATCTCCTTCCCAGTTCATAGAATGAATGGTAGCTGGAGATGGGTGATTTGATTTTAAAAATACTGTTAGATTTTCATTTCTATCATATACTGGTATAGTATGTAAGTATCCTTTAGCAATGTTGGGGGTACTAGATAGTATATTATCCCATTCTAAAGATTCTACTGTATAAGTATAATCATCTCTACCTCTTCTCTTAAGTGTAACATCTATAACACCTACATCACCAAAGTCAAAGTTCATTCTATGGATAGTAAGTGATCCTCTAGTTTCAGATGTAACTTGTTGACCTGATGATTGGGTTATATAAATCTTAGGTAGCTCTACTTCAAATTCATACTCATACCCTACAATCAGATCTGTAAGTACTCGTAATGTACTAGTACCTTGTCCTGTGGATGTTAGGTTAATAGCTGTACCTGCTGTAGCATTATCTGAACTAGTTGCAAGTTTAATAGTTGTTGAGTCAACTACAATTGCATAGTATGTAGTACCATCTGACAGGCCTCCTACAGTTGATCCACCTGATGTAGTTGGAGCTTTATAGACTACTGCATCTGCTGTTGTTAAGTTATGGTTAGCTAAGGTTATAGTTTCAGCAGTTGTATTTACATGATTAACTGTAATATCATCTACATTGCTAGAAGTATTGGCTGTAGCATCAAAGGTTTGTTTCTCATACTTCCAATTACCAGGTAAAGTGACTGTAGGTACCTCAAGTGTATGAGTACCACTGCCTTGACTAGTTAAATTAATAGCCGTTCCTGCTTTCGCATTAGACCTAGTTGTTGCAAGTTTAATAGTATTATCATCAACATTAATGGCATAATAAACAGTGTTATCTGTGAGTCCAGAAACAGCTGATGCACCCTCTTGATAAGTTACTGGATTACCTGTAATTAAAGTATGACTTGATATGGTAATAGTCTCTGCGCTAGTATCTACAGCTGAAGCTGCAAAGGTTTTATCAAGATGTTGTGTTGGTATATCATAGCTTCTACCAGCTGAGTTACCAGCTTGTGTACAATAGACAGTTAAAGTATTAGTACTATAATATCCTGAACCTAATGTAAATGTAGAGATATCTGTTGCACCTACATATGTTATATCACCTGTTGCAATAGTTTTCTTGGTATCTAAATGTACCCTATTTTCATCAGGTGGAGACCCTATCATAGGTGTGTCTGAAGTTAATTTTATGTCAAATTTTTCTAGTGTAAATTTATTGTTACTTCCTGTACTTAATACTGAATAGTATACATCATCTAATATTGTATGGTATATAATTTTGTTAGGCATGGTCCATCTGAACCAAGCTGATTGAGATCTCTTTCCACCTGATTCAAAGAACTTATATCCCCACACTTCATTTGAAGCAGTGTGTAATGTACTGTCTGTTGCAAATAGAAGTATATCATTTTCATTAGATTCAGCAACACTAGTAATTGTTTGAGGAAATAATTCTCCTACAATTTTAGTTTGCTCCATTACCGTAGGATCTTCTTTAGAAGCTACACCACCCATTTCATAGAAACGTGCTTGTCTAGCAGTACTGTTTAAGAAACCTATAGTAGTACCTAGTGATACTGGTACTGTATCAGGATTAAATCCATATGATGATAAGTAACCAATCTTAGCTGTCTCAGGAGTAAGCAAAGCTTCTGCTCCTGAACTTAATAAGAACTGTTCACTAGCACTAAATATAACCAACCCACCTGCAGATTCAACTGCATCATATAGTTTAGTAGGAAACTTAGAACTAGATTGAAGGTCAATAGGATCAGCATTGGATATAGCCATAGCTGTCTTCACCCAGAAACTATAGTAATCATTCACCCTAGATAGGATGACATTTTCATTACTGAGTAGAGCAATTCTATTTCTAAAGAATAGCATCTTCTGAATAGGATTACCTATGAAGGTAGGTTTAGAGTTAGTTATATCATCACCTACATCACGATCACCCCAATCTGGATAACCAAATTTAAAAGCTCCTGCAGTATAATTTCTTGCTGTACCACCATTGATAGAATAAATATTTGTTAACGTCTGAGCATTATTTCCAGTACCAGTTAAGTTAATAGCTGTACCAGATGTAGCATTACCTGAACTTGTAGCTAATTTAATTGAATTATCATCTACTATAATAGCATAATATGTTGTATCATTAGTTAAACCTGCTAAAGTAGTACCGCCTCCATTACTATATGTTAGTGTTTGGCCTGTCTTATAACCATGTTCATTGATAGTGATTACTTCAGTACTTGTATCAACTGCTGATGTAGCTATTGTATCCACTCTACTAGGACCAACCCTAGTGAGCTTCAGAGGCATCGTATCATCGTCTAAGGTAATTTCTATCCCAGGAGCTGCTACCTCTTCCCACACGCCCTCTCCGAACCTAGCTGGAGTATATGTACAAGTTTCAGGTCCACTGATTGTACCAGATGAAGAGTTACCTGCTAAATCAAAAGCATCTGTAGATTCATTAGATACTGTATAGTGTCCATCTCCTGCGCCTCCACTAGTAAAGTCAATGAAGACTGTATCTCCATTAGACAAACCATGAGCTGTAGATGCTACACTAACTGTAGTACCAGATCTAGAATATGTTGATGCTTTAGAAATGTCTGCAGCAATACCTTCAGCTTGGAACCGTAGGTAGTAATCATCCATATCTTCACCACTGTTAACCACACGAACAATATATCCATGTCTGCATACACGTGGTAGATCTGCTATATTATTAACTTCCGAAGTAGCAATAGACATCAAAGACTTTTCAGGTGTTGTAACACCAAATGGGGTAGCTCTATAAAGATGTAATCCGTTACCACATATTGTAGTTGTAATACCTGTACCACTGATAGCATCTAAAGTTGCCTTTAAATCACTTACAATCATGGCTGAAGATACGTTCTCATCAGATGTAGATGATGTAGCATTTGGTCTTACACCAGCTACATTACACCTTGATTTAATAGTTTGATGTTTAAGTACTTTTATTGTTGTAGTAACACCTTTCTCTGATGTATATGCATGGGAATCTGGACCAGCTGATGACCAACCTTCTCCTCCAAATTGTAATTTAGGGAATGCTTGATATGTATCATGATATGTATAACTATCATCCACTGGAGCTGTAGGCTGTGGAGTACATCTAATATCCATCTCATATCTGAGTCTGGATTTACCGCCTGTACTCATGTTAGGTGGTGAGGTACTGAACATATCTGTACCTGTACTTATATCAACTACTTCTCTACCCATTCCTAAGCAGTCACCATTACTAGTACCACTATAATTAGTAGAATCAGATACTGTACCAACCTCTACAGAAGTTGCCCTTGTATGTTCAAAGAGAGTATTATCATCTGGATCAAATATATCTAATGCATACTGTTTACCATAGGATATAGTATCAAGAGATATGAATGCTTCGTTCAACTGAGCTGGAGATTTATCACCAGTACCAGTTAACATTGCTGTATCCTTTCTTCTATTAACAAAGAAGGTGGTTTCATTAATAGTTAGTACCTGTATATCAGAAGACTTCTCATCTGATAATGCAGTGTTATCTAAGTAAGTAGCTTTAAGAGTTCCGGGAACATCTGCATAATCCACGGGTATTGAAGCACCATCACTACATCTCCATACATTAACTGTACCATCTGCTGCGCATTGTCCAATGTATTGTTCATCATGTGCTGTATAAATACTGAACCATTTGGCATTGGCTGCTGTACTAACAGCGTATGTTTTACTATCACCATAAGGATTACTTGTGGTTGTTATTTCTTTTACCAGCTGACTGCCAGGACGTTTGGTTAACTGATTAACCACGTCTGGTACACCATTAACTAAGTCAACAACTTGTCCTGGTAATTTCTTTTCATCTGGTTGTGTGGATATACCTAGCACATAATTAGGTACTTTTTGTGTTACACTTCCCATTAGCGTCTCAGTGCTTGATAAGGTTTATAAGATTGATAAGCTGATTCATCAGGCCAACCCATATAGTTATGGTCACCTTGATTGCATTCGTATTCCATTACTGCTGCTCTAGCTTGTATCTCAAACTGTGCGATCATCTTCTGTAACTGTCCATTAGATACTAACTGTACAGCTGCTCTACCTGATGCTTTATATATTATATACCTTTGGAATGGAGCTGGTATATCTTCAAATGGTAATAGTCTTACTTTGTTTACATAGAAGTAATCATCATCTGGAAATTCAAATGTATGGTTTACTCTATCGTACATCTTCCAAAGACCATCACTGTCTTTTCTTCTTACAAAGTCACGGGTTCTATCCCATGCATCTTCATTATCTATACGGATAACATCAGATTCTATTATTATTTTATTATCAGAACCTACTGTTTCTTTTATATGATATTCTATATTAAATGTCCAGCCTTCATTCTGTACATCTTGGTTAGATTCTTTGAGCAGATTATATATGAATGATATCTCTGGGTTTGCAAAGTCTAATCCTGATATAGGAGACTGACCTATACTACCAAGAATCGCATTGACTGCGGATAGTTCGGTATCGATATCAACGGTTGTGGTAGTCATAGTTAAGAATTATAAATAAAAAA
>Ga0208011_1000641_pt1 | contig 12963 bp, 7 predicted proteins | sample 7_EtaG_FD_184080 | JGI IMG/M metagenome (GOLD analysis project Ga0208011, IMG submission 184080) | Marine viral communities from the Subarctic Pacific Ocean - 7_ETSP_OMZ_AT15161 metaG (SPAdes) (version 2) | ecosystem: Environmental > Aquatic > Marine > Oceanic | place: Pacific Ocean | collected... | reverse complement strand
CGCTCCCTCAACAAATATCTGCTGCATATGTGCAAGAAAATGTGAATAGCCCGATGGATTCCTATAACGGATACAATTGGGCGTTTACTCCTCCGTACTATAATGGGGAATCTTGGGCTGACATTATTTTCTGGCCAACAGCCGGGAAAGAATATGGTGTGGAAGATATTTTATCAGAGGCCAAAATTCAGTATTGGAGATATGATGGCGGGGGCCGCGGCCGCGCTGGGGATTTGGCTGCCGCACGCCGGGAGGCAGATAGATCCGCCACAGTAAAAAATGATGCGTGGGGAACTTGTAAATTAGGGTTTACCGGATCCGCCAATATGTCCTCGATTGATGGTATCACCGCCGACCGCGGCACAATTTCCGGCGCCTTTGTGGGTTCCGTTCCTGGCATTTATGATGCAGATTCTATTAATAGAAATGCTATGCAAATGTCCGCTAGCATTAACTTGTTAGGCATCGAAAAAGTACAGTTTACTGAAAGAGACAAATTTGATAATATTACGTCTACTCGCGACACATCCACAGGCACCAAGTGGGTAATCCAGCCTAAATTTGAAACTCCTCATTTAAACTTTAACAACGCATATAGTCAAGCTAAAATGCCTCTTTATGGGTCCGCATCGGTACCTATTGGAATATGGCATCAATTTGGAGATATTCCGACAGATCCAAATGTGGGTATTTTCTTAGAAATTGATGATATTCCACGGCAATGGCAGAAAAACCATTATGAAATGTGGATGTTTGATAGTATCTATAATAATAATAATGCATCCGGGTTTGGAAATCAAGAGCGCTTTAGATCTCTATCGCGCGTATTTGGCTTTAAAAACGAAACTAAGTCAAAACGCCTGGGAGAACTAAAAGACAGTCAAACCTTGCGTGAAGCAATTGTGGCGGTTCCCTATATTGCAGATGTGTCTCCATCCGTCAATCCTGCTGCAGGTATGAGTAATGATTTGGTCCAAACAAACAAAAAGTTTATTAATATTCCCATCGAAAGATTTGAAGCCGCGCAAAAGGCCATCGAAGGCAGTCTCGAAGGAGACTCTTTAGTGACCGCCGGCGAATCCATTCGTAAGTTAATTCAGAAAATGAATCGGTACGTCCTGCCACCCCAATTTGATTTCATGAATAATAGAGCTATTGATCCTATGGTCATGTATCTCTTTGAGTTTGAATACAAATTAGATCGAGACGACTTATCATATATTTGGCAGAACCTCGCACCTCGCGACTACAAGAAATTAACCTTCCAGAAATCATCTATTGCTCACGAACTAATGGATACCGAGTTGTTATCTCAAGCAAATATTATGGACAATCCTAATTTGCGTTGGATGATTTTCAAAGTTAAGCAAAGATCTCAGGCAACTTATGAGGAGATAACCGTCGCACAAGCCGGCGATACCCCTCGAACCCCGTTCGTACAGGGCGCAGTAGACCCAAAAACCGGCTATAAGATTGCCTATAACTGGCCCTATGATTATCTCTCCTTTGTAGAGATGGTGAAGATCGATGCGCAAGTCTTGTATGGTGGAAGAGGCACTGCCCAAAACCGCTTGTCGCCAAATGGAATAACCCCATCACCGCTTCTAGAGTCCCCCTCGGACCTGCAGGCAGGACTGACACCAACTCCCACCCCGACAGCTACACCGACGCTCACCACAACGCCTACAGGGCAACGAGCTACCCAATTTAGTGCCTTTGGCGGATCTCTTCTGGGCGGAATCGGCGGCGGCAAAGGCGGCGGTAAAGGCGGCAAAGGCGGCGGAGGTAAAGGTTATTAATTATGGCAAAGTTTTTAGATAAAAAAGAACGAGTTATCGATTTCAAGTTAACAGATTATGGACACTACCTCCTGTCTAACGGCACATTTAAGCCTGTGTATTATGCATTTTACGATGATAATGTGCTCTATGATGGGGAATATGCTGGCATTACTGGAAGCCAAAATAGCATTCATGGAAGAATTAAAGAAGATACTCCTTATATTGAAAGTTTAACCTTGTTCAGCAATATCGATTATCGGCTGCAACAAGCCACCAAGAATCCGGATGCCAATGCCGATCCCGAAGTGGATCCCAATCAGTGGTATTTTAAAGGAAATATGAATCCTACCCTTAATACGCCGACACCCACCAATTATCGGTTTAATTCTATGATTGGTGATGCAGCGCTTGATGGCAATACGCGTTATGCCCCCGCTTGGAAGATTGTAGCTCTTCAGGGGCAATTTTCTTCTTCGGCCGAGATTGATGCTAAAAATGAAATTCGTATTCCTCAAATCAATATCGATGTGAACTATAGATTGAAAGTGACTAAAAGAACAACCGATTTAGATCCTAAAAATGTACGAAGTTTAATGGATCGGGTAGTTGGGTTTTCGGATGGCAACATGATTCAACTCGTTATGGATGATCCCTTAATTTACGGAGAAGAATTAAACACCCAGGTCTTCACTGAGAATTTTGATGTTGAAGTGTTTAAAGTTGTTCCGGGCAATTATGGGTGTACTGGATCCTGGGATACAACCAAGAACAAGTGTGTCCCAAACAGCCAAGGTGAAGGTGGGTTTTATACTGGTTCTTATCATGATGTATTTGAGCGTAAGTATTTTTTGAAAGAAGAGGATTCTGTAGTGGATGGTTTTTTGAAAAAGAACTCAAGCAATCCCAAAGAAACAATTGGAATTGCCGGCACAGTAGTACCGGTACAACCCACCACTGAGTTGGTTTCATACTATTTTGACCTTGTTAAAGATCAAGATATTGATCAAGCAACAGCATGTAGAGGCGCCGAGGTCTTTAATAAAAGCTCTTATTATATTGATTTAGAATTTGATTGTGAGCACGCAGAAAGCGACGAAGCCATAATTATAGATATCTACGGCAGAGTAACGGAGTCTGAAATATGCCAAACCTAAATATCAAAGGAAGCCTTTTAGATGATTTTGGACGCTATCTTCCTACTCCAATTATTGATAAAATTATAGTCGAGAACGACCAATTAAAAGTCGATATATCGCTGTATTTTAATTTTACGGAGATGGATATCGCACAAGAAGATATCGACAACTATATCACCTCTTTATCAACTAATAATTTATATGTATATGTGTCCTGGATTTTAGGAGATGAGCATGTGGCGAATGTGCTTGAACAAGAGAATATTCAAATTTTTGGTGAACTATACAATGGAGATAATTATTATTTGAGTAGCGGCGCCGGCGCCGGCACCGCCGTATTTCTCCAAAGCACTACTCCCAATTATAAACAAGTTCACTTTGATACTACTAATTTTGCTGCCTCGACTGAAAAATATTACAGCGAAAATGATGAAAGAATTGTGCAATTTGGTGGCACTATTGAGCTACCGGTCACTTTTTTTGCCGACACTAGGGGTTGGGATGGACAGGAGCACCCCACTCATAATATAGGTGTTCAAACAACAGGACTTAATGATAACGTCTTTCAAGCTCCGATAAGATTGCCGCCGTCTTTATCCGATATGTCTATTTGTGCTTTTACATCTTGGATTGACCTTGACACCCCCGCTACTGCAACAAACCCCCAGATGGTAACTTCCCAATTGTCGGATAAGGCTTTAGGTGAGACATCCCGAAATTTTGAAAGAAAGATTCCTGCTTTAATGCCGTTGCTTGGACATCAGCAGGTTTCTAACATATCTTATGAAAGCGTCTTTAAAGAGGGCATGATAGATACCGGTGCTCAATTATCTTATGTCGATGGAGACGGCGCCACATATAACAAGACTCCTATTCAAGCTATTAATGGCAAGCTATATAAACAAGATGCTTATACCTTGGAACAAATCCGGGCCCTTTTTACGTCTTATGTCGCCAAATCTCCTGCCGAAGACAATGAAGTTCAAAGTATAATGGATAATATTTCTTATGTTGTTTCCACTTATGGAAAAACTTCGGAATTATTAATACAACTAAACATCTTACGAAAGACTTTCCCGGATAAATCTAGTGCTACTTCGGTAGGAAGATTTTATGAAGGATTTAAAAGTCGCTTCTTTGGCGCGAACGAAAAAGTGGCTAGCGCCACTTCTGTGGTGGAACAACTTTATAAGTCATCTAAAATTGTAGACGGGCGCCTTACAGTTGAAGGAGCAGTAGGGACGCTAAAAGAAGAACAAGATCCGACCACGTGGAATTTTATTTATCCTTACCAAGCCGGCGCACCTGCCAATTGGGGTAGTGGACCTGCCGATTTTATTGAAGGATCTTGGATGACCTCGGTGGTAGTCTTTAAACAAGATGACTCAGGCACTGGAGCGGCCACACAAAAACAATTCATTAGAACAGGATTTTGGTTTTTTGATTATCGCCTTGCTTTGCGACAATATGCCCAAGCCTGCACTGTTTTAAGCTATGATGCATTGAAAGAATTTGTAGGGAGAGATCAGTTAAATAGATATTTTACCATCCAAGACGCTACCGTTACAAAGTGGCGCCTTATTCGTCAAGGAAAGCGGGATCAGTGGGGGGACTCAAGCAGTCAGTATACCCGGCTCGCTCGCTTTAAAACCGGGATAAGCACCAAAGAAATTACTATTCAAACCCCCCAAACGGAGACTCGTCAGGCGCCCATTTCGTCTACATGCGAGGTAGAAGATACCGATTCCGCTCCGGATTTCATGCCTGAAGAATCATGGCTACAATTACGAGGGATTGCCGGTACAGACATCAGCGATGTACATAAATTAGTAGGATTTCAATTTCAAGACATGGAAGGAGAGTATGATGGCAACAATAATCCGATAGCAGATACGAGCGATGAACTAATAACTTACTCTTTCAGCATTACTTTGAAAGATGATACTCGGGATGTCTTAGGCCATCTTTATCAGACTTTAAATGACTATTTTACTGGTGAATTTGAACAGTATTATCAATTGGCTACTGAAAACTGCAGTTTCAATTCACTCGATGGAACGTTTAATGATTTTTTTAGCGAAGGAATTATGGCCCATTACGGCACCGACACCTCGTCATATCCTTGGTATCGCATGCCAGTATTGCTCAACCTTCATAAGCAATTGTTAGTAGGCGAGTTTGCAAATGATGACAAGCTTCAAGAAAATGCGACTATGATTGCCAGTAATATAAACCCTATTAATGGAAATTTGTCTAGCTTAGAGGCATTTAAAGCAAATTGTCAAACTTTTATAGATGATTATTATGGACAGGGCTCAACAGTTTACAATCTCATACAGAATACCGATGATGTCATTATAACCATCGGAGATGATATGAATAATTTAATTATGGCGCGCCCGCCCGCACCCATCGCAACCATCGACTCTACCTGGGAGTTCACCGACACGTCTCAGGAGACTGGAGAATATGGACGAAATTGGGGTTCTTTGTGGACGGACGATTTTCTGTATGCGTCTTTTGAACACGATGTCCAGACGGGCAACGTAGTTCAAACCTCGACCGAGTCTGCTAGCGAGGCGGCCACAGAAATCAACTCCAAACTCAATACGTTCTTCAACTTCATAAATACGTACATAGCACTGGGGCACAACCTAGACGGGGTATTCGATAGTCTCTTCAAGGGGTGGAATTCTTCGTCCTCCTCCGAACAATCGTCGTTTATTAAAGGAGAAGCAGTCGAGTTCGAATTCGAGAATGACACGGTAACAGTTAATGCTGATGGTGAGCCACCCAGTTTCGATTCATTTGTGGATATAGTGTTTCTTCATCTTTTCGGACATGCATGGGATACCGGCGGTAACAGCGCTGTAGCCTATAATTGGCTGAGAGCAATGAGTTCAATGATGTCAGGAATAAGCCACAATTATTTAGCTGAGTTCGCCTATGTGAATGGTTACGGAGGACCGGTCGATTCCGATTCCGTGGCAGACGCAGAAAGCCCGGGCGATTGGATTAGTGCCACAGACCAGGGAGATATTGTGGTAACTCCCTTTGTCCAGAGTTCGGGGACCGTCCAGGCGCCATTCGATTCACCCGTAGGAATGAAGTGGATGGTGGGACTAAGACAGACAGAAGAACTTTATTTGCGTCTTGAGCAACTTTGGATTGATTTAGGCGGAAGACGATGGGGCTGCAATGACGCCGTAAGCAATTGTACTTATTCGACTGTGGCCACCACCTCAGCGGACGAGGCGGTTGTGCAGGAAATCGGAGCCGCTACGGACTAAGGAGAAATAATATGGCATCATTAATAAATTTAAGTCGAAATGCAAATGGAATCACAGTTGTAGGAGGTCAAGCTATGGAAACTAATTCTTCGGCTGCCGAAGTAGCTGGAATTCAGAACACTATGGTAAATCGAGGAATTCTTCCTCAAAGCTCCTCTCCACCTGGAGACGCTTCTGCGGCTTCTTTAGATATATTAAGTGCTTTAAACGTTTCAATAGATCACTCAATGTCACGAGAGTTTTCTTTACTAAGCACTGAAACAGATACTGAAGTCATAGAGAATCCCAATATCATTGATACAGTAAAATGGGAAGAGACAGTGAATGAGAATATTTTAACTACAACTAGCTTTCCCGCCGCCGCTGACAATTTCTTTAAGGTGCAGGAAGGACTTGCGGAGTCCGAGAAAAGAGCGAGAGAAAAAGTTGAAAAAGAAAAAGAGAAGAAAAACTTAATAGGATTTACATCTAAGTTAATTAATTATAATTTAGCCGATCCTACCCGAGGAACGTTACCTCAATTTAAATTAGAACAATAGTTATAGAAGGAGAAATATATAATGGCACGACAAGACCCACAACAACACGCTCAAAGCAGCGGGCAATCCGACATGCAGGCTAACTACTCAAGCTGGGCTGCAATGACGGGTGAAGACTATAGCGAACGACTAGAGTGGCAAAACCAAGATACTTCCGATGTTTTAGAAAGAGAAGCAAAAGTCGGCACTGTTAAAGAAGAGGCTTATATTCTTCAGTTCAGTTTGGACTCTACTCAAAAGCTCACCGCAACTCAGGGCTCGACTGTTTGGTTTGATACTTCTCTAAGCGAACAATATCAACCGGGTGAAGACACGCGCTCCTCTTTCGGGACTTTTTCTACAACCTCGACCAAGGTTACCGGAAAAGTCGAGCCGGGCTCAGATGAAGATGCGGCGATTAAGGCTTATATAGTCGATGGAACCTCCAAATATGGCGGTCGCCCTCCCATATTAACTTGGGCCAGCGTCAATGATGCTTCTCTAACTTCGATTAAAGGAGATTTAGATGCTTATTATGGAGAATATGCGGTAACACGAGAAGTTAATACATCGCTCGCACAATGGCAGCAGGTGCCGGGGCTTGAGATCTCACGTATTTGGACTTTAGGAAACTTAGAACAGATTGGCACCACCATAACTAATTACGCCTCTACTGACGACGGAGGGTCGCGCTACGGCAACTCACCAGTCACGCAGGGCAATATAACTACGCATAGCGATTCCGGCGTTCTTTACGGAGATGGAGAATTAGCTTACTTAAGTGACATTGCTGGATATGAAGGTCTTTCTATGCAGGAGGGATATGAGCAGGCTAATGATCTTCTTAATCTTCGTGTAACCAATATAGTCCAAACTATGTTAGTGGCTGATACAGGTAATCAGATTGTCAACCGCACAGTGGACCAGGGCGCCCTTAGAAAAACTTAAACGAGTAATATATGTCAACAGAACAAACCATTTTTTATATTGATTCCACTGCAGTGAGTGGTTCGACTAATGAATTACGCAACGATTTAGGGCTTTTTTGGAGGTCAGATTCGGAGAATATTTCCTCTATTTTGGCTTCAACTCAGCTTACTAGATCTTTCGAGGGGATGAGTCAATGGAGTGACGTGTATCCTTCCAATGGACCGGTCATGGAAGTTTCCGCTCCCACTTGGTTGGGTGCGATAACTTCCATATCTCATGGCTTACGTTATGCGGAACTTCAGCCGATATATCAAACCACTGCTTCTATAGACCAGATTACTCCTAACTATGTTGTCCCGGGCCGATTTTACGGTGCGGCTAGTAGTTCTGCCGGCGGAATAATAAATAATGATGTTGAATGGAAAGCCTATTTATTAGGAGGCGCTGTTGGAGCCCAAGTCTATCCTGGCATTTATTCTGAAGCACAATTTAGTGACTTAGGATTTGAATATAAGGTACCTTATTCTGCTGCCGATGCATCTAAATTGGGATTAGAGGAAAATTCCACAAAGATCTCTTATACTTATAATTTAACATTGCCGACCGTTGAAAAACGATATAGAAGTAAAAGCGAACTAGAGCTTCCTCTTATAGAGCTTTTGAAAGAGGGTAATGATGCCGGCGCCGCCAATGATACAGTTAAAAAATTATTAACCTTAGATGGGATTTATGAAGGCACTCTAAGCGATCTTCTTTCGCCGGTTGAAGTAGAATATTTTCCGAGGGTTCCCGTAACACCGTTGCCAACTGGGAAGACTAAATATCAAGATTTAACTAAGAATCTTATAGATTATGTGGTTACCGGAAGTCAAGTAGAATTTTCGGGCTCGACAATAGATGTTGCGCTGCCTAAGTTGAAAAATCTTTTTTATGGTCAAGACAACGCAATCCGACTTCAAAGCGATCATGCGGGAAGCGATGGGGACAATGTATTAGAGAGTTATCCACTATTTGTAACAGTCACTTTCCCAACCAACTTAAACATGAACGACGAGGAGAACCATTTACGCACCGTCTTCGAAACGTTTAACAACACCGAAGGATTACTCAGGCTCCTGAAAGAAAACTTCTCTGACAATTCTTCCACCACGGCTGAAGAATTTGTCACAAAAATAGAGCATGGGGATTTTGGCTCCGGCAACCAAACCCTAGGAACGGCCACATTTAAAACTCAAGACTTTATAGAAATGCTAATAAATGATTACAACACTCAACAAGGAGCCACAGATTTTTATATTGTGGGCGGCACTAATGATTATGCCGGCGCCCAAAATCTTCTAAGTGCGCGCAGCACCAATAGCTCACGGTTCTTAACATCGCGTGCCACCTTGGGTACCCTCACCCATATGGCTTCTTTGCTCGCTGGAGGAGATACAGCAGGCGGAAGTCCTATTGGTGATTTGGATGTTGAATTGGAAGGAATGTCCGGAAAAAATGGGATATATGCTATTTTAGAGAAAGCGGGTGTTTCTAACTACCATGAAACCGTGGCTTATCGGATAGAAAAACGGCGCGCCGGAAGCAACATTCTTGTACAAAATGTGTGGATATATAATAGTCGGGCTAACGAAACAATCGGAGATCCCGTCAAGTTTAATGATTCGCAAGTTAAATATGGGGAGAAGTACCAGTATACTATTTATGCGTATGTATTGGTTGCGGGGGTGACCTATAAAATGGGGGATCTTATTATAGGTCGCACCATAGGAACAGCCGCCGACGATACGGGCACAGTATATGGTGCGAGTGGAGAAAATTGCGTTCAATTTTATAATCCCACCACCAACACCACTGCCGAACAAATGTTCTCTTTGTTGGCTACAAGTTCAGCAGAGAGTTGGACTGTTGGTGAAGAGTATCATGGAGCCCTCAATTATATCGGCGCCGCAGCCGCGGCAGGTTCTAGTTTTGCTACGAATGCTCAAACTATTTCTCCTTATCCTTATTTAGCAGATTTTAATCTCTACTATCAGCCGGTTTTAAAAATGATGGAAGTTCCTATTTTTTCTCAAACTCTGGGAGTTGTGGACCACCCGGCCGGCGACTTAGATGTGGTTCCGTTTCAAAAGATTGATAATTCTCAAACTTTGGGATTCTTTATTAAGACAGAATCATATGAGCCTTCCAAGGCTTTCCCTATTCCGATCACGGAGGCAGATGAAGAATATAAAGCCTTTTATTTGGGCTCTAATGATATTAATGAATCTGACCCCATTCCTTCTGTGGCTAAATCATCAAATGCTCAATTACAGATCTTTAGAATGGAAAAGAAACCGCGCCAACTTAAGGAATTTAAAGATCACATATACAAAACTATTCCTTTGAAGGTAAAAAACACTGAAGAATATTTATCGACATATGTTTTTTATGATAAAGTAAGACAGAATAAAAAATATTATTATCTTATGAGATTTTTAAGTGAGCAAGGTCATGCCGGACATCCATCACCCGTGATTGAAGCTCAATTAATAGACGATGGAGGGTATAAATATTCTTTATTCGACAATCTTTATGATCAGGATCTGGACGAAGATGAACCAACTACCCCTTCTACGACCTTTAAAAAATTAATGCACGTGCTCCCCACCACGTCGCAACTTTTTCTCCAACAACAAGGAGTCGACTTTGAGCAGCCAGCCTCGCAAGCCTTAGTGGATGAGTTGATTCAAGTGGGTATTGCCGATGATTCGATTTTTGATCAAACCTTTAAGATTAGACTTACTTCTAGAAAAACGGGCAAGAAAATCGATTTAAATTTAACCTTTAATTTAGATGATGGGTCCTAATTATAAAAGAGAGAGATTATGTCATTTTTAGATAATTGTGGAACAATTCAGCTTGATGCGATTTTGACCGACCTCGGCCGAAAGCGCATGTCGCAAGGTAAGTTTGAAGTCGAAAAGTTTGCGTTGGGGGATGATGAAGTCGATTATGCTTTGTTCCGGAAAGATAAGATATCGGTTGCCTTCAGCGACGACGGCTCCTGGGACGCAGATCGTAGAATTTTATCGCAGTCTTGTTTCGAAGCATTCGCAGAAACTTCGGCTGTTATAAATTATGGCTTGACAAACTTCGAAAGAAATGATATATTATATTTGCCCGTTTTAAAATTGAACTATAAAGGATCTAATAGCTTTGATGACAACGGCTCGACTGTTGTCTCCCCCGCAGAACAACCAGGATTTGCACGACCGTCTGGAAGCATGTTTCATCTCTCTGTTAATGATGAGACAACTACCAAATTAAAGGGAGAAAGCGGCATTTTTAAAAATATGAATTATATTTTGGAAAGCAACAATACGACCGATACTAAGATAGTGGTTGAATCGGGATTAAACACCCTGGCTCTTATCGCAGATCAAAAAAATAGAGAAACTTTTCTTTTACAAAATGCCCTTTTAGACTCTTATTATACGGTTTACGTAGATTCGAGATTTTTTGCACAAGTTCTAGGACCTCCTAAATCTGCGCAATTTCAGACTGGACGAGGAGGAACTTTGCAAGAAAACTTTACTCCTCTAGAATTTAGTACCAAAGTTTCTTTAGAAACAGTTGTTGACCAATTTGATGTATATTTACTTAATGGAATAGATAATAAAGTATACCGACCTGATGGTTCAACATCCTCCGATACTAAATTATCAGCGATCAAAGGACCCCGTGGAAGCGTCTTAGCTCTGGGGTTTGCAATCTTAAATGAGCTTGGAGGAAGCTCCGGAGCAACTCGTGATCAAAAGTATACTACTTTCGGCAAAACAGATCAAACAGTATTTGGTGGAAGCAATAAGTATGATTACATTGATACCACTATCTATGTGGCTGGCATGACATCTAATGCGCGGGTGGAGATTCCCCTACGCATAATTCGTTACGCCGGTACCTAGAAAATAAACTATATATTATAAAGCAACAAATAAAATATAAACTATTTATGAAAGAGAGGAAAAAATAAATGGCTTTTTTAGACAACTCAGGCGACATTATTCTTGACGCTGTTTTAACAGATGTTGGGCGACAGCGCTTATCCCAAGGTAACTTCACAATTGGTAAGTTTGCATTGGGAGATGACGAGATTCAATATAATCTCTATGACAAAGATCATCCTTCTGGATCTGCATACTACGACTTACAAATTTTGCAGACTCCATGCGAAACAGCGCACACCAAAGCGAGCAATATTCAATTTGGATTGATCTCTTTGTCCAACCAAAATATACTTTATATACCTGATTTAGCTTTAAATCAAAAAACACAGCAATCCATTCTGAAGCTTAATAAAATAGTTCACGTAGCAGTAAACGAAGAAACCCAAGGAAAGCTCACGGCTGCAGCAGCGTCGGCCGTTGATCCTAAATATATTCTTTTAGCCAACAACCGAGCCCCTGCGCGCGGCATTGTTGTAGAATCCGGAATAAACACCGCAGAGATTAAAGGCACTGCGGCCAACCGCGCCACATATCTTCAGGCTGTCAATATGATGGATTCTACTTATGTGGTGGGAGTAGATACTCGTTTTTTTAATGGAGTATTGGGTACGGGCGCTAGCGCAACATTTACTAATAATGCACAAGGCAACTTTACTATCTCTTTTGGACCTCTCTCAGAGCCAACCAGAGCAAGAACCTCTCCTACACTATTAAACTATGCTGACACAAATGTACGCGCTACCCCCAACACAATTTATTATTATGCGAACTCTCAAGCAGCCGATACAGATCGCAGCGAGTTGGCTGGACCCAGAGGCACGGCGATGACAATGAATGTGTCAATTCCTGATACTTTACAATCGACCTCGACCCAATCCCGAGCCGAAGAGTGGAGTAAATATGGAAAGCTGGCTCAAACAGCCATCGATGGAAAATCCCAGAAATATGATATAATTGATAGCATGGTGATGATCCGCGGCAATGCTACCGGTCGCTCTATCCAGGTGCCAGTAAGACTTTTGAGATATGTAAGCGGCTAGAAACGGAGATATTAAATGCCAGTACAAAATTATGAATTATTAAATCCGAATTCGGATGTAACAACAACCAAAACATTGCTTCATGAAGCAATTCCGCTAACCGGTACCATTTTAAGTGCCACCTACGGAACGTTCCCGAATGAGGGTAACATCAAGAACTATACCCACGGCATGTTCCAGTCGGTATATGATTATCCTTACTTGAGTTCTTCCGCAAATCATATCTTCGATATGACCATGGGGTACGATGAAGGCTCTGTCTTATCACAGTCTGCAGGATCT
>Ga0208011_1000640_pt1 | contig 12969 bp, 9 predicted proteins | sample 7_EtaG_FD_184080 | JGI IMG/M metagenome (GOLD analysis project Ga0208011, IMG submission 184080) | Marine viral communities from the Subarctic Pacific Ocean - 7_ETSP_OMZ_AT15161 metaG (SPAdes) (version 2) | ecosystem: Environmental > Aquatic > Marine > Oceanic | place: Pacific Ocean | collected... | reverse complement strand
TACTTACTTCAGCTTGAGTTGCTAGACGAACCATTATGCCTGTATTCCATATACCAATCCATCAACTGATACTGCTTCAGGATATTTAGCTCTTAAATATTTCCTTGCTTGGTTTAATAATAATTGTTGGTACTGTAATAATGAATTTCTAATACTATTTGAAGAACCAACAGGATAACCTGATACAGCCATTTGGTCTGTAATGTAATCTGTTGTAACAGTAGGAATATCTCTACCTGAAATAAGTTGTGCTGCTACACCTGCCATAATAATAGGTTCCCATTCATTATCTAAACCTATTGTTGCTAAAGTATCTGACTCTGCAGTAGGTTTTATAAATCTTTTTTTAAATGTTACATAAGATGTATGACCTGAACTAATACTTGCAAACTGTACTGCATGTACAACATCTGGTCCTGTGCTATATGTCATTGTTCTATCTGTTCCATTAGAATCTGTATAGGTAAATGGATTAGGAAGTTCTACTAAAGAACATGTAACTGGAGCAAAGTTAACACCTGTTGTATCTGAACCTGAACTAAAATCTGTATATTGTGATATAGCACTAAGTATTGAAACAATATAATTATGTGTTCCAACGGAATCGTAGCTTCCTAATAAAGTATATCCTGAACCTACTGTTACAGACTGAGTATCTACTGCAAATAATGTAGGGAATAAATTATTTATTTGGTCAACTACTGAATCAAATACTGCTTTTCTTGTAAAGACAGGAGCTATCTTAATAATTTTTCCTGCTAAATGTTCTACTGCTGTAGTACCTAAAGCTGCTCTAACTACTGTAATAGTATTATTAACAGTATCAATATCAGTACAGTACATAAGTTCTTGTTCACACTCAACGATTGTTCCTGCATCCATCATATCTTCTTCTTCTTGTGTTAATAAACTTGAATCAAACGATATAGAAGTTGCTGAAGAATTAAAACCTGCACCACTAGCAACTGCAGTATAAGAATTTAAGTCATCCATAGGTTCTAAATATTCTCTAAAAACTCTATCTATTAAATTTCCTATTGTCGTACTCATTATGCTGACCTGTCTATTTCTTCTGCGTAAGGAGATATACCAAATGCTGCTATAGCAAATCCACCACTAGCAGGTAATTGGTCATCTATAGGGCTTGGAAATGATGGTTCAACATCATTCTTAGAATCAATTTCTAAGAGCCTACCCTCTTTGAGCATTAAGAGAATACCCATGTTGCTCTATCCTGCTCTTAATAAAACTTTTATTTCAGAACTTGTGTCTTCTGTTGAACCTGAGATTACTTGAATAAATCCTGATGATGCGAAAGCCCAACCACTAGGGTCAACTCTTGTTACGTCATCAGCAGATACAGTATAACTTACAGTTGAACCATCAGTTTCTTTAACATCTTTCCAAGCTGCTCCATCAGAAGACCATTTGAAAGTGATAGTTGTTCCATTCCAACCTGAACCAGGTAAGAATCCACATACTAGTTTTCTCTCTGTATCAATAGAAGGTGAGGCGGTGCCACTACCTGTATATTTCACATTCTTAACTATTGCTGTCATAAATATTTTTCTCCATATTATCTTTCTTATACTAGCAGAACAATGGGAGCAGGTGGAGCCACTCCCAGAGTTCTTAAACTTATAACACTTATTCTTGTGTTACGTTATGAATTACACAGTGGTAATTAGGAGGACCGAAGTCTAATCCCATTTCCATGTATACTGCCTTGCCCACTCTTGCGTTAGCATCTTGGTCAATGTCTCTTACGAAAACAGTTCCATATCCTGGAATGTTTGTAAACACTGGCTTTATGAAAGCTAAGTCAAGAATGAAAGCTGCACCCTTAGAGTTAGGCATAATGTTAGGGTCTATAACCATAAGTCCAATAGAACCAAAAGGTGTAACTATTGTGTCTATGTCTATACCACCAACATTCCTATCTCGTGGAATAATAGCTCCGTTCAAAGCCGTTGCAGGGCTTGTAGAAGTAACCATTTCCTTATTAAGGGATAGTGCTTGACCAGGAGTAACAACGAGAACTGGTTGAATCATAGGTGCTGAAGCATCATATAGTCTCTTCAAAGCTCCTGCGACTGTATCCCAAGTTATCTTTTGTCTTGTTCCTGAGTCATCTCCATCTGTGTCGTTGTAATACGCATTACCACCATTATCTACAGGGTCTGCAGTGTTACTTGCATTCTTGTTTAACTGTAGGTACTCATATAGTCCTCGCATTTCACGAGTTCCTGAGCCTGGTGTAGTGTTAGCACCATCAGCGAAAGTTCCATTGAATGCAAACCATTCAACTTCCCTTGCTACTTTTTCAAGTGCTAATTCCATCTGTAATGCAAATTCATCTGCGACTGCACTACCACCAAAAGCACCAAGTTTATCTGCTGCTGTAGTGGTACCATCACCGTCTGATGAGTTAGCTATATTAGCTGACAAATCAAATGGATTCTGATTTTGGTAACTAGCTAAGGCTGTGTATGTCATTTGAACACCCTTATGAAAGACCTGTGTACCGAATGTGTACGCAGCTCTGTCTCTTCCTAAATATTCAGTAGGTGCTGCACCTTCTTGACCTTTAGTAGGTTCAGAAGATATTTTAGCATTGTCCGCGATTTGGACCTGCCAAAATGTTGATTGAATAGCTTTTCCACCATTCAAACCACCAACTGCTGAAAGGAAAGGAGTTCTTTGACCGCCAACTTTAAACAGTTCTCCTGCAAAGTTGTTAATATTCTGTGCATAAATCGTACTATTTGTTAACGATATTGCTGCCATTTTATTTTACCTTTCCCAGGTATTTCTACCTGAAATTGTTGTCTAATACTATTTTTTAGAAAAGGTAAAAGTTTTAACTCTATTTCGAGTTTGCTTTTGCCTCTTCTATTGCGGCAAGTTTTAGACGAATGGAGTCTTTTGGATTAGCTGAGTTATTTATAGCATCAACTAGGTCGTCACCGTAGACTTCAGAAACAGAGTTCCTGTCTATAGCGTCTAGCTTAGGTTGGGATTCTTGTATTTGTTCACGAATACCGTCTTGTTGCCCAACTTCTACTCCATATTCTTCCTTAGCAAATGTTTGTAAAGATTCCACTTCCATGTCACCTTTATACACTTGGCTAATTGCCTTTCCGAGTCCTACAGTAGTATCAAAACCTGCTTGTTTAAAAACCTGTTCTTTCTTAGCTACTTCAAAACCTTCTAACTTTTCCTTTAGAGTCTTATTCTCTTCACGAATAGCTTTCCAGTTTTTGTCCTCGTTTACAGAGTCCAAATTTTCTTCTGTCGTCATATTTACTTGTCCTTTTCTCTAATGGTTTTTTACTAAGGGTCATCAGGTATCCCTTGTTTATACTCACTACTTTTTTTATTTGGCAGGTCTTGTTAGTAGGCATCAAGACCGTATTCGTTTTATATTTCGTAGTCAAGTTTTACCCCCAGACTATCGAACAGGGTCAAATTTATTATACCATAATATAATATGATGTCTTGTCTTATTAGACCTACAAGACATTGTGTGCAAGTTTATCGTTCAGTTAAACCTGTAGTCTGTCCTTCTTGATTTTGAGCTGCACCTGTAGCAGCAGTACTACTACCTCTTTGTTGTGCGAGTATTCTGTTAAGTGCTTCTGCATCTTCTGCAGAACCTAATTGTGTTCCTTCTATATAATCTGCAGCAGTTAATCCTTGTCTTCCTTGTGCTTTAGCTGATGCTTGAATACCAGGAAGATTTAATGCTGCTGCACCAAATCCTTGCCTAGCTGTTTCTTGAGTTAAACCTTGTTTAGATAAACTAGCTGCAACTTGTGCTGATATACCAGAAAATCCTGCAGCTTCAGCTTCACCTAGTATTTGTGATGCACGTATGTTACCTTCTAAAATATTTGTAGCTACTTTAGGAGAAATAAACATACCAAAGATAGATTCGTCAGGTAATTCAATACCAAAATTATCTAAATAAGCCTGTTTTACTTGAGGAATATTATTAACAATACCGTCATATCCTGCTTGTAATCTTGTAGCAAATTCTTTAGGAGATACATCACCAGAGAGTGCCTCTACTATATCTTCTTCAAATTCTGTTGGGTTTAAATTAAATTGTCTTAAACTTGATTTCATATTATCTACAACAACGACATATTCTTCTTCTGTCATTCTTAAAGTTCCATCTTCTCTTCTTATTCCTGGATATACAGTATCCATAATTGGGTCCTGTCTCATTTCTGCTATAGCTAATCTTTCGCTACCTGATTCATGGAATCTATCTAAATAAACTCTTGCTAATCTATCATCTAACCAAGGATATAAACCTTTTATTTGGTCAAACGTTGAAGCTGTAGATGGTACAACTGCTGACTCTTCAGTAGCTTCAAAATATTCTGACATCATTTCACCTAAATTATTTAAACCTAATTTAAAAGAATCTGACAAAGAAGTAGATAAATTAAAAGCATAAGCGTCTGCAAAAGCATCAGATTTATATTTTGTAATTTCTTCATTAGTTGCAACACGAAACCCTTCTATAAGTGAACCGTCACTATAAAATGCTTCCATTGCTTCTGCACTACCAACTGTAAAAATGTTTCCTGAACCATCAACAAGGTAAGAAGTTCCACTTGTTTCACTACCAAACATATCACTACTATCTGAATTTTCATTAAAAAATGTTCCAGCAGAATCATCAACTCCTTGACCAGTAATAACAGGAGGTTCTTCTCCACCACTAGGAGGATTTATTGCAACCCATTGAGAACCTGAATATATATGTGGTACACCATCAATGGTTTCCCTATCACCTTCTCTAGGTTGTGAACCTAAATTTCTTTGAGTAGCTTGTTGCTCTATTTCTTGCTCACGTTTTTTTGCATCTTCTTGAGCTTTTTTTCTTTTCTCTAATTCTCTTTGTATTTCAATTTCAAATTCTGCCATTTTACATTCTTCCTCTTCTTTGATAAACACCAGACAATGCTTGATTAAATGCCATAGTAGAACCTGCTAACACTCTTTCTTGATATGTTGGGTCATCTTCATACTTCTTTCTTACTTCTGCTTTAAACAAAGAAATATCTCCACCTACAGATTGGGATATTAAATCCATTTCTTTTTTATCAGCACGACTTAAATCTGTTTTACCTAATATTGTTGCTGCTGTGTTGTATATAGAAGCAGACCAAGAAGAATGTTTACTACCTTCATAATTTGGAAATAACTTATCATGTGCTTTTTGTAATTCATCATTAATCATTTCTGCATTTGTATTTGTTCCTGATTCTGCATCAGCTCTTAATAGTCCTGCATACTCTGCTAATTTTCCAGAGGAACGGTAAGCATGTGCTGCTTCTAATCCTAAATATGATTCTATTTTTGTAAAAGCATCTCCTTCTCCTGATTTAGTTTCATTAATTCTTCCAACATATCCTCTATAATCTTCATGTATTGCTTCTACACCACCTGCCATTTGTCTTTTAACACCATCAAACAATAAAGAAACTATCTCATTTAATTTTGTTCCTGCTTCTGTAGGTGAGCCAAACTTTCCACTAGAAGCATCTGATGCTAATTGTTTTAACAAATCATCAACTCCTTCACCAGTTATTTGTAACTGATTTGTAGATAACAATATATTTTTATAATTTTCTGAAATAATATTTTTTGCTTCTTCAGGATTTCTATATACTAACTTTATCCAATCTCTTTCATGTTCAGTAGTATTCTTCCACCAAGATAATTCACTCAAATAAGGAGTTATACTTTCACCTGTTATAGCACCGTAAGCAAACAGTTTTTGTACTTCATCATCTAAATACCATGGAGAACCATAGTATTTTGCTTTTTTTTCTAAATCTTCATCTAAATTGGTAAGTATTGTATCTAAATCAGAAAATGGGTCATCTGCTGTTTCTAATCTTAATTGAGATAAATTAAATAAAGGCATAAGAATATGACCTGTTTGTTCTTGAAATTGTTCTTCAGTAATAACTTCTGCATTTCCAGGGTTAGTTAAAGCATCTACTGTGTCAACAGCTATTACAATAGGTAATGTGTTACCACTTGTTGCTTCATAGTTATAAATAGCATAATATTGTCCGTCTACAACTATTAACCTGTCTGCGTTTGTTAACTGTAATCCTTCTTTAAACATATATCACCTATTGTACACACTATTTGCTAATTCAAATGTTCTATCAACAACAACATTAGCTTGTGGGTCGTTATTTAAATAGCCGTAGAACAATGTATCGTAGTCTATTCTATCAGCCATTAAATCCATTTTCTTTTCTGGAGAATAAGAAACATTATTATATATATCATCTGCTGTATCTTCTACTTTAGTTTGAGGTATGTTTGCAAGTTGTCTGTTATCTCCATTCATGTAATTTTCAATCGCACCAAATGCAGGTTGCCATATTACATCTGCTAATTTTTCTGCAGGAGAACGTTGTGCCGCTACTGTTAATCCTTCCCATAATTCTTTACCTATGCTTTTCCATAATTTATCTTCAACAGCAGCTTTTTCCCATGGTTCACCATTTTTTAAAACATCATTTCTGTGTTTAATTATGTTTGCAATATCAGGAACTTGTTGTGCCATTCCTACTATTAAGTTAGAAACTTCATAAGCAATCCATAATTGAGACATAAACATCCAAGGTTTAGCTGCAGCTAATGCTGCTGCTTTACTTGCACCTTGAGCTAATGCTCTTCTAATTGCTGCTGCCTGTGATACTTCAAATGCTTTAGATATAGCAACTTCTCCTATATCTACTGCCTTCCAAGCTAAACCTAATGTTTTACCTACAGGTGTATCAGCCATAGCCCTCCATAATTGTCTTAATACTTTTTTACTAGGTATTGTTTCCACAGGTGAATTTTTATATTGTGTTTCTGTTACTCCACCTGTAGCTTCTCCTAAACCAGCGTTTCTGTTAATGTTATATTGATTAGCAAAAGGGTTATCAATTGTTGTTGCAAAAGGTCCACCACTCATTTGATTGTGAATATTATTATGAGGATGAGATTGATTAGTTAATGCTTGTACTTCAGATTTAGGTAATTCACCAGCCCTTGTTAAATCCATAAGACTACCATCAGCTAGTTTTATATTTAAAGCTCTTTTAAAAGAGGCATCAAAATTTTCTCCAAAAGAATTACTAGGTGCTGCAATGTCTATTCTTCCAATAAATACATTATTACCTTCAGCTACTGAATTAGCATATATCATTGAGCTTTGAGAGTTTGTAATTCCTGAAGGTCTTATTTCAATAGTACGAATATTATCTGTATTTAAATTATGAGCTGTAGCAGTTAAATTAAGCTCTACTATTGCATTGTTAGTTTCTGCAAAATCTTCTAAATTTTGTATAAGTTGTTGAACATTATCCTGTTGTAATCCTGTATTACCTAATAAAAATAAAGCTGAGTCTCTTACCGTTGTATCATAAACAACTTTTTCCCAAAATGTTCCTATTGTATGAGTAGTACTTCTTGCTTCTTCAATTCTTTCTCTTACGCCTATTTGTTCTGCATTAGCATCTCGGCTATATTCTGAATGAAGTAACACCATTTCCATTTCCTCACCTGATATTACCTTTGGTGGAAAATCATTGTTTATGTTTGTACTCATAAGTGGTACGACATCTGGATTAGGTGCTGATGATTTAAATAAATTCATTCGTTTTGCTACTTTACCCATCATAAAAACTCTGTTATCAACAGTACTAAATGGTAATCCTGCAGCATCAACATCTATACCAGGAGTAAAATCTTCAATAAATCTGACACCTTTTGGTGTATCTCCTGAGTTAGCATCTTTTATTTTTTCTTTTTCTATTTCTTCCATACTTATAACTAATGAACCAACAGCATTTTCTACCATAACTCCTAGATTTGCATCTCTTGATAAAGGTTCTGCATGTCTAATTAGGTGCATAGGTCCAGTATCTTCTGATAAAGCAGGGTTAATTCTATTACTTGTATATGCTGTCTCACTTATTACGACACCATCATGTCCAGAAATATCTACTTTTACATTTATGTAATCGTGGAATGTTTTGTTATATTTAGGGTCATAACCTATTATTCCTATTTCTATAAAGTCAGTATTAGAGAATGGAAACTCGTGACTAACTACAGGAGTAATATCTATATCAACAGCAAGTATTTTTTCACCACCCCTCACAATAGATATATTGTCTGATGTTTCAATTAATCTATTTAAATTAGATATAAATTTGTGTCTAAAATAATCTGATATATCTTTACCCATACCTTGGAAACCTCGGTATCCAACATCACTTCCTTGTTGGAACATATTTATAAAATTACCATAAGTATATTCTATATCTCTAGCCCACAGTTCGTTACTAGGAAGTTCACTTGAAATAGGTTGTATTGGATTTATCCAATCATTAGATAGAGAATAATCATTAAAATTTGGTTCTACTAAAGCAATAGTATCTGTATCTGCGTGTTGTCTTTCTACTAACCATTCTGCATCATCATCCCATACATCAACTTCTGATGATAAAATTCTTCTATTCAAATCATCATAAAGAAGTCCTGGGTTACTTGCACGTGGTGTATCAAGTTCTGGTTCTGGTCTTGCAGTTATATCTTCTTTATTTGCTCTTCTTAATTCTCTTTGTTCTTCACTTAATTCAGTAAATTCAGATTCACTCAAAACATAATCAGCTCTATATTGTTCTAAACGTTCAGGGTCGTCATTTAATTTAAGTGATTCATCTTCGCTAATATATCCTATTCCTTCTGTGAGGCTGTTTTTTAAAGGATTATCATCTTCCATCTTATCTAAAAGTTCACCTATAGTAATGTTATCGGTATTTCCTTTTTCCCATTTACTATCAGGAGAATCATTATCATCTATTTGCAAATTTGATAATATACTCCAACTATCAACAGATGATACTGTCCCATCTTTTCTAATATTTAATTTTATGTTATCTTTATTTTCAACAATGTAATCTGTAATGTTTAAAAGCATATCATCTACTGTCTCTCCTGGTCTTACAAACCAATCTTTTTCAATATTTTTAATTGTTGATATAGCTGATGGATGTTTATCTCCAAGACCTTTTTTTAAATTTTCAAGAAAAGTTAAATTAATATCTGCATCTTTTAATAACAATTTATGCTTATCGTGAACTAATCCTGATTGTGAAATTGCTATTGCTAAATCTTGAATTTTTAATAGGTGATTACGAAGAAGATAAGAAACTAAATCATTTGCATTTTTTGAATACAATTTAGCACCTCTGTGTTTCAACATTTGTATTCTTTCTTGTAAAGCTCTTTCCATAGCAACAGTACTAACGTTAGTGTGATGACTATCCATTACGTCTTTTAATGTATCAAAGTCCTCTTCTGTCTCTGAAAAAAGTCCAACTATATTCTCCATTACCTTCCTATTTATATTTGAAGTATACGTATTATCTGTAATAGGATTTTCAGTATCACCTTTTATTACATTAAGAGTTTTTTCTATTACATCTTTATCATAATATCCTTCCATTGCGGCAATAAGAATCATAACTTCTCTATCTGTAACCCTCATACTTCCTGGTTCCCATGTAAATTTCCATTCTTCGTTCAAGACTTTAGGTTTACCAGAAATTGTCTCTTCTATTTCTTTTATAGGTTTAAGATACCTACTCCTAGAATTTGTATATTCTTCTGGTAACGGTATTCTTACTTGATAGTAATCATAATCAGGTCTATTTCCTAACTCATATAAGTGTTTTTTATCTTCATTTTGAAATCCAAACCTAGTATAAGCTAAAGCTACACTTGTATAAGATGGACCATTTTTCATAATGTATCTTAATTTATCTGCCCAAGGAAGTAATAAGTTTTTTATTGCTCCACCAAATATAAAATCTAATCCTGCCTTTTTTAATTTTCTAAACTTAATTAAATTACTTTTATAATTATGATTTAATTTATCATACATATACATAGGACGTTTATATCCGTATGTTTGACCACTATCGTAGTTAGTAAAACCAGCATTCAACTCAGATGTTTGAGAAATGGTTCCAACATTATTTGTTACAATACCAATAATTCTTGGTTCTCCTTTTATATATATAATTTCTGCTGTGTATGTATTATCAAAGGATTGTATAAGGTCTGAAAAAAAATAATCTATTTCTTCTTTAGTTTCAGAAACTTTTATTCCTTTTTCCATTGCAATATCTAATCTTTTTCTTAATTCTTTATAATATTCTTTATCTGGTAATCCATCATGGTTTACTGTGTCAAACAAATCTAATACCTCGTTTGTGGATATTCCTTTTGATTCTCGTAGTCTTCTATCCTTAAAACTCATACTTGACAACAAGTTGTCTTCTCCTCCAAGAGTAATAGTTTGTGTAGTACCCAAAGGATTGTTTTCAATAATCTTTTCCATAAGAGAATTTAAAATAGCAGTATGATAACCTGCACCTTCTCCAAATATATTGTGGTGTGGACCTACTGGATGGTGCATGTGACCTGCAAACATTTCTTCTAAATATCTTTCTAAAATACTTAATCCCCCTACAGGCATAGATTTATTTCCTACTTTTATAGTATTTCCATCTAAACCTGAAGAAAAAAGGCTTTCAACCTCATTAAATTGATTGTCCATTACTTCTAATAATGCAGTTTCTAATGTATCTAAATCAATATCACCAAAAGATACAACAGTTTGTTGTGCATCACCACGTCTTAAAGTTCTTCTTCCATTTTGTTCTGCGTTTGCGTTAAAATCTTTTACTGAATCTTGCTTAAAACTACTAGTATCGTGTTCTTTTATATGACTAATATCATCTTCCAAAGTTTTTATTCTTTTTTGTTTTTCAATAGATTGTTCAAGGTCTTCTATTTCACTATCTAAAGTTCCTGCTTCTTTCTTTTCCTTTGTCTCAGGGTTTGTCTCATCTCTTAATAGAGTTAAAGACTCTTCTGATGCTTTAATAGAGTTATCAGCAGCTTTCCATGCTGCATTTTTTTCTGTATTTTCAGTTATATAGTTAATTGCATCAATACTTCGTTCTAATATTGGTTCTACACCATCTGCAATTTGTCTTCTTTCTCCTAATAATCTTAAGCTGTGCATAGAAGAAACATCTCTATCTACTGAAGCTACTACAGGAATTTTATGAGATTTACTAAATTCTTTTAATTTTTCATATACTTCTATTGGTTGATTGTGATTAGCATCACTAACATTTATATATTTATATAAATCAAAACTAATAAATCCTTCATTATTAGGACCTTCAAAAAGAGGTTTAAATTTAGCTGAACCTGTTACTTCAGGGTTTGGATGTATTCTTCTTTTATTATTAATATACAGTTGAGTATTAATACCCATGTCTTCTAATACACCTACTAATAAACCTCTATATTCTCTATCCAGTAAATTATCTATTGTTAATCCTGGATAGTCTGATTGTTCAAGTGATAAATATTTTTCAAGAGATTCTTTAAAATAATCTATTTCCAATAATGATTCAAGTAACGGTTTATATGTTTTATTAAAATCAGCTACGATTACATTGCTACTTCCGTATTTTTTTGCTCTTCTTTTTAATGATTCTGCTTCTAACTCTGCTGCTCTCTGTCGTGCTTCTGGAGATTCTAATTCTGCTGCTCTCTGTTCAGCTACCCTACTAGAGACAGACCTTGGTACAGGGTCATTGTAAGGTATATCAGGTTCTCCCAACATAATGTTAGCCAAAGAATCTCCATCCAAAGTCCCTGCTCTTTCAATCATTCCCTCTCTTTTTTCATTAAGGTCAAATATAATATTACGGACATTTGGTTCAAATGGTCGTAACTGTGAATTATCATTTAATATATCTGCAGTAATATCGTTAAGGGGAACCGCCTGTTCCAACCGAGTTAATAAATCTTCTATTAAAGAACGTTGGTCTGAACTACTTATATTATCCCATATCTCATATAACTCCATACCAGCATTATTTCCAAATAAAAGGTTAGCTTCATCCATTATTGCTGCTATAAATTGGTTTCTATCCACTTACATGCTCCTTAGTAGATAATAAAATTCAAATGATTCAGCAAATGTTTCGTCATCAAATGCGTATTTCTCTTCAAGAACTTCTTTTACAATTTTTTCTGGTATATAATCACCGTCTATATATTCTTCGGCTTCAAAATAATCTGCACCTTCATGTTCAATTATCTTTTTTAATTCTGGGTCTTTTTTCCAGTTAATTTTTGAAGACATTATTCTTCACCTTGAATATTTATAAAATCCTTTGCTGTATCTTGTTGTGGTTTTTGAGAAGCAACAGTTTGATTATTAGAACCTACTTTTGTTACCATTTCCCAATTATTTAAAAATGTTTCTGATGGTTTTTTTTCAGGTAATTGATACTTGTTATATATTCCCATTTCTGAATTTTGTATATTTTGACCTTGTGGTTCATTATTAGAAGTAGAAGTTGGTTGTGCTAATTCTACATTTCCTTCCATTCTTATAAATGGATGTCTTTGTCTTAATAAATATGTATATACTTGTTGAAGATTATTTAATGAATCTTCTCCTAATCTACCTTTATAATATCTATATATGCTATCTTCTAATTGTTTTTCTTTATCTCTTAATTCTTTCCCTGGTATGATTGAACCTATCTTTGTATCATAATACTTTGCATTAGTATCAAATCCTGTGTTGTGAGATATATCTATAATGTTATCTCCTGAACCTTCCATTTCTAAATTTTTATATACTGAACTAAATGCAACGTAAGGATGTACATGTTTAGTATATAAATCTAAGATAGCTCCATCAGATAAACTGTCTATATCTGTGTTTCCTAGTGCTTCTCTTGTTTGTTTATTTATACCTGAACCATCTATTTCTTGTAATCTATTATTTATCATTGCTACATAGGTATTAGGGTCAGAAAATAAAGAACCTCTTTTAGCTGC
>Ga0208011_1000639_pt1 | contig 12997 bp, 12 predicted proteins | sample 7_EtaG_FD_184080 | JGI IMG/M metagenome (GOLD analysis project Ga0208011, IMG submission 184080) | Marine viral communities from the Subarctic Pacific Ocean - 7_ETSP_OMZ_AT15161 metaG (SPAdes) (version 2) | ecosystem: Environmental > Aquatic > Marine > Oceanic | place: Pacific Ocean | collected... | reverse complement strand
TACATTACTATATACTGTTGCCATTTTGTCTCTTTTCTATATTACCCTCTCTCAGCTGTCGCGTAGACCTTCGAGTAGGATATTATTACTATTTACCAAGGGTTACTTTTTTTGTAACCACTAATCATCGAATCCATAATATTGTCTTCTGCAGAGGTTGTAGATTCATTCTGTTGAGCAGGTAAAACACCCATCGGAGATGGTACTTGCTGTGCTCTAGCTTGTTGATTAAACGTATCGCTAGGTCCAGTAGGTTGTGTTTGCTGTGTCGGTTGTCCAGAACCCTTCTGCAATCTGTACAGTTGAACAAGATTATCTATAGTTAGACTATCTGGTTTTGACATTGTTTGAACAAATTCAGTAGCTTCTTCATTAGTTAAACCAAACTCACCTTGTACTCTTTGGTGAACTTCATTCATCTGCTGTTGTTGCTGTTGATAGGCTTGTTGTCTTTTAATATCATCTTGCCTAGCTGATTCTTGTTTTTGAAGTTGTTCAGACACTAATGCAGTCTGGTATTCACTTTTTAATGAATTATACTGTATTATATCGTCTCTCCATCCATCTAACTGATTTAAGTATTGAGCACTCACACTGTTAGGGTCTTCCATAGCTTCCGCTCTGTTAAATCCTGGAGGTGCTTGTGGTTTTTCTGGAGCTGGAGGAAATTGTTCAACCTCTTTTTCTTGCACAGGAGCTGGTTGAGCTTGCTGTGGTTGTGGTTGATTTAGTTGTGATTTTAATTCTGTAATCTCATTTTTAGCCTTATCAGCTTCAGATTGCCAGTATTGATATCTTCTCTCATCATTTTCTGATTGAGTCTGTTCAATATTTAAGTTATCACCATCTCCAGCAGGAGTTTCCTGAACTGCAGGAATCCCGACTGTCTCGCTATTTACCTTTGATTGCTCTTCACTTGAGAAGAACGCTTCTTCTACCGATAACTGGTCAGAGCCCTGATTTTCAGGGGTGTCTGCATTTTGGTTAGTCTCTAATGCGTCCATTTCTATTTTTTCCTATTTTGAGCTGCCACTTTGCTACTAGTGGGTGAGCCTTCTTTTTTGCTAGCATCAGAAATTTGACGCTTAACAGTAGCTAAATTATCATCTAATCTTTTTTCAAATACAGTTCCAGCAGCTTTAGCCTTATTAGAAGTTTTATCTAAATCACCTTTAAACTTCTCTACTTCTACCTTTTTACGTAAGTTTACAGCTTCTCTATCTCTAGACTGCAAGTCACCTTGTAGGTCTTTAATCTGCTCTTCTTGTTGTTTTACCATATTTGTTAATTTTTGTATTTCATCAGTACGTTGCATAACTCCTTCTATGTCAAATACTTCTGTTTTCTTTAAAACTTCTTGTCTATCAATAAGTCCTTTTTGATATGCATCCATGTAAAACTCGAGTTCAGCGTATCTATTTGTAGGCAATGTACTTCCACTAACTACCATAACATCATACTTACCTATTGTAATATCATTAAATACTTGAATTTCACCAGTTTTATCATCGTATAATCGTTTATTAACAACATACTCACTCATAGAATTGTTTGGATTAACAAGTCTAAATGTTTTTTCTACACTATATAGTTGTTGCATTAAAGGTATAGCTACTTGCCCTACTCTCACTAAAGCTTGTTCTATATCAGTTAATTTCGATTTAATCTTTCTTTGACCAAACTCATCTAAAGATATAGTAGCTTTATATGTTTGAGGAGCTGCTGCTGAATTACCCATCATCATTTCATATAAACCTAATTGATGGTCAATATCATTTTTAGCTGATGTTTCATTCTGATAGAGTTCATTTGGTAAAGGACTAGGCTGAACTGTTACAGGAGCTCCATCAGTTGGGTCATAAGGTATTGCTACACCTGGTTGTGCCCATTTCTCTTCAAAGTCTTTCATATCTACACTACCTTCTGGAACTAATATTTTAGTATTAGTACTTGTAGTAGCGTGTGCTATTATTAAAGAACGAGTTTTATTTATGTATTCCTGCAATCCTTTAACCATTCTTACATCAGATGTAGGATAAGGTGTTCTAGTATGTAAATTACATATTGGAACTACAGGATATTGTTCTATAGGAAGTACTCTTGAATAAAGAAGTGTCTCTCCCATAATAATACATTGTTTTACCCTTGTTACACTTATCTTAACTATTTCAATAGCTTTTTTTAATATTAAACCTTGATAGTCTGTCTGCTCAATTTGAGGCGGTTGAATATCTACTTGAGGCATCTCTGCTTCAGGCGGAAGGCCAGCTTCATTCATTTTTTGCTGTTCCATCTCCATAGCTTGTTCTTTTTGCAATTCATACTGTTGCATAAGTTGTGCAGCTATTTGTTGAGCTTGTTGTTCATCTGTAATAACCTGACCTTGTATTATCCAAGCAGGTTGTTTTATATATTCATCAAATTCTTTTTTATCTAGTAGTTCTTCCTTACCGCTAAATGATTCATAAGTTCTTATCTTTTGAACCTCTATTTTAGAGTATCTTTCGTAACCTCTAACATATTCACTTTGTTCATGTAATAATCCTACATCTTCTGGAAAAAATATTCTACTTTCATTGTCTCTTCCTGTTTCAGGCATATTAAAATCTTGTTCGCTATTAGCAGCATCTATTTGTTTCTTATATTTAGGATAAAGCTTTTTAGCTTGGTCTCTACTAAATAAACGAGAGACTACAATATTTTCGGCATCATCAAAGAAACGATGCCTACTATTAGGGTCTATGTATACATCAAGTGGGTCTATATCGTGTATACAAACTTCACCTTTACCCATATCCATCATAGGGTCTTGGTATACGTTAATATAACCAATACCCATAACATAATAATCATCTACAGCTTGTCGTATTATTGTCCTGCCATCAGATATATCATACATATAACTAAGTAATGCACTCATTACATTTGCTATTTTTCTATCTGAATCTTCTCTAGGAGCACATCTAAAAGATGGCCTATTAGAAGTAAGCATAGCTTTAGCTGTTTCTACTGCAGGGTGAATACGATTAACAACAATAGCAGCCTGTCCTCTAGCTTCTAAGGTTTCAGCTTGCTCTTTAGTCCATTGACGACCCAAGCGAAATTCTTTATCTTCCTTGGCTTGTTGAGCCCAAGAATCACGTTTTTTACTGTAATCTTTAAATATCCTTAAAGTCTCAGTGACTACTTCAGGAGTCTTTTTGTCGTTATCTATCAATATTTTACCTAGTTTTTATCAACTTAATATACAACCTAAAGGGTCATCCAATCAAGCTTTTTCTTTGGTTTGTTCAAATAATTGTCATCTTTATCAAAGGTTTTCCTTCTAGAAGGCCTTGCTCCATCTAAAGCTGTCCATACAGCATCCATAACATCATCATGCTTACCTTTGGGATAGGATAGAAATTCCTGTTGTGGAATGTTATCCTGTGGTCTAAAGAAAAATGTCCCCTTAGCAAATAGTGGGACAAGAGATAGTAGTCTCTCACTTTTTCTATTTCTTGGTTTCACACCTTTTTCAAGACCTGGTATGTACAAGTTATCTTTTAACATAAGTTCTCTTACAGCTGTTCTAAGTGCTTCTTGATAACCAACTGTTTCAATTTTCATTCTTCTTGGCCTATACTTCTTAAAAACTTCAATAAGCTTATTAGGCTGTTCTGCAGGAGATATTCTATCCCTATATATATCAACAATATACTTATTATTATCACAGTCAATACCAATTGTAGCAACAGCAAAGTAATCAGCAGTGGAAGAAAGGCTACTAGCAGGGTCAACTCCACAATAGACTTCAATTGGTTTAATCTCTTCTTCCCCATCTATAGTCCTAACTAGACAATTTTGTCCATCTATTCGTTTATAATCATAATGATGTAGCTTTATCCATTCTGGTTTAAATGGAGCCATATCAGGAGATTGTGCTATATTCATATATTCCTGATAGAAACCATTAAGGTTTCCTACAGAAGCAAATTCTTTTTTTATTGCATTGATACGTGACTTAGGAAATCTTTCTGGCCATATACTCTTTTCATCTTCATCCCATATAGAATACCAAAGAGTATGCCATGCAGTAGACTCTTTAGCCCAATATAAAAAACAATCTTCAGATATTACTGTACCAATCATAGCTATCTTACCTTCATCTGATAGAGATGGTATTACAGCCTCTGTTACCCACTTTCTGTTCTTAGCTCTAGCTTCTGATGTAAAAGCATTAAGTTCTGACTCAAAGTCGTCTACTACAATAAGATTTGGACGTGTGTCACCTTCGATAAATCCTCTAACTCTTTGTCCTGTACCCACAGCTACAATACGAGCTCCATTTGCTAGTACTATATCATTGTTAGTCCATCTTTTGGCTGTATTAGGACCTAGGTCTCCAAAAATATCTCTAAATTTATCTGAGTGTATTAAATGGTATTTAATACGAGATAAGAAGTTGATTGATTGAGTTTGTGATTCGGATATTATAACAATAAATAAATCTTCGTCTGTTTTTTTAAATGCTACTTTCCATAAAGGGAAGATGAGGGTGGTAACTGTAGACTTGGCTGTGCCACGGGGAGCTGCAATTAACACCCTCTTTTTGTTGTCATTAGCTAGAGAATAATACACCTCATTATGAAATGGTGGCGTACTCTTTCTAAGTGCTGTAGGGAAGCAGTGCCTTCCGAACAGTGCCATATTATTCCGAAGCTTCTTTAAAGCCTGCATTTGGCTATATTGTTCTTCGTAATCCATATTTATCCGTATTGTAAGATAGTTTCTCTTCTTACCTTATCCTTTAATTTTTTATCCTTTTTATACCAAGGATACAATTTAGCATACTTATGTTCAGCTGATTTAATCATAGAAGGATTAGTAACGTGAATATTAGTAAGATATTTAGTTGGTAACCCTTTAGTAAAATAAAATGCATCATCAAACTTTTTGCCTCTTTCAGGTCCAAACCATCCACCGCTTTTACCAAACTTTTGCATATAGCTTTTAGGTAAAGTAAATTCTAAAAGACCACCTTTAGCCCCCTTAGCGTACATATTCATATCATGACCTACGCCTTCTATACTAAAACCCAAAGCTCTCTTAGGGTCTCTGGTTGCCCATATAGTACCACTAGGAAGCGGTATATCAGGCTTTGCAGGGTTAAAAGAGTCAAATTTGCCTCCGCCCTTCAAAATTCTAGTATTTAAGTTAGGAACAGTCTTTACGCCCCTGTATACCTTAACCATTTTTTCGCCACCACCTGATGCCTTTAATACTTGTTGAAGGGCTCTTCTATTTCTCATTACTATTCCCATTAAGCCTATCATTTTGGCATTATTCCTTCTCCTCTGTAACAGTCTTAGTTGCTATAAGTTTATCCTCTTCTTCACGAAGTTCATCTATAAGTTTAGTATTACTTATTGCTTCAATACTTTCTGTTGTTTTAACAAGTTGCTTATCCTTCATACCGTGCATACCCTGCAAGTTTTCTACAGCACGCATAAGGTTAGTAACATCCTTTTTATCTTTAGCCATTTCTATAACTTTAGAAAAGAGTTCTAGAGTGTACGTCTTATCTAGTCCATGGTCAGTTAATAAGTCTGCAAGTTCTTCTTTTATCATTTTATCAAAAACCTCCGTTTTCATCATTCGTTTCCACTTCTTAAACTCAGAAGGGGTATAACTACCAAGGACCATATCAATTGCTAAGTTATAATCCCAAGTAACAGAATAGGCTTTAGCAAGATTTTTCATCATATCTTGCTTAGACTTAACTTCCAGCATGGGTTTGCCAGTCATTGTAGTATTAGTCTTTCTACCTGATACCTTTAGTTTCTTAGAAGCATATTTAGGATTAAAAAAAGTGTAACCCCATGGGAAGCGAAGATATATGTTATTCTTGTCGTGATTAGAAGAATACTCTTTTCTTTTAATACACTTAGCAACATAATCATCATCGGATAAAGCATATCCACCAGGTTGAACCTTCTTCCAGTATACATACTCTACTCCCTTTTTATCCGCTTCTTCTTTTCTGTATATAGTATATGTAGTTAGACCTTTATCTTTATGGTCTATATTTACTGTATACACTAATCAATTAATTCAAAATGTGGAAAATCATCAAAATTATTATCATCTACCTCAAAGTTCATATTCCAATCACCGCCCCATCTAAGTCTTATTCCCATAGACTGAGCAATGCCAATAACAAAACCAGCAAAAAGATGAAAACGTTCCCTATCATCCCAATTAATAGGATAAGGAACAACATCAGCAGCCCTGCTTGGGCTAGCGTTGTGACGACCGTTCGGATACTTAACCTTTGTACGGCCTTCTTCAAATAGTTTATCTTGTCTTTCAGCACTTCTATGCCCCTCTATTATTGAACAATCAACGTATTTTATTACTTCGTTTAATACTTTTTGAAGCCTTTCGTCTAGTGTGACTAAATGCTTCTTGCTTCTAGAACCAAATTTATACATTATTTTTCCCCTTCTGAAGTATTTCTCCAAGTCATGTATTCTCCTCCAGGTATATGGTCATAAATAGGATATCCAAAATAATCTATTGCATCTGCTGCTGCCATAGCCCAACCAATCCCTGGAATAAATTTTAGTCCAGCCTTTGCTCCTAGTTTAGCTCCAATCTTAGGAAATGCTTTCGATATTGCTTTAGATTTAGGCACCTTACTTAACAAAGTATTTGTTAAATTCATATTGGGTTGTGCAAATATGTACTTAGTAAAACCCATATCACTTACACCTTCATCTAAAACTTTATCCATTACATCTGGATTAGGTATCTCTTCACCCTGTTGACTTCCACCTTGATTTATAAAACTATCCCAATACGCCTGCTCTTCATTCCTATCTATTTGCTCTTTTAATCTGATTTCTTTATCATGCAAGTGTTGACCAAGCATAGACCTACCAAAAGGGTCACTTGCGGTTTCAGAGTACGCTTCCCAAGGTGTTTTCTTTGTTTCTGCCAATTACTCTCCTGTAAATGTGCTACTAGCTACTAATGATTGTGCTTCTGATTTAGTTAACACACTAAATGATGGATAACTTGCGCTATCTCCTAGTGCTGCTAACTCTGATAATACTCCATCCTTCATAGACCATTCACCTTTAATGATAACATAAGACTTATCATGTGAATATCTAGGAGGACCTACTTTACCACTGAATATAATATCAGTCCATGTAGGTGCTGATTTATAAGTTACCTCTTCAGTATCTTCATCTACTGATTCTACTATAGGGTATAACCCTTTTATCTTGTCACCAACAGCACTATTAAATGCACTGCTAGGTATACAAAAATACATTTCATAATGTGCCATTATCTATGACTCCTTTTACCTGCGTTATAAATTCTTGTTACTTCTGGTGCTTCTAACTTATCGCTATATATTAATAAGTCGTCTATTTGAGCATCACTATATCTATCATCAGTACTTCCTAAGTTTCTTCTTCCAATTTCAAATAAATCTCCAGACGAATCTACGCTAGCACTTATATCTTGAGTACTCCCAGTATCATCTGAGCCATTTAAGTATATTTTCCCTGCAGCCCCATCTCTTGTAAAGCAACAATGATACCAAGTATCAACAGATGGATTAGTCGAACCATAAGTATACTTACTGTCTTTTCTATGATAAAAATTAATCTTATTAGCATCAGAATCGTAATAAATATACCAACCACTACTTGTGTCTTGTTTACCAACAAATGAAATCTTTTCATCATCCCTGTTAAATTTAAACCAAAACGCCACTGAAAAATCATCAGTTCCAAAATCTAGAGAAGCCTGGTCTCCAACGCTTGCATATGCCCCTGAATCTGCTATATCATTCTTTAAAAAATCTCCATCTAAATTCAAACTATTAGTAGTTCTTTGTCTATTCATCAAGAACCCTTGTGAATCTCTTGAACTGTCTACACCTGCTGTAATAAGCATTGTTTCTGTCATATTATTACTTGTTAGATTAGTGCTTCCAACCAAATCTTCCCAATCAGCTAAACCATTATTTCTCCAATAGTTTATTAAAGTAGAAGATTTACTATGCTTAGTAGCATCTAAAATTAAACCACTATTATATAATTCTTCTGCATCTGAATCACTAAATGTAGTATTTTTCCAATAAGCTATTTCAGTCAAACATCCTTGAAAGTCATTAGTGTTATCAAAACTGTATGGATAAAATACTCCTCCTCCATTCATAGTGCCAGTTATACTTGATATATCTACTGATTGAGATTGAGCTTCTCCGTTTACATAAGCTGTTATTGTATCAGCACTTCTATTAAATATTGCTATAATATGATGCCATTGTCCTGGTTCAAGAATTGTACCTGTTATATCACTATAGCCAACAGCAGCATCTGAGTCTATATAAATTTCTAGTTCTTTAGTATCTTCGTAATAAAAAACAAATCTACCAGCACTTCCAGATTCTTTTTGATACATAAATCTAGCATCCTCAGCCACATTAGGAAACATACTAAAACTAACAACAAAACTATCAGTTCCAAAATTTGGAGAATAACTTGCTGTACCTATTGGATGGCTTGATGGAGTAGCTTCAAAATTACAGGCTAACTGATTATAAGACTGCAGTGCTGTTTGAGGTATATCAAGTTGTTGGTCTGCATCTGTCCATCCTGTTGCTATACCTACTTCTTTTAAAGAAATATCATCAAAGTAAAAGAACTCAGTATTAGGTATATCGTCAGTACTACCTGCTTCATATCCTATAATCTGAATATCAGTAATATCATCAGGTATTAAAAAAGTTCCTGATAATTTTGTCCAAGTATCAAAATCATCATCATCTGCAGCATCAATTTGAATACTCGTGCCATCATTTGTTCTATATTTTAGTTGTACTCTATCTATATCTCCCCCGCTAGGCATATATACATAACATTCCATATAGTATGTTCTACCAACAATAAGGCTCATTTCATCTCCACCTACCCATTTTACTCCAGGCCAAGCAGTACTTCCAGCTGCTAATGCTTTAATTGATTTAGAGCCACCATTTGCCTGAGTAGTACTGTCGTCTATTGTAGTAGGAGATATAGCAGACATAGCTACTCCACTTATAGTAATAGTAGTAGGGTCAGTAACTTCACAATCTCCATTAGCAACCATCTCATCACCATAAAATGCAGTTGTTGCGTTGTTTTTAGCGTTTACTGTTTTTATTGATACATTATCAAAAGTAATATCATTTGCTCCAGCACCATCTGCTCTAACTATCTTAAAAGTTGCATGAGCTGCTGTAAAATACCCTGTAAATGTTCCAGTTTCTCCAGCACTAGTTTGTTTTATTGTGTTGCTTCCATGCATGATTTTAATCATTCCGTCAGCAGAAGTATTTACAGTGAACGAATATTTATAAACTACTCCACTTGTCAGTATAACTTGATTTATAGTTGTTGCTGTACTATCAGCTGTATAAAGCCGACATTGGCCATTTACAATTTCAAAATAGTGGTTTGAATCATGAGTGTCACCATTAGACCATCCAGCTAAAGTACTTCCTCCACTTGTAGTGGTAACTGAATTATCACTAAAGTCTCCATTAGTTAACAACTCATCACCAAGCCCTGTATTAGAAGCGTCAAGTACATAAGACTGATTACCTCTATGACCATCATTCATTGGGTACCATAGTTTAAGATTAGAGTTAGTTAGCGATGTACCACCTCTATTTAATGCTAATTGTTCTGGATTAAGATAATCATAGGTTACATCATCAGCAGTCCATACAGAGTTCCACATTTGAAAGTCTGACATTTTACCATCAAACAAATATGTAGTAGTATTATGCGTGCCAATTGATAAAGGATTAGTACCAACAGTGTTTAATGTATTTACTTCAATACCTGTATCGGCTTTATCTAAAACTCCATTTATGTATATATTTGCTGTACCATCAACATTCCAAGCAAAAACAACTCTATACCAAGTTTTAAGATTTAACACAGTATCACCATCAGTAAAACCATCTTCATCCCCCAACTGATGCCTTAATTTTCCAGTATTTGTAAAGGCAAAATAAAATCTTGTATTATCATCAGTATAATGCGATAAAATTCTATCACTTGTATTTGGGGTAGACTCTAAATATACCCAGGTCGCAACAGTACCAGTACGCCAATCTTTTCCGTTTAAAACATTATCTGGAACAGTTAAACTATCAGTAACACCATCAAACTCTAATGCTCTACCTGAATATATTTGTGCGTGATTGTTGTTGCCAGAAGTATCTAATCCTCTAGCTCGTGTTGGTTTTAATATTTGTTGAGTTATAGATACCATTATGTATGTTCTCCCGTATAACCAATATCATATATTTTAATATCAGACACTGTTATATCTCCAACCCCAACATCTCTTTCTAGCCTCCAATAAGTACTTGGAGATTTATGGAAATAAAATGTATGTACGCCTACTGTTGTCATATCAGCAGCTGAGCTTCCATTGCCTGGCCTAATTCTAAAACGACCTGATATACTATCAACTGTAACTACAAATTTATACGATTTTCCTGCTGTTAAAGAATCTATAGTTTTTACTTGAATGTGGTCTATAGCATCACCGTCATCAGGACCATCTAAAAGCGCTCTAAGTCTTACAGTATAATTATCATTGTCTATGTAACTTTCAGTATATGGAGGGTCTGCATTAACATCAAGATTACCTGTGTCAGCATTTTCTACTATACCTGATGTACCAAAGTTAGATTTCCAATCCAAAACTTCTGTATTGCTAGCATTATTATCTAAAACAATATTAGGTTTGTCAGATATATTTGTTGTTTCTATAGTTTCATCTAAATTCCACCATGATACTAAGTTTGTTTTTTCGCTAGTTGTTAATCCAGCATAATTCTTGTTCATTATTGATTTAATTTCTGGTTGTGTTAATGTCTTATTCCAAAATCCTACATTACAAATGTATCCAACAAAAGAATTCGACACAGTGTCATCAATTGCTTTTTTAGCCCCAATAATTAGAGGGGCGTCTGTCTCTAGCCCAGTATCAATACCTGTAATAGTACTAGAACTCACATCGAATGCTCCGTTAATATAATAATGATATTTATCGCTCCTATCAACTACTATGCACACATGTTGCCATGCGTTTATTAAAACTGGAATGGTACCTGATAATCCAAATGTACTATCACCGTCTTCTAAAGCGCCACCAATTTGAGTAATTCCCTCTCTTATATCGAATTGAAATCCTTCATCAGTACCGTCACGTTTAGCTATAAAACAGTCATATTGTGCAATACCTGTTACTGGCATTATCCATGCTGATATAGTAAAATCATCACTAGACACATCTATAGCACCATGATGTATTTCAATATAAGAGGTAGAACCATCAAAATACGCAGCACCATCACTTACAGGTATTACACTGCCTGCATTATAGTTATGCTTTAATACGAGGTTATCCGTTACTACACCAGGTGTTATTAGACCAGAATTGGTCAGTTTGCTGCCTAAACCTAACTTAGGCATACTCTAGCCTATATAAGCTATACAAGCGCCAACACTAACATCAATCTCTGTCCATCGTCCGTATATCGTTAAACCTGCTGGAAAGACTACATCAGCTACAATTTTACCACCAGTTCCCTGAATAGAAGTCTCTGCTCCGTCTGCTAAATCATGTGCGGGTGTCTCAGTGTTTATAAATTTTGTTGCATCCTCTGCTATCAAATCTCCAGAAGCAAACGTGCAGTCTAAAACCATTGTAATGGCTACGAAAGTTTGATTTAGAGGTGGATTAATTACCGCACTACCAGCGTCAGTGTACACAGAACCAGCCTGTCCTAAAGGTGCTTCAGGGTTAATAGGTCCGTGCCTATCCTGTGTTTGGACCGTTCCAGCGTGTGTTATCTTTAAATCACTCATTTATTCCCCAATTTGTTTAAAATATATATAAATTATCAATCTAATATACGCAAGTTACTACTATATTCCAAATAGTTTATTTAAAAAGGGCCTTTTAGACCTGACAACGACCTACTTCTAACCTAGGCTAGCAGTAACTAGGTTAGTTACCGCATAAGCGCGGACTTAACTTAAGCAATTACAACCAATTTTCCTAGAAAAAAATTATAAAATTTTTAATAGGGGTCCCAATTTCCTGGTTTCACGAGGATAAATAGACTTTTAGGTTGATTTTCAAAAAAATAGCGTGAGAATGGGTTTGGGGGAGATATAGTGCACCGCACCCGTTGAAAATCACGGGGTAGGGGCCCTTACTTCGTTGAAAGTAACCCTTGCTGTAGTACTTACTCGTGTTACTTTCGCCTCAGGTCTTAGTCAGACTCTAAGACAAGGGCCCAGCTATCCCCTTTTGATTGCAAAGCATCAACGTGCTTGGTGCGAACCCCCGCAAGTCTTGCGACTTGAGAAAGTCCTTAACAATTCTTACTAATTAATTAATTGAGGTAAAACATACAATGAAAAAATTATTAGACTTATTAAAAACTTTCCTTATCCCTATTGAAGGCACATCGAATGAATTCTGCATAAATCCGTGTAAAATCGAAAAGAACGGATTTACTGCAAAATACATAAACCACGATGTGTTCAATAGTGATAAGTTAGATGAACTCGAAGTTCTACTAACCAACAACGATAAAACGAGTAGTTGGGTAGTAAAACTTTTTCCGGAATCATCTATTTTTGACGATAAAACAGGTCAAAAAAAGACGAGACCAGAAAAACTATGGTTCGGTCCAGAAACAGTATTTGATACAGATAAATCTGATGATATCATAGATATCTTCGGATAATCTTTATCAAAAGTGTATATTAGAGTATAGAGTAGGGTAAATCATCCTACTCTTTCTCTATATGTATACATAAATAACAGTAATAATAGTGTATTAATACACATAACATAAAATTAACACAAGTTTAGTCGCGATGGCGATGTCCTGAAATAAGGGTTTAACCTGTACCATCAACTA
>Ga0208011_1000636_pt1 | contig 13020 bp, 9 predicted proteins | sample 7_EtaG_FD_184080 | JGI IMG/M metagenome (GOLD analysis project Ga0208011, IMG submission 184080) | Marine viral communities from the Subarctic Pacific Ocean - 7_ETSP_OMZ_AT15161 metaG (SPAdes) (version 2) | ecosystem: Environmental > Aquatic > Marine > Oceanic | place: Pacific Ocean | collected... | reverse complement strand
AGTTGTGGAGTTTCCTGCCGTCATAAATGACAAGCCGATGTGGGGTAATTTCTGGGACATGGAAGGACTCAATAAGGTTAAAGCTTCCATTCCACTGACTAAATGGCAGGCACAATGGATGCAGGCACCAACCTCTGAGGAAGGTGCAATTATAAAACGTGAGTGGTGGAAAACATGGGAGAAAGAGGACATACCAAAACTGCAGTATGTAATACAATCATACGATACAGCTTATTCCAAAAAAGAAACAGCCGATTATTCGGCGATTACGACGTGGGGTGTTTTTGAACCGGAAGAAGGATCTAAACCCAATTTAATTTTACTTGATGCAAAGCGTGGAAGATGGAATTTTCCGGAGCTAAAAAAACAAGCGATGGATGAATACAAATACTGGGAGCCAGAGGCGGTTCTCATAGAGGCGAAGGCTAGTGGCCTACCCTTAACTCATGAGTTGCAAAAATCTGGAATACCTGTTATAAATTATACACCCTCAAGAGGAAATGATAAACACTCGAGGGTAAACAGCGTAGCCCCACTCTTTGAGTCGGGAGCGATATGGGCGCCCAATAAAAAGTTCGCCGAGGACGTGATTGAAGAATGCGCAGCATTTCCGTTCGGTGACAATGATGACTACGTGGATTCAACCACGCAAGCGTTAATGCGGTATCGTCAAGGATACTTTGTATCGTTGGATGATGATTTTGAAGACGAGGAGAAACTTAAAGTAGGAGGGAGAGATTACTACTAATGGGCATAGATAATTTAGAAGAAAGTAAATGGTATGAACGTGTCTTAGAAGACTATGTTACTAATCCTGCAAAATGGAGTGCAGGTAAATTGCGTGATTTTCAGGATTGGCAGGAGGACATGGGTTACTATGACGATCGTTCAATAATAACAGACATTTCAGACTGGGCTGGATTCACCGGCACAGACGCACCCGCATTTGATCCTGAACTTAGAGGAACAGGAAAAAAGGATTCGTTATTTGGTGTTAAGATTCCTGCGCAGTGGGAAAGTTATGATACGCAAAAGGAGTTTGCTGATTACGGCGTAGAAATGACTCCTGAAACACATCCAATATTAGATAAGGCCCAAAGAGCGGCTATGTTTGCAGACGATACAGCTGGCGGAATTTTAAATACTGGGAAAAAATTATTGTGGGATTGGCCACGTGACGTACTTCATGTTGGAACACGTGGTGTTAAAGAAGGATGGGATGTTATGCAAAATAGATATGGATATCCTATGGATATGGCTATGAAAGAATCATTAGCACCGTTAGGAATAGATTGGAATGTTCACGGAACAGAGCCAACACAAGGATGGGGTGCAGCTGGAACACAATTAATGGATATGGCATCAGTGGTTGGAGGTTCTCCAAGTGGCATGAATGAGGAGGCGGCATCTAATATATTTTTAGAAGACCCTAAAACAGTTAGCCCTTACGAGCCCCCAATGGTGAGACAAGATGATGGAAGTGAGGTAATTAATCCAGATCTTGATGCATGGAGTGGATACCAAACATGGAAAAAGTTAGAAGGAAATTGGGACCATAAAGATGATAAGAGGATCTCCGACCGGGTAGACTCTTACATCAGAAATAATCCATCGGACCCTAGCGAAATTATGACTGATTTCATGGAGTACTGGAACTCTGATACTGGAAAGGAAATGATGCGTCAAAATGGAATTGAAAAAATAGATGCTGGTTTTATTCGAAGCGTATTTCCTCTTTATTATGAGGATATAGAAAATTCACGAAAATGGTTCCAAAAAAACAAATATGAATTTGAAGAAAATGCACAAAAGTACGGCAAGTGGGCATCAAATGATTACAGAAGCAGTATGATTAAAAAATATGGAATGTACCCATTATTCCCAGATGGAATTCCTTTCGAGGATGGAACTTCATATTCACAGGAAAATGCCTTGATTCATGATATCTCTCCTTTTGAGGGAATTAATTCTCCTTTCTATCTAGCAGAAGATTCATATATTGAAGAAATTAAAAAAGGAAATAAACATATTTCAGAGCCAAAAGAATTTGACTACGGAATGTTTGATAGACAAGAAGGTGCTGGTCTATCCGAATATGATAAGGATTTATTTGAATATACCACACCAGAAGCAAAAGAGGTTTGGGAAAGTAACCAAGTAATGGCAATGGAATTCGCTGGATTAGTGGCAGCTGGAAATCCAAAAGCGCTTCAAACACTTAAACGACATCCATGGTTAATGAATACGGTAGGTGGAAGAATATTAAGGGAAACTATGCCTGGACTATTCCACCATGGCGGAAGACTAGGAACATTGGGTCTACCTAGAATTCCATTAGCAAATAACCCTAAAGGTATGTGGAGACTATACAACATGCTAGGCCATACAATCAATAAACCAGCAACTGCCATTAACTGGGCAAGACCTAAAGGAGGCCAACTGGCGGCTGTTATTTCAGGAAGTGAATCTGGCTCTGAATTTGGACCAAGGTAATGAGTAAACTAAAGGATACTAAGAAACTTCTTGATTTAACCTTAGCTCAAATGCGTTCCTACGGGACACCGACAAAGGTTAGTCCCAATCAAATAAAAATAGGAAACGTTAAAGGTGGTCTTTATTATGATAAAGATTTACCTTTTATACAAAAAAAATCATACACCAGTCCTTCAGGAAAAAAAGATATTAAGCACAGATTAAGAGATGTTAATGACCCTGAGCAATTAGTAAATATCCATCATTGGGAAGATGGAAAACGAGTCATGAAGGCTATAAAAAGAAAAGATGCCAGGAAAGTAATAGATCCAAAAACAGGTAAAGCAGATTACAGAGCTCCATTTGGTGGTAGGGGACTAGCAATTAGGGAAGTTACTGTTCCTATATTAAAAAAGATTGTTGCCAATCCTGGAAAATTTGGATTAAAAGGAACTACACAAAATACCGCGGATATTTTACCCATCGTTAATAAAGAATTAGTAAAAGCTGGGTATAAACCAACTACGACACGAGCACTTAATGTTCATTTATTTAAGGTGCAAGGAAAACAAAGATCTGATGTTTTTAAAGGAAGTGATAAAGAAAAAGAATTTCATAAATTTTTAAGAGAGATTAACCCTAAAACAGGAAAGCCAAGATTCCATACTATTGTTTTATCGGAGATAAAAGCCCATCCTAAGTTCCAAGATCTTAGTGAGCCAGTTATAAAGGAAAGCAGATTAAGGGGAAAATTAAACAGACCTGTTGAACCAGGGTATAAAGAATCTCCTTTGGAAAATGCAAGAAGAAGGATTAAAAATAAGCTGAAGGAAAAATATCCTGATATGAGAGAGGAGGAAATAGCGGCTTACAATGAGCAGGCAAGGATATTATTAAGTTCCTCAAAACACAGTGATGATTTTAGTAAACGACTTTATAATGAAAGGTATACGGATGAAGATTTGGATACTGTTGTTAAATTTATTGAGAGAACGGATATGCCGTTATTTAAAAGTGGCCAGCACTCTGAGATGGAAAAATACATGGTTGAAAGGGCCATAAATCAATTACGATCGGCATTGAGTGGTGAAACATATCAAATAGGTCATACTCGCCGTCAAGCCGGTGATACTTGGTGGATGCCAGGTTTGGAAGAAGCAACAATGACCCCACAAAAAGGATTAGATAATCTTGCGCATTTACACTTGGATAATCAATTTCAAGCAGCTATTAAAAGAGGGGATCTGAAGACCGCGGAAGAAGCTTATAGAAAAATGGTTCAAAAAGGAATACGATCTTCTATGGTCGAAGGGCGAATGGTTAAAAATCCAAAAACAGGAGTGGATGAATGGGTGGAAGATGAATTTGGGGAGCAGATATTTTATGGTGCTCCAAGACAACCTGGAAAAATGGCCGAAGGCGGAATCGTCAACGGCTACAACAAGGGAGGAAAAGTCAAGAAGCTCCTAGATGATACCTTAGGGATGATGTCTAGGCGTAAATTTTTAAAAGGAATGGGTGCAACAGCTGCATCCTCAGCGATGCCTAAAGGTCTTGTTAAACTTGCCCCTGAAGTTGTAAAAAAAGGAGCGATGAATTTCGCGCCACCTTGGGTTAACGGAATGCTTTCAGCATTGAAGGGAGTCCAGAAATCAACTTCAATTCCTATGTCACGAATTCTGAGTAAGGGAAACAATGCGGAAATCCAAAAAATTGGAACAAAGAAAATAAAAGTATACAAGGATCAAGAAGCAACTATAACCTCCTTTAAGGTTAAGACATCCGATGAGAAAGCGGCAGATGATATTGCTAATTCACAAGGAGTGACGCCTAGAGGTTGGTGGGACGATGTCGAGCTGAGAGAGGAACCGGGTCAAAAGACCATAACTTTTAAAAACCAGGCATATGACGGAAACGACCAGCACATAGTCATTGACACAAAGAACAAGGAAACAAGATTCATTGATGATAACTGGCAGATGGAAGCTGGTGGAGAGGATATAGCAAAAGATAACTGGAGCGAGTGGCTTATGACCCCTAATAAGAATGAAATTAAGGTTGCTTTGAAAAAACCGCTTAGTGAAATAGATGACGCGATAGTGGATGGATATTCCGTTGGTGATATGGAGGAGTTCGGAATGCATAGTTATGTTGATTCTTTCTCCCCTTCTGGTAATATCTTTGATACCGTTAAGAGAATGGTTAAAAAAATTAAGGATAGGAAGAAGTTGGATGAGCAGAGAAAGTTAACCGATGAATCAAGAGAAAAAGACATGATGGATTGGGAAGAACAATTTAGGGGAGGACACGGACAGCATTCTTATTACCGTGGTGGAATGAGCATGAAGGATTATCCACCTCAACGTCAAATTAAACATAAACCATTAGATAGAAGCAAAATAATGGATGCCATAAGAATTCAAGAAACAGGAGGAGAGGCAAATCCTAATAGAGCGATTTCTTACAACAAAAAAGGTCAGCCTGTAGCTTACGGACCTTTTCAGATTAAACCTGAAACTGCCGCTGATGCAGGATTTGGTGTTTCAAAATGGCCTACTTTTTTACAAGAATTTAACGCCCAAGGACCGGATTTCGCTAAAAAATCTCGTGCGTGGGCTAGAGAGTATTTAGATGCAATGTATAACAAATTTGGTGATGATAGAAGGGCCATATCGGCTTATTTCTGGGGCCCTGGAAATGTTTCTAAAGTTGGAAATCCTCATCGTGATTTTTGGAATTTAGATTATTACAACAGTGTTATGGGTCATTACAACAAAGGCGGAATAGCAAGAAGACCTAACGCGGTTCCACCGGAAAAAGGACCAGACCCATACGCAACACTCATTGAAGATTCAATTTCACAGATAAGAAGCAACCCTTCTGAATTCATGGGGGCAAAATTTATACAAAAATTCAACAAGGGAGGATTTGCTAAACGATATGCTCCTAAAGTTATAGGTAAAATTACAAACTATAAACCACAGCTAGTGGCTCCAGAGAGTCTTAAAGTAAAGCCTAAAAAAGGAACGGAAGAAATAATACAAGAATCAGTGGCAGTCGAACCAGGTGCAATGTTCTGGGGATCTCGTGAAAAGATCATAGGAGCACCGTCAGAGGCCATGACTGGAACGCAATGGTTGCAGTATTTACAATTACCAAAGCACGGCATACTTAATCCAAAAGGGTACCCCATCATAAGACACGGGGAACTTAATGATACATCTCTTGCACCTTGGTTATCAAGGATGGGAAACAAGACAATTTCAAAAGAAGGCCTTGTAAAACAATTTGATGAAATGGCGCCTCAAATGAATGTTACTGCGCTTGGTGAAGAAAGTGGAGGGCGTATTTTTAATGATCTAGGACAAGCTTTAGCTAAAATTGATACACAAGCAATTAGAGACCCCCAACTTAAAGGAGCTTTTGATTATTTGAAAGCAGTAATGCCAGTTTTAAAAAGCGAACCTCGTGGTTCCCAACAGGTTAAGAATGTAATAAAAGGAATTGACGATATGGTAGAAAATAATTTTGGAGTAAAAAATGCTCTGGATGAAGGTGTACCTCAACGATTTCCATTTGAATTAAAAGAATTCTTACAGCAAATATCCACAGGATTAGGAAAAAGAACAGCTGGATTTAAAGAATATACTCGTGGGACACAACACCGTGGGACACAGATGATGAAAGGTGGGGATAATTACCGTGAATTTTTATTTTCACACAGACCAGGTAAATTAAGACAGAATGAGCCAACTTACACATATGCGCATGATTTTAATTTAAGTTCATCACAGCGAGCAGGCGGCGTTGTTCATGCACGAACATCCGATAGGACTGACCAGTTTGGAAGAAGAATTCTTAATATAGAAGAAATACAATCTGATATGCATCAGCCTGTTAACGCTGCGCAAAGAAAATTAAAGAGAATGCACGCTGATTGGGTGAAAGAAGGAAAGACGCCTGAAGGTGAGTATGCTAAGATGAATAAACACCAACAAAAAGATTATGACGAGCTTGTCACATCCAGCAAGTACGCACCACGCCTGGATATGCAAGAAGAAATTGGGACGGCCAATGAACAGCATTTGGCACTAATTGCTGCTAAGATTGAAGATATACTAGCAATGCCACAGGATAAATTTACGCAGGCAAGATTAGTTAAACTTAGAAAAGAACAAACGAAAGTTAGAAAAATGATTCAGGAAGAACAAGCGAAGGTGGCGGAAGGAGAGCATAGTGGCATTCCTCAAGGGCCATTGAGCAAGACTGAAGATTATAATGAATTTATTATTAAATACATGTTAAGAGTTGCACGTGAAGGTGGCTATGACGCCGTTACCATCAACACATCAGCTATTAAAAATAAAGGGTTATCCCCTACAAATAAGGATTATAAAGGAAACGTCGTTGCCTACGGACCAATGGCGAAAGGTGCTATGGAAAAGGCTGCAAAGAAAAGTGGTGCAAAATTTATGAAAACTGTTATAGTGGACGGTGAAAATAGGGCATGGGAAGTTCCAATGATATTAATCAAAGATAATAAGGCTGCACAGGCTATTATTGACAAAGGTCTTCCTATCTATAAAAAAGGAGGAGTAGTTAAAAAATAATGCCACCAAAAAATCCAAACAATAATATTGAAAGAGCTTTAGGCTCTTTAACTGATGCTTTAGAAATAGAGCCAACAGGAGAAGAAATACAACTTGATGTTGATGAAAAAATTTCTGATCCTAATGTTGAAATAACAGAAACAGAAGTTGGAGGCGCGGATGTAAATTTTGATCCCAACGCGCCTATCGACACAGCTAACATTCCACATGATGCTAACTTAGCAGACTATATTGATGAAACAGAATTACGTAGATTTTCAATAGATCTCGTAGAAAGTTTCGAAACGGATAGGGAGTCAAGGAAAGATTGGGAAGATACCTATATCAAAGGCCTTGACATGCTGGGCTTCAAATATGAAGACCGCACCCAACCGTTCGAAGGAGCGTCCGGGGTCGTTCACCCCTTACTCGCTGAATCTGTAACACAGTTTCAAGCCCAAGCGTATAAGGAACTTCTCCCCCCAAGCGGCCCCGTTCGTACTCAAGTTGTAGGACTTTCCACTCCTGAAGTTCAGGATCAAGCGAAGCGTGTACAACAATTCATGAATTATCAAATTACAGATGTCATGAAAGAATACGACCCGGACATGGACCAATTACTCTTCTATCTTCCTCTTGCAGGATCAGCCTTTAAGAAAGTATATTATGATAGTTTGTTAAAACGTGCAGTGGCAAAATTTATTGCCGGCGAAGATCTTGTCATAAATTACATGGCAACTGATTTAGAGAATGCAGATAGAGTTACGCATATCATCAAAACAAGTTCAAACGATATTAGAAAACAACAGCTACAAGGATTTTACCGTGACATTGAATTGAAAAGTGGAACAGTTGAAACCAGTGAAGTTGAAGAGAAGGTAAATACACTTGAAGGTGTTCAAAGAGAATACAGCGAAAAAGATGAAGAACATACAATTCTGGAAATGCATGTTAATGCTGATGTTCCAGGATTTGAAGATGAAAGCGGAGTTAAGCTTCCTTACATTATTTCTGTTGATGAATATTCCCAAGAAGTTTTATCCATCAGGAGAAACTGGAAAGAGAAAGATCCTAACTTTGCAAAGAATGATTATTTTGTACATTACAAGTTCCTCCCAGGCCTAGGCTTTTACGGCTTTGGTCTAATACATATGCTAGGTGGATTGTCGAGAACTGCAACAAGTGTTTTGCGGCAATTAATTGATGCAGGTACTCTTGCCAATCTGCCAGCAGGTTTTAAGGCGCGTGGTATGCGTATACGTGACCATGATGAACCTTTACAGCCAGGGGAATTTAGGGATGTGGATGTTACAGGAGTTTCCATCAAAGAATCTTTATTGCCACTTCCTTATAAAGAACCATCACAAGTTTTATTTGCCCTTTTAGGTTTTGCAGTTGATGCTGGAAAATCATTTGCAGCAATTGCAGATATGAAAATGGGTGAAGGGAATGAACAGAATCCAGTTGGAACAACTTTAGCTCTTTTGGAAAGAGGAACTAAAGTTATGAGTGCAATACATAAACGATTGCATTATGCACAAAAAATTGAATTTAAATTACTTGCAAAAGTATTTCAGTTGTATTTACCACCGGAATACCCATACGCAGTAGTTGGTGGAAACCAAATGATTAAGCAACAGGATTTTGATGATCGTGTCGATATTATACCAGTTTCTGATCCAAATATTTTTTCCATGGCGCAACGTGTTACATTAGCACAACAACAATTACAATTAGCGACAGCTAACCCTGGATTACATAATATGCGTGAAGCATATAGAAGAATGTACGATGCAATGGGTGTGGATAATGTGGATTCAATTTTAAAACCTGATCCAGAATTACCAGAACCTACGAGTCCTGCAACAGAGAATGCAGGAGCGATGAACGGAAAGGCCCCTAAGGCATTTCCTTTTCAAGATCACCAAGCGCATATACAAACGCATGCAGAATTTATGTTTACGCGAATGGTACAGATTAATCCACAAGTATATTCTTTATTACAAGCACATATTTGTGAGCACCTAAGCATGATGGCTGGAGCCCAAGTTCAAGAAGAATTTAAACCTCAAATGGAACAAATGCAACAGGCACAACAACAGGCACAACAAAATCCTCAAATGGCACAGCAAGTGGAACAACAAATGCAACAACTCATTAATGCGCAAGCTGCCAAGCAGGCTCAAATAGAGGCTAAAATGACAGCATCATTAGCACAAGATGAGGAAGCGAGAATGAAACGTGAAGCTGAAGATCCACTCATCAAGTTAAAACAACAAGAGATTGATCTTAAGGCGATGGAAACACAAGCTAAACTTCAAAAGGATATGATGGTTGACTCTGAAAAACTTGATATTGAACGTGATAGGTTAGAAGCTGATACAAGTATTAACTTGATGAAAGCTGCTGCAGATGTTAGTAAGGAAGATTCTGCCGAAGCCATGACGCTCTTTAAAGAGAACATGATTAATTCGAGGGATGCAATGAAGCAACGTTCTGCGGAAAAAATAGCGAGGGAAAATGCTAAAAATAAAACAAATGGATCTGCTGAAAAATAAAGTAGAAAAAATAGCTTCTACAATGAAAAAAATTGAAGAGGTTGCTAATAGTGAAATTACTTCCAAAGAGGAATATCTACAGGTATGTGGTGCACTACTAGCTGTAACACGAAACATGTACGTGGAAGCACTAGGACCCCAAGGAGCAGCAAGAATGTTTCAGGAAGTTGCCAATACTTTTATTATTCAAGAAGAATTGATAAATGAATTTTATTATGATGAAGAAAAACCAACAATACACTAATGCCTTTTAGATCTGAAAAACAACGAAAATGGATGTGGGCTAATAAGCCTGAAATGGCTGAGAAATGGACAAAAGAACATGGCAGCAAGCCTGTCAAGAAGAAAAGAGGTGGATTATTCCACGCAGATGGTTATAATACTGCCCCTTGGGTTAATGAATACGGATATCCCACTGGGGGAATTACAGTTAAAAAAGGAGGACGATAATGCCACAAGTCGGTAAACAAAAATTTCCATATACGTCAGCTGGTGCTCAGCAAGCACAGAAAGTGGCGAAAGCAACAGGACAGAAAGTAAATATGTCTGGATATAAGAAAGGTGGAAAAGTTAAGAAAAAGAAAGGTGGTGCAGTGAAGAAGAAATATCACCACGGTGGCCGTGTAATGGGTGGCCAGAAAAAGCCCAAAAACCAAAAATGTTAACAAGGAGGTAGATATGAATTTATTGAAAGATCTTTGGGGACATCTAAAGGAATGGAATGACTGGAAAATGCGTGATTGGATAAAATCGGCAATTGTAGTTGTGATAGTTTTGATAGTCCTTAAAGTTATAATCGTACCAGGTGCATAATGGTAGATGCTAGAGAACAGTATATAGCTTCTCTTGCTCCTCGTAAAAAGAGGACGCATCCAGCTCGTAGTGCACAGGCTTTGAATACAAGTGGTGCAGGCATAGTCCATCGTAATATGATGGACTTGCAGCGCCAATCTAATTTAAATGAATCTGACACTGCAAGATTAAAAGATCTCAGAAGAGACTGGAATAGGAATAGAAAATACACTGATGCTGGAATGAAAATTTCAGGAGCATCAAGTCCATTAGACGCACAAAAATATTTTGTAGATACCACTAGAGATTTTCGTGACACAAATAGAGATGCTTATGGTAGTATGTACCCTCTTACAAATATGGCAATGGAAGTAGGAGAAAAAGGTGGTTTATGGGGTTTTTTAGCTTCTGAAATGTTTGGAAATAAAAAAAATAAATCAAAAGCAGAAAAGATTGGCGGACAAGCTTCCGATAAACAAGGAGGATTCTGGAGTGATCTACAACAAATGGGTTCTGATATTTTTGGAGGAATAGGAATTGGTGGCGCAGTGTCACGGGACGAAGCGACACAAGAAGTTTTAAAAAATTATGCGGAACAGACATTTGGTCCTGTTAATATTCATGATGATGAATATATTGATACGGAGAATTGGGATGAAAGAGAGAATGTAGTAATTCCCCCTGACTATCCAATAGATCAAGGTGCATTTACAAGTTTGCACCCATTTGATGATTCAAAAAGAGAGGCTGGTATTATGAATCAATACCTTAGAAAACCTCCTACTCCTTTAGGTTCACCTGACCCACATGGAGATTTTGGACCTTGGCCTTATGAAGATACAGAAGTAATAGAAGAAAAAACACAAGACGGAAATCTTATTTCCGATGAACTTTGGGAATCAATAAGGGATTTTGATCCTTCTACAATAGGAATTCCAGGAGTTCATGCCGGTGAGGATATAACAGTTCCTGAGTGGCTTACTAATCCTGACTTACCTATGCCACCAGAGCTTTTGGAAGGTGAATATCCACCAGGAGAATACCATGATGAATTAATTAAAGGTCCTCCACCCATTCCACGATTTGACGATTCAAACCGTGAATTTGGAATACTACTAAACCAAGGTTTAGTTCCTGATATAAATAAACGTAGACCCTTGGAAAAGGAATACAGAAAGTACATAGAAAGCATGGCTGATACAAATTTAAAATACAATCTTCCACCAACTACTTATGAAGAGTTTATAGAGGCGATGGATAGTTTGTATAAAGGTAAACCGCAGAAAGGATTTACCTATCAAAGTCCAATTGGGATGAAAAGATAATGCCAGGTTACGATCATTTATTTGGAGGTAGTTCATCTAGTTCATCTTCTAGTAATTCTCCAGGACATCCTGGTAATCAAGGTGGAGGCGGATCTTCTGGTAGTTCATCATCTAGCAGTGGTAGTCATCATACCGATAATACTTGGAACGTAGCTAACTCATGGAATCCTCCACCTCAAACTAATCAAGGTGGAAGTTATGGCAATGAACCCGAAGCTTACGTTCCTTATGGAGGAAACCCGTATGGTGGTTATTCTAACGCCTATGAACAATATGCTAATAGTGTTTTAGATTATCATAAAGATCACGGAATAGCAGGAGGAGGTGTAGGGCTTGGATCCAGTGGTTACATGCAATACACTACCATTCCTAATGTTTATAAGACTACCTATCCAAAAGACACAACAGGATATTCTTCAACTGGATATCAATATATAGGTGGCCCAGGAGCATTATATGAAAACGGTAAGCTAGTGGATGGATATGTTCAGAGATACACATGGCCTGGTAGCTACGGAGGCGGCGGTGGCGGCGGTGGCGGCTACGGTGGTTACTACGGCGGCGGCGGTGGCGGCGGTGGCGGTGGCGGCGGCTATTATGACTCCCCAGCCGGAATGCCACGAGGAAACCCAAATGAATTATGGGGTGCACCAAACCCTTTACAACAAATGATGATTAGCACTCATGGAGGTCCTGGTTTTCAACAAGGATTTAGTAAAGGTGGAATAGTGGGCTTAGTAGAATAATGTTTGGATTACCAGTAGAAATGATAACAATGCTTGGATCAAGTGTTCTAGGTGGAGTAATGTCCATTTGGGGACAAAGCATCAAGGCAAAACAGGCGGAGCAGAAGATGCTTCTTGCCCGCGGAAAGTTTCAAATGGACGCAATTGAAAAGGCTAGGAAATATGAAAATCCTGGCTTTCAATGGACGAGAAGAATCATTGCACTAACGGCGGTATTCTTTATAATCGTATGGCCGAAAATAGTTCCAGTCTTTTTTGACGTTTCAGTCTTCTTGACTTGGACAGAATTTAGTAGAGGTTTTCTATTCTTAATTGAACAGAAAGAAATGCTTGTGGACAGGCAGTTCGCAGGTGTGGTAATAACGCCAATGGATACGCACTTAATGGCTTCGATCATAGGGTTGTACTTTGGTGGAAGTTTAGTGAAAAAATAGTTGTATAACTATTTTAAATAATATATAAGGAGAATATTATGGGAAGAGATCTTAGAGATATCACAGGAAGAGCCTTACAGCGCAGAACTCATGATGCAATGGGA
>Ga0208011_1000635_pt1 | contig 13026 bp, 21 predicted proteins | sample 7_EtaG_FD_184080 | JGI IMG/M metagenome (GOLD analysis project Ga0208011, IMG submission 184080) | Marine viral communities from the Subarctic Pacific Ocean - 7_ETSP_OMZ_AT15161 metaG (SPAdes) (version 2) | ecosystem: Environmental > Aquatic > Marine > Oceanic | place: Pacific Ocean | collected... | reverse complement strand
TTCCGGTTTGCGGGCGCCTGCTCAGGGGAGTGGAGCTACACAACACCCCTATATTTACAATATTTTTTTTATATGACATAAGCCTATTAATAGGTATTAATAACAGGCTAGTGTCACACTCTCCTCCCTAAGGATATTACTAAGGTAATATCTAGGGATAGGGATAGGTTAGTAGAGATAAAGAGTAATTGGCTATTGTCATAGTGTAAATTATCACATTAGTATGTAATCATACTTAGTATGAGAAATACACCACTAAGAGCATTCGCGAAAAAATCCCCGTATAGAGTAGACTGGAAAGGCGCAGCTAAAACAGCCGTTAAAGTTGCTAAGCCATTATTAAAAGGCGCAGCTAAAAGAGCAACTGGATTGGCAGGGGCATTTTTAGGATCCGTTAAGACAGCCTCAGCAGATCAACCAGGTACTGGAAAACACGGAGGTAAGAAAGCAGGATCTATTCGTGACATGATATAAGATGAAACAGCACTTAACACCTACAGCAGCGCGTATGAAAGCTATTCGTGATAAACGCTGTGCTATGACAGAACATAGAAAGAAAAGAAAGAGGGAAAACCAAGCAGAGGGACAGAGATCTGGTTCGGATATACATCACAAACCAGGTGGTGGCACGGAAAGAGTATCAGTAAAAAATAATAGAGGTAATTTCGGTAAAGGAACTAAAAAAGAAGGATAATGGCATTTAAGATGAAGGGTATTAGATTTGAGTCCGATAAGAATTTCCATGTATGTAAATCAAGCATCGATGGAAAGGGTGCTATTGCTTCTAAGAATATAAAGAAGGGAGAACTTATAGGCACGGCTATTGCAGATGAGGAGAAAACACGGGCAAAAGAAGGGATACAGGTTGATACTAGAACTAGATTAGGTAGAACACTTAATCATCAAGATAGTGAAAATGCTATCCAAAAGAGCGAAAACAACTCTTTAAACGTCTATGCTAAGAATAATATAAAAGACGGAGAAGAAATAACAGTAAATTACATGAACGCACCTGATTACATTAACAAAGCTGAAGTAAAAGGGTATAAAAAATAACAATATGGAAAGAGGAAGCGGTAACAGAGTAAAAAAATCATATGGAAGAAGATCTCCATTAAAAATCCCAATTCTCCCACTTATTATACAAGGAGTATCTATGGCTGCTAGCGCTATTAATAAGAGTAATAAAAAAGCAGCTGCAAAAAATCAAGCTAACATGGGTAAGAAGAGTGAGTTTGCTAAAAAACTGGTGGAGGCGCTAAAACTACCGCTGGAATAGGTGCTGGTGGTGGTAGTAAAGTTGCCGCGGCAGCACCTGGGACATTAGGAGGAGGTTTAAAAGCTGGTGGTGGTGCAGAGAAAGTAAAACCAATGAAAGCAACTAAAGCATAATAAATTAAAACTAAAAAATTAAAGATATGAGTGGATCACCATACAAAATGAAGGGCATGGACTTCGGAACAGGTAAAAGTCACGGAACTGGAAATAGCCCAGTTAAATTCTGGGGAGCACTAGCGGGTGCAGCAGGTAAAGCAGTTGCCGGTGGAGCGGCTAAAGCAGCTGCAGGGGCAGTAGCTAAAGGAGCTGTTAAAGCAGCAGCGAAAGGCGCGGTTAAAGCAGCGGCGAAAGGCGCAGTTAAAGCTGGAGCTAAAGCAGCAGTTAAAGGAGCTGGTAAAGAAGCTATCAAAGCTGGAACTAAGGCTACATTATCAAAATCAGCAACTGGATTAGCTAAAGGTGCAGCTAAATCCTTTGGCGGTGCAGCTAGAGATTTAGGTGGGAAAACCGCGTTAAAAGCTGGAGCTAAAACAGCGGCTAAGGAAACAGCTAAAAAAACATTAGGCTCAAAAATAAAAAAAGGAGCAATAGATTTGGCTAAGCAAGGAGTTAAAAAAGCTGCAACTGATTCTTATGCGGAACATCAAGAGGCTAAACAAAGAGGCGGTCAAGTACATCAACCAAATTGGGGTAACTCAACATTATAAATAAACATAAAAATATGGCATTCAAAATGAAAGGAAATCCAATGGCGAGAAATTTCGGTATTGGAAAACACGGGATAAACACAAATAAACATACCGCAGGTATATCTAAACCAACTGCTACAGTAAAAAGAGATGAAGATAATACTGATCTAGCTGATGGTAAATCTGGATCTTCTCCGTTTCAAAAAGCAGGGGATGGATACGGTGGGCCTGAAAAAGCTTCTCCAGCTAAAGGACTGTTAGGCGATAAGTGGAAAGATGCGAAAAGTAAAGTGAGAAGAGCTAAAGAGAAGGTTGGAGAGTATGCAGCAGGCGCTAAAGCTTATGTGAAAGAACTTGTTGCAGATAAAGGCTATAAAGGAAGCGTAAGCAAGGGATCTGGATTGAAAGATCCGGGTGGAGCAGCTTCAGATGCTCGTAAGAAAGTGCAGGACAAAAATACTGGTAAAAAAGGTTTAAGTTACGAGAATCAAAATAGAAAGACTGATCCTGCGAAGATGAAAACGGCAATGGTAGCTAACTATAATAAAAAGAAAAAAGCTGATGCAAGAGCTGCTGCTAAAGCTGCTAAGAAAAAGAAAGACGCTGCTTATGCAAAGAAACATAAATCTTTTGCCGGAAATTTATAGGGAAAGACCCTAAACCAAGTTATTAACCAAAAATAAAACCAAAATGACTTATTTGTATTACAAGACTAGTACGTATACTAGCAACCAAAAACCGAATGAAACAACCATTAAACACTGGAAACACCTCGCTGAGAAGAAAAACTGGCGAATCACCCAATTACCTAATGGATTTTACCAAACAGAATGCTTAAATCCCGATAAAGAGGATACGTGGCAAGATGTTACACGTAGAGAAACTATAGAAGGCGCAGAATCTGCAATAAACGGCAGTGTTACGCATTTTGAAAGCAAATTAGAGGCTACAAAAGGCCCAAAAGTTGTAAAAACGTTCGAATAGAGCATAATTTAATCAAATTTAATTTAATACATGGAATACAATCAACCAAGCGAGATTGTTAAGGATTTAAACTTTGGCAATGAAGCTAAAAATAGAATAGTAGCTGGTGTAGAAAAGCTGACTAAGGCAGTAAAATCAACCTTAGGAGCATCTGGAAAGTGCGTTATATATGAAGACGACAGAGGGCTCCCGGTCATAACAAAAGACGGTGTAACGGTAGCAGAATCCGTTGTCTTATTTGACCCGGTTGAAAATATGGGGGCTACCCTTATTAAAGAAGCTGCTAAAAACACAGTGAGAGAAGCAGGTGACGGTACCACTACGGCTGTCGTCCTTGCTGAATCCCTGCTAAAAGAAGTTAACAAAAGCGACGTTAACACAAGAGAAATTAAAGATGGGATTAAATCCGGTCTTAAAAAGGTAAATGATTACCTAGATAAGGTTTCTGTCAAGATCGAGGGCAATATGCTGAAATCTGTTAGTTCAATTAGTTGCAATAATGACGCGGAACTAGGTGAGATTATAGCAGAAGCTTATACTAAAGTAGGTAAAGATGGTGTGGTATTAATGGAAGAGTCACCAACTGAAGAGACATATGTCGAAATTGTAGATGGCGTACAAATAGATTCAGGACTCACATCTCCACATTTTATTACCGATAAAGATAGACAAGTTTGTGAACTTGATAATCCATTAGTATTAATTGTAACTTCAGAAATACCTAATATAAGAAAAATACAAACAGTATTAGAGCACGTTATAAAGAATAAACGCTCTTTATTAATTGTAGCGCAAGTTGAACAACAAGTTAAAGCTGCTCTTCTTATGAATAAGGTGAAAGGTAATATAAAGGTAAATATAGTTGATTTACCAGGCTTTGGTCCCACTAAACAAGATACATGTGAAGATTTTGCATTTTTAACCGGAGCTACAGTTATCAACGAAGAACTTGGTGATGATTTAGATCTTATAAACATAGACTGCTTGGGCGAAGCACACACGTCTATTACTGACGATAAGAACACGGTATTAACTATAGATATACCAGAGCAAGAGTTGGAAGAAAGAAAGAAGACTATACAAAAGCTAATTAACAAGTCTGACAAAGATCCCTTTATGAAAAGGAAACATGAGCAAAGATTAGCTATGTTATCTGGTACTGTGGGAATTATTAATGTTGGCGCTAGTTCTAAGGTTGAATTGAAAGAGAAGAAAGATAGGGTAGAAGATGCTATTTACGCTACAAAAGCAGCTCTACAAGAAGGTATAGTGCCAGGCGGTGGGATTGCCCTGCTTAATGCTTCACAAAAAATTCCCGTTAAAGCGGTGGGTGAAGAAATACTACTTAAAGCTGTAACAGCTCCTTTCCACACTATACTAGCAAATGCTGGTTTAGAGCAAGTAGCACCAAGATCAGAGAAAGGATTAGGTGTAGATGTTGTGACTGGTAAATCAGTTAATATGATAGAAGCTGGTATAATAGACCCGGTTTTGGTTACAAAATCGGCGCTCAAAAATGCGGTGAGTGTAGTATCAACAATTATTTCTGCAGATTGTGTAATTTCAAATATGAGAACAGATGAAAGCAGTAAATAATTATATTATAGTAGAGATAATAAAAACAGAACCTAAAAAGGTAGCTGGACTTATAATGACCGAGGAGACAGATGTTGATAATAGATATATAAAAGCCACTGTTATATCACCTGGAAATTTAGTTGAAGGAATAAAAGAAAAAGACATAGTATATTATGATAAGCACGCTGGTCATGGTGTACAATATAAAAATACATTATACCAAGTAATACGAGATATTGATGTGGTACTAATGGATTAAGCCTAAACCGAAATCCCTAAACCATAAACTTAAAAACGAAAACAAATTATTAATTATTAAAAATTACAATTATGAAAATTTTACATTTTGTAGACGCAGCTGGAACTGATGAAAATTTCTTTAAATCAGAAAACTTCGTTAAAATAAGTGTTACAGATAACGCTTCTGTTATATGTAGCTTTGTGAATGCTGGTGAATTAGCTCCAGATCAAATTGACATTACTGTTACCGCTGGTAAATCTGATGAAACTGCTTTGAAAATGATGGAGTACATGGCTAGTGGAAGTATTGGAAATGATGGATACTACAAGTTTATTGCTGGTACCGCTCCATTGCAAGACGCTTCAGCTATAGCTTATACTGCTGGTTCATAGTAGATGAGGCTAACCGCGCAAGATTTGCGTGAATTAAATATCCTTAAGTATTACAGGCTCACTAGAAAGTGGGTCTGTAAGACTTACGGGTTAAAAGACGCAGACTTAGAATTATTAATTTATTTAGATTGTAAAGAAAGATTTACACGAAAAGATTTTATCGATGGAGTTTACACTTATTCATGGGATAAAAACAGATGGGAGAGATTAAGGAGAGATGGTTGGATAGATACTTGGAGACATAGAAATCGTACAACTATAAAATACTCTGTATTTAAAACCTCATTCAAATGCTCTCAAATGATAAGTAGGATATATAGAATCCTATTAGGTGAGGAAGACTTACCCACTTCAGAGCGAAGTGTATTCTATAATAATAAATCATATACAGATAAAGTTTATAATAAAGCTATAGATGATATGATTAAAGATAAAGATAGATGAGGAGAACTAGAGCATCAAGAAGGTTACTTCATGGGCGTAGTAGAAGATCACCTTTACGCGCACGGAACCAGGAAACTGGGAAATGGGATTTTGAAGAAACTAAACAGCAAGAGACAGTAGAGAACGAAAGTACTCAAACGGCTAAAAATCAAGCTCAAAATAGTTCTTTAACTAATCTTGAATCTCCTTTGGAAGCAACACCTAAACCTAGTTCAACTTTACCTGGTAGTGGAATGCGGAGAGAGACTGGACCAAAGACTGGTCCAACAGATTCGTTAGGCCGACCGTTAAATACGGATTTCGGTTTTAATCAGTTTGATGAATTTGGGAATTCTTTAGGGGGTAAACTTAATGAAGCTGGTCAACAAGATGTTGTTGCGCCTAAAGTTGAGGCACCGCTATCAGGATTTGAGCAATTCAAACAAAAATTTGGTTAGAATAAATAAATAATATATGGCATTCAAGCTAGGTAGAGAAAGAGGTTTTCAAGCTGATAAAGGTCAGATAAAAACCAAACTAAGTTTTAAAAATGAAAAACCTAATATTATAGGTACGCCTATTGTTAGAAAAGATTTAGGACCTGGTATTGGAGGTGAGGCTAATATGGATGGTAGTATATACATTAGTGATAAATTCATACCTGATAGTTTTGAAGAAAGACAAGTACTAATACATGAGATGAGACACGCTACAGATATAAAACTTGGTAAATTAGAATACGCTGATGACTATATTAAATATAATGGCGAAAAATTTCCAAGAGAAACTATTGACGGGAGAGATATGATATTAATAGAAGGTAAATGGAAAGAAGCTGGACATACTGGTTTTCCTTGGGAGCTAGATGCAAATAATGGTAATAAATAAATAAATATAAAACAATGGCAGGAATAGGTAACTATCAAAAAAATAGAAGTTTCGCATTAAAATCAGGGAATAAACCAACATTTAAAATGATGGGATCTTCACCTCTTAAAACACACAAACCAGGGCACGTAAAAGGAACACCTAAGGGTGGTGGTTTTCGGGATTACCCTGAAGGGAAAGAACCATCTAAAAAAACAAAAATAAAAGAATATAATACTTCCAAACCAACACCAACCACACCAAGAGAAATATCTAAACATTTATCCCTTAATATGAAAACTGGTGAAATGGAGTTAGGTGGTAATAGAGCAAGATCAGTAGATAAAAATAAAAAAGAATTAGCAAGAGGTCTAAAAAACGTAGACAAGTTGGGTAAGAAAGCTTCTCCGGCGAAAAAAGCAGGATGTACACCTGGAGATCCTGGTTGTGGAGGAAACTTCAAAATAAAAAAGAAAAGTAGAATAGGAAGAGCTTTAAAAAAAGCAACTAGTTGGGTTGGTGATGAAGTAAAAGATATTAAAAGTAAGATTAGAAAGAGAAAAACAAAAAAGAAAAATTACCGTGATAGTGATGGCGGTAGTCACAAAACAGTAAGATATTTATAATATGAGTATCTTAACAAACTTATTATCTGGTGGAGCAGCTGAATTAGTAAAAGGTGTGGGTGGAGTTATAGATAATCTCCATACATCTAAAGAAGAAAAATTAGAAGCAGAAGCAAAAATTAAAGACCTAGTAATGGGTTATGAAGCAGAAATGCAAAAACAAGTAACAGAGCGATGGAAAATGGATATGCAATCCGATTCATGGCTTAGTAAAAATATAAGGCCATTAGTACTAGTATTTTTAGTAGTAGCTACAGTGTTATTGATATTTATCGATGCTGGAGCTATTTCTTTTGTGGTAGAAGATAAATGGACAGACTTATTACAATTAGTATTAATAACAGTGATTGGCGCCTATTTCGGTGGTAGGTCACTAGAAAAAGTAAAAAAATAAATTATGGCATTTGGAAAAAATACTGGCCCCTACGTTAATGAAGGTAAGGGTAAATTTAAAGACACTTACACTAGTTACGGTTTTGGCCAATTAGGAAGTGCACATGGAAAAACAGAAACACCTATTATACCACCAAAAGGTATGGTTATAGTAGCTATTCAATTTTTAGCGAGTAATACACTTGCAGATTTGGTGGCAGAAAACATGGGGACAACACCATTGAGTGGTGGAAGATCACGTGGTCCTCAATTTTTCAACACTACTTCTGGCGCACATTTTGCTGGTGTAACCGAATCAAACACATTGGGTGCAGCCACAACAGCTGCAGGAGCCGCTATAACAATTACTGCTAATACATTAGTAAAAGAAGGTATGTATGTATTAAATATTAGAAATGCTGATACAGATTTACTTGGAATAACAGTAGATAGTACAACGGCAACACCTAATTACACGTCTTCAGTTCCAGCTGGAACATATGTTACTAGTGTGAATGCCGCTGGTACTTCGATAACACTTAGCGAATCTATTACGATGAATGGTTCTGAAAACTTAGCTTTTCTTGATGAATATAATGGTGCTGGTGGTCAACAAGCTGATGCGATAACATATCCAACGGGATTAATTATATATGGTAGATGGATATCGGTTACTCCAGAAGCAGATGTTGATGGTGGTATAATAGCATATTTCGGATACTAATGGGATTTGTCGCTGGATTAGGTCATCCAACTAATTATGATCTCACGACTTACTACATCTTTGATGGAGACGTTGGACCACCATGCACGGAAGGTATGGACGTTTCTTTTATAGTAGATTATACTGGTAGTATGGGTTCTATTATTGAGAGTGTAAAAACAAGTATAGCCGCTATAGCTATGCAGATAGATAGTTTAGTTGATCCTGCGAAAGTATATAGATTAGCATTATCTTTGGCTGATGAATGTTGGTGGCCAGATGGTACGACCGATTGTACACCCTCTTATGGCACCAAATCTGAATATACTGGATTACCTTCAGCGCAAAGACTATCAATAGATGGAACGCATGGATCATATGGGGTGCATTCTGGAAATCTTTATGATGGGAATGAACTACTTATTACATGTATGGAGGTGTTTCAAAACGATAATCAAACATCTTTTACAACACAATTAAATAAAATTAATAATAACGCGGGTAATAATTTACCTTTAGGTTTTGGAGTCATGGCTCCTGAAATAACTGATTTAGTACTTTGGGGTGCGATTGCAGCCGCTGGTAATGGAACTTCCCACACTTGGTATGCAAATCAAGGGGCGTGGAGAACAGGTGTGGTTAGATTAGCCTTAATCTTTTCTGATGCATCTATGGCTGGTACTGACGATGTTTATAGCGCGACTGATGTCAGTTTTCAAAAAGATATAGCTTGTTTTGCGAAAATCAACGAAACAAGAGTGTGTAGATTTGGTCCAAATTCGCAAGGTACAGTCGCTTCTTTAGCTGCTGATGTTTTAATGTGCGAACAAACAGATGGAGAAAAAGACCCTAACTATAGTTCATCTGCAGTAAATAATGCTATTATGGCAATATGTCTTAGAGGTAATATACCATACACCACTACTAATATGACTAATTATAGTTTTCTTTTAAACGAGGATACTGATGGAGCGTATTTAGATGGAGGTGATGCTTCTTATTATACTATGTCTCAAGCGAGTGCTGCTTCGAGATCAATGAGTGTTAGTTTTTGGATAAAACCTGCTAGTGGAAATATAACAAGTAGAATTTATGCTACAAAAGGTGGTACTAGTTCTAATGGAAAAGAATGGGAAATAGGCGCTGATGGATCTAATAAACTTTATTGGAAAGTCTATGATGATGTTAATACTGCTTTTATTCAAATAATAGAAAGTTCCGCGGCTGTGTTAGCGACAGGAGCTTGGCAACATATATGTTGTACTTGGGATGGTACGGTAGCCGATGGTAATGGACTTATAATGTATCATACTACAGCGGGTGGAGTAACAACAACTTTAACAAATGCTAACGCGACAGCATCTCTTACTGGAACTATGGATGTAGTAGGTGACACTGGGGAAAGTTTACTTTTTGGTCTAACTGAAGGAGGAACAGTTTATCAAGGGAATATGGCAGATATATCTTACTGGAATCTCGAACTAACCGGGGTGCAAGTAGCATTAATATCTAATAGCGGTTCTCAACAAGTCAATATTCATAGTTTATATAGTTCTATCGACATGAGTAAACTAGTAGGATATTGGAGAGCGTTATTAGGGGGTACTAATTACACGGATGTATTTGGGTATTTAAATAGAAACTTACTATTTAGGAACGCTAGTTCTGATAATTGGAGCACAGATATATCATAAATAAAAAATAATTAACTTAAATTAAATAAAATGACAAAAACAAAAAAGAAAGAAAAAGTAATTGACTTTACTAAACCAGAAAAAATTACAGATGAGCAATTAAAACACATGCAGGAAATGCTTAGTATTGTAAACAAAGCTCACTTTGAGATTGGAACAATGGAAAGTAGGAAGCACGAAATAATGCACGGTATAGAAGACACTAAAAAAGGTTTAGGTAAGTTACAAGAAGAATTTCAAAAAGCCTACGGAACTTATGACGTCAATGTTGTAGATGGTACTATAAATTATCCAAAAGAAAATGGCAAAGCTAATAAGAAAGATTAGTGTAGGTAAAGACTATAAGAATGACGCTATGCACTATGCCGTGGGGCAAGAAGTGTATGGTGGTCATACTATTTGTAATATTATAGAAGAAGATGATAAGTTTTCTATTTATATAAAGAAAAATAAGGATGTACTACCCTGGAAAGACTTTAATAAGAATATGGCAGTTTCTGTAGAATATAATTTAGAATACTAATGAAAAGTCTTTACAACTTTGTTGTAAAACCAAAAGGAGAAAGATACAACAATAAAAAGAAAGTAGGAGATTCTGAGTTAATATTAAATACCGAGGTATATAATCATCAATATGTAAATAGAATTGCTATTGTGGTTTCTACACCAATAATGTTAGAAACAGATATAAAACCTGGAGATGAAGTTATAGTTCATCACAATGTTTTTAGAAGATGGCATGATATAAAGGGTAGAGAAAGAAATAGTAGAAGTTACTTTGACGAAGATACTTATTTTATCAATTATGATCAAATGTTTCTCGTTAAATATTGCAATAGTTTTTCAGATAATAATTGGTATGCGCCTCCTGGTTATTGCTTTATTAAACCATTAAAAGCTATAGATAAATTTAATGTCGAATCAGAAAGACCGAATATGGGTATTGTTAAATATTCAGATGGTACCGTTGAAGAAGGTGATCTTATAGGATATAGACCTAAAACAGAATCAGAATTTATGGTCGAAAATGAAAGATTATATAGAGTTTTATCAAATTTAATTACAATAAAATATGAACATCAAGGAGACGAAAAGGAATATAATCCAAGCTGGGCACAAAGCAGTTGAAGAACTCATCAAAGTGGCGAAAGAGGCTATTGTCGATAGTGGGGATGATATTACAGCAGACAGACTTAAGAATGCTGCCGCCACTAAAAAACTCGCGATATTTGATGCTTTTGAAATACTTAATAGAATCCAAGAAGAAAAAAACTTACTCGAAGGAAAAGCACCTGAAGAAAGAGTAGAAAAAGTTTTTAAAGGATTCGCAGAGGGTAGATCTAAATAATGTACGAACAAAATTTAGTTAAAATAATAGAACCTATTAAAAAGACTACTATTAGTAGACTTAATAAAGGTAAAAAATGGAAATATGGATACAATAAAGAACACGATGTTATTGTTATATCAAAAACTGGTCAAATTGGTGAAATCTATGAAATCCAAAATCTCCGAATAGCATTACCCAAACCACCTAAAAAAGTATTTAAACACGAGAAGGATAAATGGATTAAAGCAGAATATCCTAAGGAATTAAAGAATATTAAAAATATCTTTGATTGGAGAGTGTATCCAGATGAACAAAAAGAACAATGGTTTGATTATATAGATCAAGAGTTTACAAGAAGAGATGATGGCTTTTGGTTTACAAGTAATGGTAAATCAATATGGATAACAGGTACGCACTACATGTACTTACAATGGAGTAAGATAGACGTTGGGGCTCCAGATTTTAGAGAGGCAAATAGATTGTTCTATATATTCTGGGAAGCTTGTAAGGCAGATAAAAGATGCTACGGTATGTGTTATCTTAAAAATAGACGTTCAGGATTTTCCTTTATGTCGTCTGCAGAAACGGTTAATCTAGCAACTCTTGCGACTGATAGTAGGTTTGGTGTTTTATCTAAAACAGGTGCGGATGCTAAAAAGATGTTTACTGACAAAGTTGTACCTATCAGTATAAATTATCCATTCTTTTTTAAACCTATCCAAGATGGTATGGATCGTCCAAAAACGGAATTAGCTTATAGAGTTCCATCTACTAGGTTCACTAGAAAGAAAATAACGATAAACGAATCATTAGAAGATATACAAGGATTAGATACAACTATTGATTGGAAGAACACAGGAGATAATAGTTATGATGGTGAAAAACTAGCTTTACTAGTACATGACGAGGCTGGTAAATGGGAGAGACCTGAAAATATCTTAAATAACTGGAGAGTTACAAAAACGTGCTTGAGATTAGGTAGTAGGATTATTGGTAAGTGTATGATGGGGTCAACGAGTAACGCGTTGGACAAAGGAGGTGATAACTTTAAAAAACTATATAATGCTTCAGATGTCACAAAACGAAATAGAAATGGTCAGACGAAATCTGGTTTATACTCTTTGTTTATCCCAATGGAATGGAACTACGAAGGATTTATTGACGAGTACGGAATTCCAGTATTCACTACTCCTGACGCAGATGTGCTTGCCCCAGATGGTGAATTAATAGATATAGGTGTAATAGATAATTGGCAGAACGAAGTAGACGGTTTAAAGGGAGATGCAGATGCTTTAAATGAATTTTACCGCCAATTCCCAAGAACTACAGAGCACGCGTTTCGAGATGAAGCAAAAGGGAGTATATTTAATTTAGTAAAAATATATGAACAAATAGATTACAACGAGGAGATGTCAAGAACGCTAGGAATCTCACAAGGTAATTTTCAATGGGTAAATGGAATTAAAGATTCTCAAGTTATATTTTATCCAGATCCAAAAGGGAGATTTAAAGTTAGTTGGGTGCCACCTTCTGGGATACAAAACAAAGTAATATTGAAAAACGGTATAAAATATCCTGGTAATGAACATATGGGGGCCTTTGGTTGTGACTCTTATGACATATCAGGAACCGTAGATGGAGAAGGATCAAAAGGAGCATTACATGGATTAACTAGATTTAGTATGGAGGATGCCCCGGCGAATAGTTTTTTCTTAGAATACTTATCAAGACCACCTACAGCTGAGATGTTTTTTGAAGACGTTTTAATGGCTTTAGTGTTTTATGGTATGCCTATACTTGCTGAAAATAACAAACCTCGTCTTTTGTATTATCTAAGACGTAGAGGATA
>Ga0208011_1000630_pt1 | contig 13040 bp, 5 predicted proteins | sample 7_EtaG_FD_184080 | JGI IMG/M metagenome (GOLD analysis project Ga0208011, IMG submission 184080) | Marine viral communities from the Subarctic Pacific Ocean - 7_ETSP_OMZ_AT15161 metaG (SPAdes) (version 2) | ecosystem: Environmental > Aquatic > Marine > Oceanic | place: Pacific Ocean | collected... | reverse complement strand
CAGTTACGGAACACCAACAGACATAGAAGTATTTGGTTCAAAGAGGAATTTCTTAACTACTACTAACTTAGGATCAAATACTGCTAGAGTTAAATTAACTAATTCTGTTTCTTCTGTTGCAGATCCTTATATTGAAGTAGGGTCTACAAGTGGATTGTCAACTTCATTCTATGTTGGCGCAAAGGTCATCACTGGCCAGGTATTGGATCAGAATATTGAAGTTACTTATGTTGATACTGCAAATAGCAGGTTGCATATAAACACTCCAATTAGTGATAGTGGTGCTGCTGTTGCGAATGTTGATATTATTGTTAATCGTCCTACTCCTGTTATTGGTCTTAAATGTAGAGACTTTATTCAAAGTAGTACAGGTAAGAATGTAAGAAATAGAACTCAGGTATATCCAACCAGACTTTCTACTGGTTCGACTGCGATGATCAAACTTGATCTTCTTAAGTCTCCCAAGTTCCAAACAGAAGCTAGAGTAACATCAACTTCTTCTCCTGCATTGGTTAATAATCCTGATGTATCAACAGGATCTCATGCAAATCATTGGAACATTGGTAAGAGAGGAAAACCAACCAAGATTGGTATTACTCAAGTAAATTATACTGGAGCACATACTACTGTACTTTCTGAATGTAGTTTGACTGATATGGTTAAGGTTGTAACTGCTAGTGGTAGTGCTTCTGCAGGTGATACACCTGATGTTAGTAACGTAACATATAACTCATCTAATGGACAATTGACATTCACATTTGGTGCAGCTCACAATATAGGTGCTGGAACAATTAGATTGAAGAAGGAATCTATCGCAATGACATGTGCATTGGATTCTACTCCTGCAAGTCCTAATGGTATTAGTGTGAAGAAATATCCTCGTACAATTGACCCATGTTTTGATGGTAAAGGTTGTGATGGTAGTACATTCTCTGGATCTATTGATGGAGATTATAGTAGACCTTTAACTATCGCTAACGTAACTACGAGTGCATTTACTGTTAACGTAACAAGTTCTTCTAACACATCAACATCATCTCTTGCTGAGTATATTAGATCAGATGATCCTATCAAGGGAGTATATGGATACTTCAGAGGATATTACGAGAATGATCCATCTAAGAAGAAGATTTCTGTCTTAGGATATCTTGAGAATCGTGATCTTGATAGAACCAGAGAAATCAATGATGGTGGTTTCTATTTCTCTGCTATAGATTCAACTACTGATAATATCGTATTGGAGTCTGGTAGTCAGTTCCTATATGAATCACACACCACTCCTAACGGTGTTGGGGTCGATCCTACGACATCTGAATTTACTTTGGATCAATTATCATCCATTAAGGTAAATCCGCAGAATAGAGCACCGATTCCGAAGACTGGGACAATCATTGCAAGTCTTTATATTCCTGCATCGGGAGAAGAATTTGATTTATCATCTTACTTCGATTATAATAAGGAGTATCTATCATTCCCATTAACGGACTTTGTTGAAAGTTTATATCTATGTGGTTCTACCCAAACAGTCTATAATTCTGGAACAGCACATGCTTCAGTATCCGCAAGTCTCACTTGGGAGGAGCAGTGATAAATGAATGGAGGAAAAGATGTTAAGATTGGCCACGACAAACGTCCTGTTGCCATTATACCGAAGGATGAGGTAAATCTTTATAATATTGCCAATGGTGAACTATTAACTGACGAATTTGGCAATCCTCTTATTACTCAGGTGGATCAATTCTTTCTTAATGATGCAACTGCTGCTAGATCTACTTCAGTTGGATTTCCCGATACACCAACAGAAGGATATAGTCGTAGAGATTATACTTTAGTAGGAACATACCATACAGCAAAATATGGTGCAATTGATGGAGAAATATACGCTCAGGTAGGAGTTGCGGATGTTGGTGGTACTAGTGTTAATCCAATATCAACAGTAGGTATAGATGCTACTACAGTAGATAATGTTGGAACATTTACTGGTAATATAATATCTAATGGAAATACTATCACTAATATTAGTGATATGTCCAGTATTGTTGTTGGGCATACTATTACGTTAGTTAGTGGTGGTGTTGCAGTAACATTGGCTAGTGGTGCTAAAGTTCAAAGTACAGGTGCATCAGAGATCACACTTGATAAAACTTTTGGTGGTACTGCAGCTGCAACTGCTGCGTCTTTTAAAGTTGGTCTTTCTGGTACTACAATACCTATTGCTAACTGGCCTTATCTTGAGGTTGTTCCTGCTACTGGAGCAACAGGTGGTTCTGCTGCTGGAGTAGAGAAGCACAGAGTGTATGGACACGGTATTGGTATAGGAGTTAGTGTAGGAGATTTAGTTGAGGGAAATAATATTCCAAACGGAACATTTGTAACCGAAGTCAGTACTAATAATAATAGACTGACTATTTCTGAAAGTATTACTGGTGGTCCTTTTACGGATACACTTACATTCAGAAGTGAACGTAAAACAAGTAGGAAAGCAGATAATGTTTGGAAGATAGGAGAAATATTTGCAGAAAGTAGTGAAGTTAGTACTACTTTGCTTGGTGTGAACAGAGCAGAAACTCAACTTAGTTTATTTTCTAATGTATCTTCTTATGGATTGGATACTAATGAATTTGAATATTACACTTGGAATACTGGACATAGTTTTGGTAGTTGGGACAATAGAGCAAATAAAACATATGGTAATCGTTACTTAGCAAAGATAACAGAAGAAGTTCAAGAATCTGCTATACAATTAGCAGCATTTCCACCACCATATTCTTATCCGTTTGGACCAAAATTTGAAAGGATTGGTCTCTACAATGTAACTCTATTCAACCAATACATAACATTTGTTCAATTGGGTAATGATCTTTATGATTATTATAATACTGGAACTGGGTCATCGCAGGGGTATCCAGCAACTTGGAAAGATAGATTTTTAAGTAAATCATTTGTTAGAGTTGTTTCTGGTGATGTTTATTATGAGAAGAATGAAGATTCAGTAAATCAATTTGCTGAAGCATTTGGTAAAGTTGATGTATGGACAGATACGTGGAGAGAGATTTCGGAAGGTAGTACTATAATTGATCCAGTTACAGGTCAATATTTTGATTTTCCTACCGTAAGTAGTACTCTAGGTACACCATATGATTCAAGTAACACTAGACCAGGATATTCTAATTCCGAACAAAGATTTGGAGCATTACAATCAAGAAGAGTTTTTAGGTATCAGCCAGGTAGAATTTCTGGATTTACTTTTGGTTTGAAGTCATCAGTAGAACCAGTTCCTGGTATTATATTGGAGTGGGGAATTGCAAACCCAACAGACCAATATATGTTCAGGATATATGCAGGACAACTTTCTATTATTCGTAGAAGTGCAATTCCATTGGAACCTTCTGTATTGCGAAGAAATGGATTTGATACTACTCAAACGACAACGACGATAGCAGGATCAACATATAATACTATTCAACCATTTATTGGAACTAATGATCCATATGATAGTGAATCCTATTATACTCTCGAAATACCACGAGATCAATTCAATGGTGATCCTTTAAATGGTAATGGTCCTTCTGGATACTTTATTAAACCACAAAATGTTACTATGTGGAAGATTGAATTTGGTTGGTATGGTGCGATTGGTGTAAGATTCTATGCTTATATTCCTGTTGGATCTGGTGAATGTAGGTGGGTGGTAGTTCATACTCTAGTTATTGAGAACTCTCTTGGCCAACCATGTTTACGAGATTCTTACTTTAGATTGAAGTATCAGTTGGACATTTATAATACACAAAACATTAAAACACCACAATACCTATACAAATATGGTGCTTCATATTATATTGATGGTGGTGATGAAGGAACATCTCAGATCTATTCTGTTTCCACAGGTGAAACAGCTAACTCTGGAGAAAAACATATTAATATTGCTAATGATGTTCCTTTGATTGGTATTACACCAAAAACTTTCATAACAAATAGTACTGGAGTTGATATTGCAAATAAAAAACTTATTATACCTACAAGTTTAAACATCACTAGTGACTCTTTAACGAGAACTAAGATTGTTAATTGTAAAGGGTGTCCTGGATTTGGACATGTTTATACTCCTGGAGTTGTTGCGACGACTACTGGAAGGGATATTACAGTTGAATTTACTGGACCAAATAGTATATCAGCAACTTCTGGTGCTATTTCTACTTTCTCACATAATGGTGTTGCTAATGGAGCTAGAACTACTGGAACATATACAGTAAACACTACCAGTTCAGATAGTTCTGCTTCTGGTGAGGATGCTGTATTCACAGTTTCTGTTGCTGCTGATGGTACACCAACTATTACTATGATAGGTATTGGTAAAGGTTATGCTGCTAATGAGACAATCACAATTGCTGATTCTTCATTAGGTGGTGGAGGTGGTGCTGCTGTTGTTGTGACAGTGACTGCTATTAAACCTTCTACTTATTTCTTGAAGAGTGATGAAGGTTCTAAATTAATTGCTCCTTCCATTTTTAATGCCTATATTGAAAAGGTTGAGGGAACTGAAACTGTTATTGCTGGTGCTCCAAATCAATTTGATAGTGCAATTATTAAAGGATTTGGACCAGGTTTGGATGGATATCCTACATTAGATGGTACTAGAACAATTGGTGGATCAGAAGTATACGATTATGTAACAGAAAAGAATACTACGATTAATGCTGCAGGTACATATCCACACTTAATTCGTTTGAGTGGTTATGATGTTAATGCAACTGCAGATTATGAGATGACAGGATCTGAAATTGAAGTTCAGTTTATGAATCCTAAAATTGGAGATAGTTATAGTCATTGGGCAGACTTTCTAATTGGAATAACAGATAATAAACCAGCAGTTGATGGATCAAAAACACAATTAAATGGATGGAATATATCATGGACTGATGCAGCAACAGGCAATCCTGGTACAGGATTGACAAGTGTGTTACCAAACAGTGAAATTCTGTATGGTGAACATACTCATGCTTATGCTGGAATGAATGAAGATGGTATTGAATATGGAGAAGCTTGGACTCATACCAGAGAAAGGGCAAGAATGGCACTTGATTCTAGAATACCTATTGTTGCTGATAATGGGGGTGATTGTTCTAAAATAAATTATAAGGTAATGGATCCATTGCCAATTACACCAATTAATCAGATTTTTAATAAAAATCCAGAAGATGAATCTCAAAGTGGTGGTATACATGCTAACAAATATTATTTAAAAAAGGAAGGAACATTCCCTTCTGCAGCAGAATCTGGTAATTTTGATGGTGGACAAATTGCTATATTAGAAGCAGATGGATATACTATTACAGAAAAGAATGTTTATTTTGTAGGAAAGGCGAAGAAGTTTTCATCAGGTGGTGTCCAATATTCATATATTGAAATAAGTACTAGTCTTGGAACTGTAGGCGAAACTATAACTGGGATTACCATTTATGTTAGACCGATTCAATTAACTGCAACACATATTCCAATTAAGCAAAAATTATATAATTATAATCCATGGCCATTGTATTTGGTTATGAAACTAAAAGATAAAGCAGGAATCAATAATATAACTATTCAAGAAATTTCTGGTGACACTAAAAAGGCAATGACTCCTATACTTGCCATTCCACCTGATACAAATATATCGATTAATAATGCAGGTGGTAAAGCGAATGTCACTGGAGCACCACCACCAAATTACATATCAAAAGATAGATTATCTTCTGCAACTGTTGACACTCAAGACCAACAGAGATTGAGGTCTTCTGTTGTCAGGGATATTGTATATTCTGGTGCAAATGAGAGTAAGAGTATTGACTTAAGTAAAACCTTTGGTGCTGATAGAAATGTCATTACTCCAGACAATCTAAATATAGAAGCGACGTTCTTAATTGCACAAAAAATGGATGGTGGTGGTAATGATACTACAGGAACTGTTCAAGCAACATTGAACTACAAAGAACAATAATAAATAAAGAAAAGTATTTGATAAATGGCTAATAAAAGACCGCTAGTTATTAACACCGCAACCAATCAGATTGAGGAGATTAGTACATCTGATACTCTTACTTGTGATGGTGGTGGTCTAACAGGAGTTTCTGGATCATCAGGTGGTGTTGCCGTACAAGATACTGGTTCGGCAAAAGGAACAGCATCGACATTTAATTTTGGAGCTGGAATAACCGCAGGTACTGTTTCAGGTGGTGTATCATTAATAACAGCAACAGGCATCAGTAATGTTGTGGAAGATGCCACTCCACAATTGGGTGGTGATCTTGATGCTAATAGTAAAAAGATTACTTTTGGAGATTCTTCTGGTATTGAGACAGATAACGCAATACACTTTGGTGCTCATGGTGATTTACTTCTTGGTTCCGTTGCGGGTTTTGGTGCTATCTCAAATAAAGCAACCAATACTTCTGGGATAGTAATCCAACAAACAAACTCTACTGCTGGTTGTGATATTGATTTACAAGGAAGAAGTGGACAAATATCAATTCGTTGTGATAATGATGGAACAAATAGTCATGCTCATTTATTCTCTGGTGGAACTTTAAGACTTTCTACTACTTCTACTGGAGTTACAATTGCTGGTGCTCTGACTGCTGGTGGTTTGACATTCCCAACAACAAATGGAACAAGTGGATACCAGTTGACTAGTGATGGGGCTGGTAACGTAACATGGGGAGCAGCAGGTAGTGGTGGAGGAGGAACATCACTTGGTAGTAGAACTACTAAGTCAGGGATTACTGGAACTCTTGCAACAGATGCATCTGTTGATTTGAATATTACTAGTGCATTTAAATCATATGCATTATTGAAGATATCAATCAATCATCCTGCATGGGTAGTTTTGTATACGAATGATACAACAAGAACTGCTGATGATGCTAGAGCAGAAGGAACAGACCCAACTCCAGGTTCAGGTGTTCTTGCAGAAGTTCTTACAACTACTGCTGGTGCAAGTACATTTGTTATGACTCCTGGTTTGATTGGATGGAATGATGATGGTACTCCAGCAGCAACAATTTATGCAAAGGTAAAGAATAAAGATTCATCAGCTCGTGCGATTACAGTAACATTAACAGTTATTCAACTGGAGGCTTAAAATGGAGAAAGAGTATATTGTTACTCTTAAGAATCGTAGCGATTTAGACGATTTTTACACAGATATGGAAGCGTCCAGTGGTAGTGGACATATTCCAGATCATTCTTGTGATTGCAAACTTCGTAGAGAGATTAGTAGAAACACACATTACTGTTTAACAGAAGCAGAAGCAATAGAATTAAGAAAAGATTCAAGGGTATTGGCAGTTGAAGAAACACCAGAGAATCTAGGTATGAAACCAATTCCTCTTTGGACTACTCCTCAAATGGGTCTATGGGATAGATCTCCTGATAGTAGTAATGATAAGAATTGGGCTATAAAGAGATGCATCGATGCCTCCAATGCTTCAGGTTGGGGAAGTGAATCTCAAAGTTTTAGTCAATTTGTAGAGACTCTTAATACAACAAGTTCTGGAAAAAATGTTGATGTAGTAGTTGTTGATGAACATTTGGAGTTTAATCATCCAGAGTTTGCAGTTAATCCTGATGGAACTGGTGGTCAGAGGGCAATTGCATTAGATTGGTTCGGTTCTGATTTTTCTACTATAAAATCTAGTACTGGTATTACAGCATCGTCTTATACTTACGGGGGTAGTGGCAGTCATGGTACTCATGTAGCAGGAACTGTTGCTGGTAATACGCAAGGTTGGGCAAGAGATGCAAACATTTATAATTTGACGTTTGATCATCTAAATGTTGCAACACAACCTGATAATTGGGTATTATACATTTGGGATTTTGTAAGATACTGGCACAATTATGTCAAACCAATTAACTCTGCAACAGGAAGAAAAAATCCTACAATAACCAATCATAGTTGGGGGTTTAGTTGGGGTGCTGTTCCTACAGTTAATGGTGTTACTAGTGTAACTCATCAAGGAACAACTATAGATTTGAGTAGTGCATCTTTTGCAACTAAAGTAAGAATACTAGAAGAGTGTCTACTACCATGTGACTCCAATAGCATGACTTATTTGTCCTATCAACAACCAGTCAGATCTACTTCTCTTGATGCAGATACTGCAGATGCAATTGCGGATGGTATACTAGTTGTTGCTGCTGCTGGCAATTCTTCATGGCCAGTAACCGTTTCTAGTGATAGTACTAATTGGAACAATTCAATTGTTTATGCTGGGGCCACAAGAAAAACTTGGCAAGGAATGTCACCTGGTGCTGCTGATGATGTTATATGTGTTGGGTCAGCAGGTCCAAAAGGAACAACTGGAAAAGAATATATTTCTAGATTTACTAATCATGGTAAGAGAATTGATGTATGGGCTCCTGGTGGTGATATTATATCTTCTGTGAAGAGTGGAAGTTATAGTGACCCAAGAAATTCCATTTATAGATTGGATGTGTATAGTGGAACAAGTATGGCAAGTCCTCAAGTTTGTGGAGTACTTGCTTGTTTGATGGAACAGGAACCAAACTTAACACCAGCAGAAGCATTACAACATGTAATTGAATATTCAAAGGCATCACAAATTAGTGATTATACAATTGCTTCTGTAACTAAGGGTTTTAGTACTAATGCTTATACAGTTAATGGTGTTACTTACTATGGAATAACAGGTGATGATAGAAAGGAGAATAATTCTGCTACTCTTAATGGAAACCTTTACATGTATGTTGGAGATACTCTTCAATTCAATGTTAATGCCAGTGGACATCCATTTTATATTAAAACAGCAGCATCTACAGGAACTGGAGATCAAGTAACTACAGGAACAATTACGGGTACACAAGGAACAACTAGTGGTACATTAAGTTGGGATACTACAGGAGTATCTGCTGGAACATATTACTATCAGTGTGGTAATCATGCTAGTATGGGTGGGGAGATTCAAATCATTACTCCCACTAGTGCATCTGTAACGAATGGAGTTGATCACTATAAAGAATTTGAAAAATTTATTGATGCTAATCAGATGAATAATAGATACTTACATTATCAAAAGAAAAGACCAGAAAGTGGTTCCATTTTCCCACATTCAAATCACAAAAATCGTAATGAATCTACTGCTGGTGTTAAATACCCTAGATCAAATGTTACTGTCACAAAAGCGAGTTAAATAATATGGCAATTAGAAATCCTAAAATATTTGGTTTAAATGTTAGAACTCACTTAGCAGATGTTCTAAGTAAAACCTCATCATTAAGAAATATTGGTTTACCACCTTTTGATCTTGAGATTATTCGTGGGTCTGCTAATGAAGGTATGACTCGACATGATTGGATTAGTTTTTCTAGATTGAAGCAACCATTATATGAGATATTGGATAGTTATTATAAGGAATCTACAATTTATCAAGATGTTTTACGTAGAAGAGCAGGAACAGATCAGACTTTATTTGGTAACTTGTCAATTAATGGATCATTAAGTGGTAATGCAATTCGATATAGGTACTATGATTGGGATAAGGGTGATTTTGGCATAGCAGATATATCTACATCAAGAGTGAGTGCATGGAGTTCATCCGATCCTAATGCTGAAACTAATCCTAATGCTGTAATATCTTATGGTGCAAGAGTTGGTATCGCAACTGGAGGAAATCTTACATTTGGGTCAACAGGTACAACTGGGCCACGATTACAAACAAGTATAGTTCCAGAAGCAAAAGAATTTGATTCAGAATTTCCTACTTCAAGAATACAAACTACTATTAATGGTAGTACAGTATATCTTTATGCAATGAAAGGAATCCCATTTGTATTGAAGGGATTTTTTAGAAATATAAATGCTACTATTAAACTAACGAGCTTAATTAATGGTACTCCTGCGAGTTGGAAGTTTGTAGAGACTGCAAATTCAAATAGATATGTAAACTTTAGCAATGTAGGTGGAACAACCTCTACAGTTTATTTTAGATCTTCTTCATCAAGAGAAAGATTTATTAAATTTTACTATAATCCAGATAATATATCTACAATTAGTATTACATCAGCAAATATTAGAGAGTTGCCACCAGTTCAATTGATTAATTGTACTTCTCTTAATTTTGCATACAATGATTTTAAATTATTTCCTAACTTTAAATTTGTTGCTCCACAACTTCAAACATTACAAGTTCAAAGGAATCCTTTTTACTTGAGTGATATTGAATCCGAAAGAGTTTTTAGTGGTTTAATATTAGATAAACTTCCTAGTAGTTTAAGACATTTGTATGTTGAAGGAACTTTTTATGGATCTATTCAAGGTGATGGTGGATCGATTAGTGGAACGGATATTATTCCACATAAACTTCCAAATTTAAATACTTTCCATTGTGGAAGAGGTGGTGGTGCACATTTCCATCCCGATTCACTGGACGGTAGTTGTACGTTACCCAATATATCAAGTACTGTTACTAGTTATCAAACATATTTTAATAATTTCCAAGCAATTGGAGCAACAAGAACTGATAATGGATCCAACACTGAGTTTCCAAATGGAAGTTACAATATAGTAGATGCACCAAATCTTACCTACCTCAACGTTAGTAGTAATTATTATCTTGGAGGAACATTTGTTAATTTGGCAAGTAAGGATAAACTAACTCATCTTTATACTCCGAGTACAGGTCTACAGATTCCTAATATGAGTGGTAGTCAATCTATCCAAACTGCCTATCATTATTATTGTCGCAATACTGGTGGATTGTTTGAAGGTAGTACATATAAGTATGAAGGATGTGGAGCATTAAGTTCCTTGCATTGTTATGCATCAAATCTAGGTAGTACTAGACTTCCGAAATTCACCAATCCAAGTTTATCATATCTTGATCTACGTTATACTGGTATTAAGGGTGGAAATATACTAGGTGATGAGAGTAGAGTAATTCATAGTGATACTTTTGAGCAATGTGCAAGTATGAGTTACTGTATGATAGATTCTGGAAATCTTTTAACTTCAGAAATAGATGTAAATGCTTTTATAAATTGTTCTAATCTTTATTATTGGTGGTATCGTTCTTATGGAAGAACAGGTGGACCTCTTCCAAATCTTAGTGCATGTTCTAATCTAACATATGTTTGGGCTCATCATAATAATTTCAGTGGTGGAGTTCCTTTATTCTTAACTAATACTAGTCTTTATTATCTAAGATTATCACATAATGCTTTTATTGGTCAGGTTCCTGGATTTAAGAATCTTAATAATCTTCGATATATTTACTTATATAATAATCAATTCACTTCAATGGCAGAATTGGGATCTCTTCCTTCATTATATACATTTGAAATACATAATAATCAAATAGCAGGTGAAATTCCTGACTTTAGTGCTTGTCCTTATCTTCATTATTTGATTATGTTTAATAATCAATTTACTTCCTATAAGACAGGAGCATTTTCTAATCTTTATAGGATACGTTATATAGATATATCAAATAATAGTTTAAACCAAGCAGCAGTAGATCAACTTCTTTCTGATTTATATGATAATTGGTCTGCTTATAATCGTGGAGGAGTAACTATTAATTTACGTGGAAATGACACTCCAAGTGAAGAAGGATTGGAGAACGTAACAATTTTACGATCTAAAGGATGGTCAATTACGCTTAGTTAAAATGGCAATTGCAAACCAAGGCTATAGAGTCGATTTAAATTTAAAAGAAACACCGACTGATGTTCTCGCATTAGATAACCTTGCTGGTGCAGGTATTGCTGACGATTTAAGAAGACTTCAAAATAATTTAAGAAACACATCAAAAATTGGTTTTAATACTGTAGATGGTGGTGGATTTTATAATTTTTCACACGATAGAATACTTGAAATATCATCATTGGAATCAGTTGGATCAGAGGAAGTTTTGAGTGGAAAGTTGTATAGTAATACGACAATAACATTAGAAACGAATCCAACATATTTAATTAATTATGGTGATTTAGTAGTAATACAAAATGTTACTGGTGGAGATATAGAAGGTTCTGGTTCTACTGGTACTGGACATACTATTTTTAATGGAGAGTATAGTGTTACTTCAGTTGGAGTAGGAAATACTTTTATTAAATGTGTTAATGCAGGAGTTGCAGGTACAATAACAAATCCAAATATTTCAGCTGCACAGTTATTAGCACGAGGATTAGATACCTTTACATATACGGATGATGACGTTCTTAATGTAAGTGAAAATGTTGTTATTGATGTTAAAAATGATGTTGGTACATCAATTGCATCAATTACATTAACAGCAGATACAGATTATTATGTATGTCAGTCCGATGGATTATCTAAATTCAAACTTTCTACCACAGGATCAACAGCAACACAGGGTGTAAGTGTAATCAATATTACAGGTGTAGGTGCTGCCTCTACTACTGTTACTCCAAATAATTTTCAGTTTATTCGTAAAGATCCAGTACATCAAGGTAATTTAATTAATTATATTGCACCTGATGTAATGGATGATGAGCATTTTTCTTGGTTGTCGGGTGCTGATATTAATGGTGCAATGAGTGGAACTCAATCAAATAATGAGTCTGCTCAGTATTTTATTGGTAAAAAATATAAAGGTAATACAAGTACAACTACTAGTGATAGTATTAAATTTGAAGGTGATATAAAACTTCGTGACCCTCAAAATTATAATAGTAATGCTACTAATACTTTGAATACTAATGGTGGATCAGCAGCACCAGGAATGTACATTGGAGAGACTCGTGCATTCTCGACTGATAATAATCCTTGGACTAAAGAAACTAATTCATTAAAAACAGAAAGTTATGAAGTATCTGTTGGAGAGTTGGCATTTTTAGATCATGCTGCTGGACCAATAACAATAACAGGTATTAGCAATGATGTTAATACAATAAGTGCAGTAGATGTAGAATCTTTTACACATAAAATACCAGTTAAGATTGCAGATACTAATGGTAATGTCGAAACATATTATTTACTATTGACAAATAGTTGAAATCAAAATTAAGTTTTAATTCCATAA
>Ga0208011_1000628_pt1 | contig 13059 bp, 2 predicted proteins | sample 7_EtaG_FD_184080 | JGI IMG/M metagenome (GOLD analysis project Ga0208011, IMG submission 184080) | Marine viral communities from the Subarctic Pacific Ocean - 7_ETSP_OMZ_AT15161 metaG (SPAdes) (version 2) | ecosystem: Environmental > Aquatic > Marine > Oceanic | place: Pacific Ocean | collected... | reverse complement strand
TTTAGATTGAATAGTTTGCTGAACCCCATTTAACTTTAATGCGAAAGAAGTTGTCTTTCCATCAAATAATGAATCTAATGGATCTAGAACTTGGAAATCTCCAACAGTCCATCCAACAAAACTATCACTAATAGTTTCTTGGACTGTCAATTGAAATTCTTTGAATTCAGCAGCTCCTGCAGTTGGAATACCTACAGCACCACCAACACCTATAGTTAACTTTTGAGTTTCACCATAACCATATCCTTGATTTATAATTTCAAAATCAATTACACTACCACCTAAACCAACTACGATATTAGCTCTTGCTTCTGATCCTACTCCAGATTGATTTGAGGAATAGAATAGAGGCATATTATCATAAGATAATGGTTCATCTATTACAACTGTTGGTGGGTTAGTTGATGTATAACCAGTACCAGGATTAGTAATAGCAATACTTACAATATTACCACCACTTATAGCAGCAGTACCAATAAATTCAATATTAGGAGCTCCTGTACTTAATGTCTGAACACCTACATTAACTATTGTCTGAATACCAGTTCTATAACCAGAACCACTATTTCCAATACTAACAGAACTAATAGTTCCCAATCCAGAAACAACGACAGTACCACCTGCAGATACTAATGGTTGATACCCTAAACCTTCTGTAGAACCAACAGAAACAATAACACCACCAAGAGGAACATTAGCACTATTTGGATCTGAAGCTACAGATGCTATAGAACCGGTAAATTGAATACTAGTGATTCCTACACTACCTTCAATAAGAGTATAGTCACCAGGAACAGATACACCACCAGTGTACCTTTGAGGTCCTTGAGTTACTTGATTAACTAATACTATAGCATTGCTAGTGGAAATACCAGCTATATTACTACCTCCAGATTGAATAGTAAATTCAGTACTAAATCCAGTGAAATTAGAAGAAATATCATCAAAGATATAATTCTTAGAATATGGTTCATCAGAACTATCTGTGATACCAGATCTCATAAAAGATCTTCCATTAAAGGATGAATGAGTAGCAATACCAACCCAATCCCTTTCATTAGGTTCATTAGTAGTAGTTGAAAGAGGAGTTAATCCAACAGGAGCAGTAAAGAAGTTAACAGTACTATCTACAATATTATAATTTCCATCTACTTTAGTAATTAAAGTTCCATTAGTATAACTATCAACTTCAGTTCCCATCCAAGGTCTAGTAACAAGTAAAACGTTAGTAGCACCCAATCCAACAGAGTCTACCTTCATGATCTCACTACCAATCTTCAACAAATCTCCACCAGTAATTGAAGTAATACCAGAAAGTTTTATCTTATCAGTAGTGGATGATACATCAGCAGTAATAATAGTTGTTATAGCAGTAGAAACTATAGGAGACTGAATTACATTATCAATGCTCAATACAACTCTTGAATTCTGTTTAGTAGAAGTAAATGAATGAGAAGTACCAACACCAACGGCAGTAATATCCAAATAAGTAGGAGTAGTCTTTAATGCATTTTCAGCAGAAGTAGCAAGTCTAAGAGTAGAATCGTCAACCTTAACAGCATAAACTGTAGAAGGTAGTTTATCAGTACTACCATACCCTGTAATAGTTTGAGTGGTAATACCAATAGATGAAGTAGTTCCTGATCCAGTATATCTGTAAGATAATTGTTCTCCAGTAACAAAATAATGATCAGGTATTCTTACAGTATCTTCAGCTAAGCTTACTGTAGTAGAAGCACTTCCTACAAAGTCTCTCTTAAAGATTGGTAGTTGTCTATGCTTAAGTTCAAATGCTCTCTTAACATCAGTCTCAGTAGCAGTATAAGCACCATACCCAGTATCAATGGTAGCATTAGTAAGATCTATTTCTTTATAAGTACTATTCTCATTTACCAGTCTTAAAGCACTTTGGAATACTCTTACTTGCACATTAGCACTAGCTAAAGGAGTAAATGTTAGATTAGTATAGTCGCCAGATATAGAAGCATCAAAATCTCCTAAATTGGAACCAGTTTGGTTAATAGCCCACTCAGTAATATAACAAGTAGTACCATCATCTATAACCATTACTTCTGATACTTGATATTGACTATTAGTAGTATCTTCTACACATACAATATAATAAGCACCATTATAAGTTTCACTTTCATATTTTGCTATAGTATTAGCAGATGGAGATCCACTAGAAGATATTGAAGTCTTCCAAGAATCTAATTGAGATGTATTTAATGAAGTAGTACCAATACCAGCAGATGAAGCATTTCCAAGGTCAACATGAAGAGTATTTGCAACATAAGTGCTAGCAGTACTTACACTAGGATGAAGATCTAAATGCACTCTAGATGCAGCAATATAAGCACTATAAGTACCCAATCCTGGAGTACCAGATGCACTTCCTAAATTGTCAGTATTTAATTGTCCATATTCAACTAAATCAACCTCACTTCCATCATGGATTAATGTTATTTCATCATGCTCAAAATAGGATGCATCACTAGCAGCATAAGAAACTAGAACCTTAGATGCTCTATAAGTGGTAGCAAAAGACACAATATTATGCTGTGTACTGATTCCTAATGGAATAGTAGTTGTACTACTTACAACATTAACAATTCCACCTAATCCAGTAGATCCAACTCCAGTTACACTATCAGAGATATTAAATGCTACATTTGAAACATCATAATTATTATATGCATATTTCTTAGGATAGAATAATAGTCTTCCATCATCACCTTTAATATCCATATCAAATGAACCTAAATCATTACCATACTCTCCAGCATCAGTAGGGGTTTCAACTCTACCATATTGGTTTAGATAAATGTTACCAATATCATCATGAATTGAAGAAACTAATAATAATTGCCTCTCTTTAGTATATCTCTTATCACGAATAAAAGTAATATACTTTTTATATCTTACATTTGCTAAAGTAAATGTATCAACAGCCATGAAAGGATCTGTTCTAGCATTATCATTAAAATCACCACTAATATCATCAACTGTTAAAACTCTATTACCTATAGACTCACTATAGTCCTGAAGAATCTTAGAATCAAAAACTATTTCATCAGAAATTATTGATGAACCTATTTCTAAAGTTTTTTCCCTTACTAAATCAAAATCAAATACTGTATTTAAATCCATCACAGAAATTAAATCTGATATAATTTCAAATGTAGTTTCATCTTGAATTGTATTAAATCCTACATTTTGCTCATTTCTAATAATTAAATCGCTAAATTTTTTAAACCCTGAAGTATGATTTAAAGTAGATACTGCTTCCTTCCATTTTTTATATTGAACTTCTGATTTTAATGAATATGAAAAATACTGATAATAATCACTATCAAATATTCTCTGTAAGCTATTATTTAAAAATCCACTTTCATTTTGGAATCCCTCATCAACCAAAGAAGAAGATCCTACATCATATAAAGAATTATCACCCACAACTTCAGTTATAGTTCCTCTAGTTCCCGAAGATTCTCCTATAAAAGAATCTCCTACTTCAAAATCTTGAATAGAAGATACTCTTAAATATCCATAAGAATTATTCCAAGATTCTATAATTCCTCTCTTAGATCCCGCTACTGCAGTCTCACCTTTTTCAAATTCGTCAATTTTTAAAGAAATATCAAAAATTGGGAAATCTTCTTGTGCAGTAACTTTGGGATATGAAAGAGATGATTGGAATGTGCCAGGAATTTCTCCATCAGCAATAAAATTAGATAAATTATATCTTACCGTTCCAAGAGTTCCTCCAATATTAGGATCTGTTGCTATAATTTCAAATAAACTATATTCATAGTTTGAGCTATTATAACCTTTTCCAGTACTTCCAACACCTACGTTAACTCCTTCTATCATTACCTTCTTACCCACTTCAAATGGATAATCTGCAGCATCACTAAAACTAGCTCCTATAGTTAAAGTTACATCCTTTGTTCCATCATTATAATCAATATTATTAATACTAATTCCATTAGAATTACTAGTTGGAATTATAATAGGAGTAACATTATTTAAAGTTTTAGTATTTCTCATTATACTAACTTGAGTGTCACCTATTTCATAATCTAAATTTACATCACTCACTACCTTTTTAGTCAATCCATCAAGAAGGATTAAACCAGGAGATTCTAGGTAATTTTTACCAACAGAAGTAATTCCTATAGTGTCAAGAGAAGAAAATAAATTTAATTTTATTAATTGAGGAATATTAGATTCAGGTCTAACAGTATTATCTACTGGATAATCAAATCCAATATCCTGAATTTCTGTTTTACTTATTCTACCTATAGAAGGACCTTTAGTTTCTAATATTGCACCCTTTCCTTTAGCGGTTATTATAGTGCTGATTCCTGGTAAAGTTTTATATTGAAATCCTCTATTATCAACCAAAATATTTGATATAGGTCCTTCAGTATTATTAGAATTTGTAATATAAGAAAATACTCCATCAGATGATGTATATTCTAATTTTTGAGGAGTAATGGGAAATACAAAAGAAAATGTAGTAGATCCAACTCCAACTATTCTATGAGTACCTGAAAGAGGATTGAGAATAAAATCTGCAGAATTAGAATTTTTAATATTGTCATTATCTCTAAGAATTTCCATCTTAACTGATAAATTTAATGTCTCATTTATTGGAGTTAAATTGTAATATAATGTTCTATTAATTTCTTTAACATTCTTAACTGTTAAATTAGCATTTGCATCTATACCAATTCTTCCAGATCTAACTACATTAAAATCATCTGTTTCTCCTGAAGTAACGAAAGAATTATTAAGATTAGAATCTTTATAAAGATTAAAATCAAATGCACTATACGAAACTCCACCATCAATAAATGCTAAAGAAGAATCTGAAAGGTCAAAATATACTTTTAAATTTTTCTCTAGTTTTATAGGAGGGTTTATTGGAGAAATAGTACCAGAGGAAGCACTAGTAATATTAATTACCTTAGGTTCTAAATGTATAGAACCATAGAAAGAATTGGATAATTTAACAGTATTATTGTCTACTACATTCACATAATAAATTCCATTATCCACTAATCCACCAGAAGAACTAGCAGCAGTATGAATAACCTTTTGACCATTATTATATCCATGTCTTGCAATAGTAATAGTATTATCACCAATACTCACATCTCCAGATGCAAAAGTCCTTTGATCAATTACTAATCTTCTATTATAATCATTATATGCTACTTTTACTGTAGTAGTTATTCCTGGTTTAATATCTAAAGAAATATCATCATCAGCTTTAAGTCCATGAGTAGACGCAGTAGATACTGTTATTAATGACCTACTTACAATCGAAGCAATTAATGTATTATTAAAATTAGTCTTAAGACTATGATATACTCCAGTTCCTACACCTATAAAATAAAGAGTAGATGTTGAGGTAGTACTATTAATTCCCACAAAAGATCCTGTAGATCCCAATCCAACTCTAGCTGTAGCAATTCCAATTAAATCATTTGTTAATTTTGCAGCATATACTGTTTGACCTTGAGTAAGAGCAAATCCATCAATTCCATCAGTAGATACTGAAACTGCTGATCCTACATTTGTAGTATAAGTTAAAGCATCTCCAGTTTGTAATCCATGATTTTTAAAATACATAGATTTAGTAGGAATGAATATCTCACTTATTCCTGTTCCTGGATTAGAAAAAACAACAGTTGATCCAATCCCAACTCCAGAAATAGTTCCTAAACCTATAGATTCTGCAGGATTGAAATATAATTCTTTATTAAGTCTTATATTAGAATTTTCTATTTTTGATTTGGAAGTAAAATAGAAATTTCTAGGATTTTGAGAGACAAGACTATTGGCAGTATGAGCTCCACCTATAGTTGAATCATACTTTCTTAATACTCTAACCCTAGATAACTCAGGATCAACGTTTAATACTTGTACTTTTTCAGTTCCTATTCCTAATATATCATTTTCCTTTATAGTAGAGACTCTATCAAAATTAAAATAAGTTATAATACCAGTAGTAGAAGAAACATTTACAGCATTAAATAATTTAAATGTATTTGTTGTTATTCCTATTTGTATTGCAGAATTATTACTTATTCCGCTAGTACTCAATCCCGCAATATATACAGAATCATCTTGATAAAAACCATGAGGATTTGTAGTATATCCTACAAATTGACCACTACTACCTCTCAATAAAAATTCAACATTAGAATGCTCAGTATAAGCAACGCTAACTTGATTTATAGTTTTACCACTAATTTTATTAACTAAAGCTTTAGCTCCATAACCACTAGAACCAATATCCTCTAATACTATTTCATCATTAATTTTATACCCAGATCCTCCTGTAGAAATTCCAATTTCACTTATTCCATCTGCAGTTATAGATGTAATATAAGTTTTTTGCTTATGAATATTACTAGGATTTACTAGGAAATCATAAGAGCTATTATTAAGAAGGAAATTATAAGGAGTAGTATTTCTAACTAAATTTGTATTATTAAAATTAACTAAATCTTGATTAGATTTATAATCAAAATTATATTCTATGGGTTTATGTTTAAAAGAATTACCTATAAAATAAGGAAATGTAGGTTTTCTATAATTTTTAAATGCTCCTGTAGAATCCCTATCTCCAGAATTAATAGTAGCAAAATAAGCATAAACTCCATTAGGATATTCTGGAGTTTTGCAGAATCTTCCATTATGCTCATCTAAATCTTTATCTTCTTTATAAGTATAATCTTCAACAAAGAATCCGTTAGAATATACCTGTTCCCCACTAGATGTACGAGGATCGGGTCTATAAGTTGATATAGCAACAGAATATCCAGGTTGAATAATTTTAATAGGTCCACCTGAATTGGTCTCATATGCATATGGACCATAAATTGGAGATCCATCATAAGCCCATCCAATTATTGGAGAATGTATAATAGAATCTTCTTCAATGTCATTTTCAAGAGATAAATCTGGAATAAATACTTCCCTATCTCCTACTGATTTTTTAACATAAACAGTTTGTCTTAACTTTCTAGGAGCATATAAATGAGAATATTCAAGACCATAATCTTCATTTAATCCAACACTTACAATTCCATCATCGGTAGTAATTTGATCATTTTGAATTAATCTTTCTACACTGTTAATAGTCCAAGTTTTAGGGTTAGAATAGAAACTAACTCCATCACCATTAGATGTTACTTTTACAGAAGCTTTTGTAGAAGTATATCCAATACCACTATTAATTACTTTAACAGAATCTATAGATCCATCTTTTAAAATGGGAATAATATTACTTCCTTGTCCAGTTCCTATTACCTTTAAATCTGGAGGAGAATTATATTCATATCCTGCATTCAATACTATAACTTCTTTTAATTTACCATCAACACTTATTATAGGCATTAACTGAGCTTCTTTACCTTTTTTTGCTGTGAAAAGAGGCTGTTTATTATAATTGATTATATCTGCAGATCCATATCCCCCTCCACCATCGACAATATACACTGATTTAATAGAACCTCTTACTACTGGTCTTAAAGATGCATTAAAATTCTGCCCAGAAAGTGTAGATACTCCTATATAACCAGTTAATGTCACTTCTATTGGAGGATAGTTAAATTCGTTAACTCCTGCTCCACCAGAAAGTAAATTAACATATTCCTTATTTCTAATATAGAAATTAGATGCAGTAGATCCTACTCCAACAGCAGATAACTTAAAGGAACCTCCATCTACTGCGGTTACGTAATAATTAGTTAATGTTGTTAATCCAATGATAGAAGTTGTACTATTATCATATCTTATTAATTCTCCAGTTTTATATCCATGATTAGATATATTAATAGTATTATTAGAAGTATTAATACCTGAAGAAGTCGTAGAAGTTAATCTATTAGTATAACCAGAACCAGAACTTCCAATACTTATAGAACTAATTACCCTCTTTTTATTAGCACATTTTAATTCCTGAATACCTACTCCATAACCAGTAAGTCCAATACTAGAAACTCCTGCAATAGCATCAGAATAATTAACATGTAATGAAACAGTAGATGCATCTTTAGTGGCACAAAAATATTGAGAATTGGTAGATAATCCAGCTATTGCTGTTTGAGTGTCTGTAATATAAGTTACTATCTCACCATCTCTAAACTTATGATAAGTTGAAAATCCTATAGTATTATTAGTAAGATTAACATATCCACCAGTTTCGGTAGAATTAAATGTTAAAGAATGTTCTTTTAAAATTAAATTAGCATATGCAATACACCCAGTACCATTTCCGCCAGTTATTTTTATAGTAGGAGCGGCAAGATAATCAAATCCTTCATCAACAACATCTATTCTTTCTACAGAACCTTGAACTTCACAATAAGCAGATAAACCCACACCAGTTGGATCTGTAGTTGATAAAATAGGAGGATTTATAACATCATAATTATCTCCTCCATTTGTAACTGAAATTTTTTCAATGGGTCCATAATGGACTACATCATTAGACTTATAATTAAGTATCTCAACTCCATTTACTAAAATTCCAGTTTTTCCTGGAGTAGTAGATTGATTAGAAAGAGATGAAATAGGATCTTGAATTTTTCTTATTAATTTTTGGGATTGTATTGATTTTTGAGTAAAATTAGAAAGTTCAAATTTATTATTAGTTACAGTTCCACTAAAAGAAACATATATGTCGTTAAAGATATTAGCACTACTCTTAGAAAGCTTAATAGTGTCAATATCTACTTTCTTGATAAAATATTCAGATTCTGGAATATCTAATTTATTATCACCTTCTCCAGCTACGTAAATTACTCTTTCTCCTGTCAATAATCCATGATTAGATATGGTTATCTCAGTACTCTCTTCAAAAGACCCTGAAAATGTAATATCAGTTTCTCTAATATCTAATGCATCATTAAAATAGCTTGGAAGAGAAGGAGAAGTAATATATACATCATTTCCATCTAAATAAGAATTTTGTATATTAGTAGTGTAAATACTAGTATTAGGATAATTAGATAAATTAGCTTTAGATAATAATCTTTGGATTCTGTAAGATGTATTAGGATTTAATTCACCAGATCCTCTGATTAAAATTTCTTTAGAACTAACCAAAGAGATAATCTCACAAGAAAGTGAATTAATTAAAGCACTATCACCTACATTAAAATTATGACTATCTAGAAGGTTTAATTTATATGTAAAGTTTGCATTATCAATCAATTCAATAGATTCTACATTATAAGTGACAGAAATATTAGTAAATAAATTATCAGTTACTTTACTTTTAGAAATAGAACCTAAACCTTTTGGTTCAATAGTATTTCCTTCTTCATTATAATAACTACCATCAAATTCTAAATTTAAATTTGATAAAACACCTGTTACTCTAACTTTTACTACATTAGCTGTTCCTACTCCAGAATATCCATAAGCATAAGTGTCTAATCTTAAATCTTGAGATGGTAAAATACTATTAGATATTCCAGAACATCCGTAAAATTGATTTAAAGATTTAGAAGTATAAGTTATACTATTATTTGTAGATTCATCTATTAAAATTCCTGTTGTTCCAAAACCAACTGTAGAATCTACATTTATAACTGTAGATCCTATAGAAATAGAATCTACATTCTTAGTAATAGGGTGAATAGAAAATTCACCAGTTAGTCTATCTAGATTTTGACTAAAATCTAAATTTAATCTATAATATGTTTTTTCACCTCGTATAAATTTCTCTACGTTACTAATAGCTCCAGTAGCTTTAGGGAATCCATAGATATTATCTTGAAATAAATTTCTATTGATAAGATCTGATGGATCTCCATCAATAGATTCTACTACTAATTGCTTAGAAACTCTATAATCAGAATTTGAAGGTATAAAGAGATAATCTCTTGGTTTAATTACTTCTACATCCTTTCCATATAAAGCACGGAATAAAATTTCAAAAGATTGATCTGTACCTTTAGAAGAATAAAAATCTTTTGACTGTTTAACAAATAATCTTTGGTCAATATCAGTTGATAATTGTCTTTCTTCAAAACCTGGAGTTATTTGAGATTTAACCTTTTTAAAAAATTCTTGCAAAAAACGAATACTTAAATTATTAACTACTGTTCCTGAAGAATGAGTATCAATTGCAGATTGAGAGAAAATAAGCTCATCAGGCTTAGTAGGACTTCTATAAGACGTGATACCACTAAATCCTCTAGCACACCCAGTAAAGGAATTTGTAGTAATACCAGTATAAGTAATAATTTCACTATCAATTTCAATCAACCCATAAGATTCAGGAAATCCTGTAGTAGATTCTACAGGAATTGAGTTATCAGCAATACCTACGTTACTAGAAAGAGATGTAGAATCTATAAGACCTACCAATTCATCAATTTTTACATATTTGTCAATATTTTGTAAAATATCAAGAGTAGATCCTTGATTTTCTATAGCAGTATAATATTGTGCTAAAAAATCACCAGCAAGAGGAAAATCCCCCCTTACAAAATCAGGAAGTTGATTTTTAACGACTGAACTAATTTTGACTCGTGTATTTTCGGGCATTATTTTATAATGGTGTTAATTTCCTGCTAGGAGAGTTGTTAATAAAGAACTGTAGTAGGAGATCCTAAAGTGTATGTATCTGAGGAGGTGAGGGATGTATTTGCAGACTCATCCTCAGTCAATCTAGCTATATCACCAACCATGTAACTGGAAGTTGCTGTATAAAGAGTTCCTGCAGAATTCTCACCAGAAGTAACTGAATCAGCAATCATATCTATGGTGCTGTTATTAATATCCAATTGTAAATAAAGATCTTGCAATCCAATAACATCATTAGATCTGGGGCAAGCAGAAACTTCTATAATGGGTATATCTTGAACATTTTTAGATGTTCCATTAATATTGATAGGATTTATTAGAATTTCAGCTCTTTCATAATCAATAGTACCCACTCCAGTACTGACAATTGTAGGATTATTTCTAGATGTTAATTTAAATAAGAATAATGTACCAGTTTTTCTATTATCATTAGGTCTATCTGACAAATAAAGAGTTTCATTAACTCCTGATATAGTAAAACCTGATGATTTTATATTATAACCATTATTATTCTTTATATAAAATGGATTACCAAAGCAAAGTTCATATTCTGCAGTTTGATTTAACGCAGGTTTCATATTTCTACGTATTTCTATTTTAGTAATATTAGAAGTTATTGAATTATCACTATTATCTACTACTCCCTGGAATTTACTATATTTAAATTTAGCACCATACATATTCATTTCAGAAGAATCTGCATACTTATTAATATTATTTGATATTACTGTTTTAACAGCATCTGAACTAGGAGCGAAACTAGGGTTATAATAAGCATTAATATGAGTTTCTACATACAAATATTTCAAATCTAGTATTTGAGTAACAATTCCAGCAACTGAATATTTCCTTAGTTTATTATTAAGGTTATTTTTGATAGAATCAGGCACATAAGGACCATAAAATGGTTTTATAGTGACAAAAACCTTTCCGTATTGAGGTGGATTCAAATCTTCACCCCCAAAAACAGAAACAGATTCAGTTTCTGGGTAAATTTTAGGAATTAATGCCTCATAATCACCTGATGTAACGGCTCTATTGTAAGCAGAGTAAATTTTTGGAGCATAACGCTTAATTGAGTCTACAGATTCAATTTCTTTACCTCCTGTAGATCCATTTACAGTAGTAATTATTGAAATTCCCTTACTTACCAGGTTATTGTTATTATCTACTATTCTTCCATTAAAAGTAAATGATGAAATATTGTTTCCAACAGCTCCGCTAGTAGTAATATAAGAAACTTCAATAAAATTAAGTGATTCTAGTGCTTCTCCAAACACTCCATCACCAAAAATCATCTCATATCTCTGATCTTCAATTTCTTGAAGGAAATATACCCTAGAAGAGGAGGTAACTTCTATTAAAGTATCAGAAAATACAAATTTTTTGGAAGATGTACTTGATTGAGTGTCCCTAACTTGCACTTCTAAGGTAGAAGTATCAATATTTGGGTTTTGTAAGATGTATTTTGTAGGTGGAGCAGGGTTTTGTGAAGAAACAGTGAAGTTTGAGGTTAAAAATGACCCTTCATATATCTCAACATTACCAAAAGTAGCAATTCCGTCTACAACAGGTGCTGTAACATCACTAGGGATGGCAAAAGCATAACTTTCTGACCCTAATGTAGAGGAGGAGGTGGCAATAATACCCTTTTTAATGGTTAAGGTGATTGGTTTTGTTGTAAATCCGCTAGTATCTACAAAAAATGAAATTATTGCTCTTGCTGCAGTGGTAGATCTGGGTGTATATCCAATATTTCTTGCTAAAGATACTACATTTTCCCTTAAAGTAGCACTATCAATGAATACTTCATTACTAACCATGTTAGCATTGTAAGAATTGATGTAAGTATTGTATGCTAATACATCAATTATGTTAGAAAGGTTAGATCCTTCGAAGTCATAATCTGTAAAATTAGAATTTGCTCTTAAATAATCTTTAAGAGAAGTCTTTATTTGATCAAAATCTAGATCTGTAAAATTTACTAGTGCCATTTATCTAGTTGACTGGAGTGCAAATGCTAGTTGTTGAGGAAGAGCATCAATTCCTATTATATTATATTTAATAACTACGTCAAAAGCATTGCCGTCAAAGTCAGGAACAGCATCTACTGCAATTAAGTCGACTCTAGGTTCATAATTATCAATGGTATCGCGAATTTCATCCTCAATATCAGAGGCAGTAGTCTGGTCCAAGTTATCAAATAGTAATTCATAGACCCTAGAACCTAGATTCGGATTAAAAAATCTTTCACCAGGTCTAGTAATCACTAGATTCCTTACGGAACGGGCAATTGCAGTCTCATTTTTAGTAGCAATTAAATCCGAATTGATGGGGTTAACTTTAAAAGACATGCTAATGTCCTTAAACCCCCTACTAATCCTTTCTACTGGCATGAAACAACGGTAAATATAAGTTATTTATCATAAAAAAAGAGACCCTTAG
>Ga0208011_1000627_pt1 | contig 13062 bp, 21 predicted proteins | sample 7_EtaG_FD_184080 | JGI IMG/M metagenome (GOLD analysis project Ga0208011, IMG submission 184080) | Marine viral communities from the Subarctic Pacific Ocean - 7_ETSP_OMZ_AT15161 metaG (SPAdes) (version 2) | ecosystem: Environmental > Aquatic > Marine > Oceanic | place: Pacific Ocean | collected... | reverse complement strand
CGTTGGTGCAGCCCACGAAGGAACTCCTGAAGCCAGTGTCAGTACTTCAGTATCGCTTCCTTTCGCCAGCTTCGCCAGTGTGTTGGCCCCGGAGGCATATAAGATGTCTCCCGTCGCCGTCATGAGCGATTGAGGAGACGCGGCCCATTCCGGGAGCGTTCCTCCTGAATTAGTTTGTAAAGTATATAGTGCTGTTCCCACCGCCAACCGTGCCGGTGTGTTCGCCGCTGAGGCGTACACCGTATCGCCGGCCGTGGTCAAGGCCATGTCCATCGTCTTGCTGGCAGGCATTGTACAGAATATATCTTTCGTTCCTGCCGACAGAGTTATTGCGGACGTATTACCGTCTGAATTGGTGAGAACGGTTGTCCTAGCCATAGTAGAACTATCACCTGCAAGAGTTCCTAATCCTACTTCCCACTCATCAACGGTTCTATTAACAATGGCGTAATACGTTGTATTACTATTGCCAACTCCAGTTGAAAAAGTGTCGAAGCCAGTAACGGCTCCGCCAAATGTTACAGCCCCTGTACCTGTGGTTATTGACGTCTCTTTGACGCGATCATTTAAGACTAATGCCATAGTAATCCTACGGTGTTTCTAATCTTAAAATCGCATTTGACGCATCATCAGTTGGGAATTGTATAGTGAATGTTCCAGCACTTGATGTCTTGTCTCCACCAAAGTTTAACACGCATACAGCCTTATTGGAATCGCTGCTATTATAAATAAGCGCGCCACGAGCCGTAAATGAAGCTGTAGACCATGACGTATCAGAAAAATCGCAGTAAGCGGTTGTTCCTGAAGTCGTGGGCGTTACATTCACCAGTGTGTTTCCACCGGCTGAATAGGCTGTTCCTGCATCATTAGTGGTTTCACCAGTCGCTGTATAAGCAGTGCTAGCGACACTAATGGTTGAAGAGTTTGTATACAAAGCAATCTTAAAGGCATCCGCTCCATTGGTAAAATTATGTTCTCCAACGAGCAATTCCTGCTTAAAGCTTGTACAAACTCCGGATGTTCCTACTGCCATTTTATTGTCCTCCTTGTGGCCCTACTGGGCCTGGTTTAATTGATCCGAGTCCAGGCTGGAATGACGGTTCCGGTACTCTAAGAACACCAGACATGTATTCATCACGCCTTCCTCGGCCTTGTTGTTGCGCAACAACTTCCTGTAAAGTCTGTTGGTACGATCCTTCATAAATTTGCAGCATTTCCGCTGATCCCTTCAAGAATTTGAAGGCTTCGACAAGGCACCCAAACAGCAAAAGCTGTGAGGCGTTGTTCCCCAACCAAGTAGTGGTATTAGAGGATGAAAGTCTCGTTGGTAATTTTATAAGACCCACTTCCACAGAATACGCTGCATCTGGCGTTGGCACTACATATATGCTATTTTCATCCCATTGTGTATAATATTTTGGGGTTGCTTCAGTGGCCCTGTTAGGCCAGAATTCATTCATCCATGTCACATCTTTACGCTCCAGATAGCTTCTGGCTCCGCTGCCGGCAGCCGGATATATCATGACACTCCTGATCACGTTAAATAAAACTGGGGTAGGAGAAGTTCCTCCCGGTAAGCTTAAAAATCCATTAGAGGCCGTGAAATTGGTGTATTGATAAGAACGAAAAACCGGAAGATCAGCGTCCCGTAAAATTCTATTTTCCGTATGCTCTATAAATCCATCCGTAATGGTGGACGTAAAAACATCAGTGCTGACTTCTGAATAGTCCAGTATTTGTTGTGTTAATTGTGCGTAAGTTGCCATTATGCGCTTATGGTTACAGGACCTGCTGAAACAGGATAACCTCCTCCTCTAATTCCTCCAGTCGTAGCTGTTAATGAACCTGTGGAAAAATAATACCAGTCATCAGAATCATCACTGGACCCTGATACGTATTTTCCTTTTGTAATTGTATAGCCGGCCACAGCACAAAGGATTGCTCCCGTAATGCCGTCTACCGCTTGACAATCTGCAAATACATCTGTTTCAGAGGATACAAAAGGATTTCCTCTGAATCTAACCGTGTCACCAGTAGATCTCCCATGATCCGGAGAATGAACGTTTATAACTTGTGAGCCGGAAGCGTAAGTTTCAAATGGATTAATGGGTAATAAAATTAATGCTGCCGGAGCAACTCTCGCCGGCCTAGCATGTTTCAAAGCTTGGGGATCAGGTGAATGCTCGTGCGGCATAAGTTGTGGTGCCTTGGGGGTATACTCACTTGTATGCACCCACGCACCTGTCCATTCTTTCACCATTTCCGTATAGGGAAATTGTAGCCCGCTACGATCAGAAATGGCTAATGCAAATTTTCCGCTAGCATATGCCATTTATTAAATCCAAGTATATTTGCCGCCTTTTTTAGCAGCACCCATTGCTTGCATAGTACCTGAAACTTTTCCTTCACTAATTTTAAAAGGGGTTCCACCAGAAGCTTTTCCTTCACTAGTTGGTGCTATCCCTTTAGTAGTAACAGCTCCTGCCTTAACAGGTTTTGGTACTTCTACATGACCTCTTCCATAATGTCCGATTTTCTTACCCGAAGCATCACGGCTATTGGCCGTTGATTTATTCCATAATGGATTGCTCATTAGTCCTCCTTTTTACATTCGCAGTCTGTGCATTGACAACTGTCTCCACAATTGCAGTCAGAACCACATTCACATTTTGGCATATTATCCTCTATGGTATATATGCCTGCGCCGGTTTAACCCTGAACGATACCCGTTCACGGTTAGCATCAGCTGTACGCTGAAATTCTTCATCATAAATTGTTTTTAATCCAGGAGCCATCATTGGAGTCCTTTTAATCGCTATATAATAGGCTAATCCTGAAATTAAACAAGGAAGAAAATAGAAGGGAACATCCGCATAAGTGTTCGACGCCCCTCCGCTTACAGAACTGCTTGTTGCATCCTGGATCCTGTTAACGTAGAAATATTTAAAGACGTAAGCCTTATCAGGAGTAGGATAGAGCCAAACTCTTATGTCCTGCTCCGGCCTTCCGCTTGTAGCAGTGGTCTCATCTGTAATATCACTGTAAGTGCTCGCTCCATTAATAACACTAAACTGCGTGGGTCTGGCCGTTCCAGCACTCCCTGTCTGATTCTTTCTGCTTAGATTCATGTATTCTGTCCTGGAAATCTTGGTGATCGCCACATCAGTGGTAGTACTTCCACCTTCCAAACCTCTGTTTACAGGGGTTGAATCAGTTGCGTCATACGCCGTTGTCGTGATTGTAGCGTCAACTATGTCCATAACTTTTTGGTCGAGCGCAAAGTTATTTGTTCCTGCCGTCAGTGTTTTGAAATAATAGTCGATGGTCCAGAGATTAAGGCCGCGATTGGCCCATTCTGAAAACATAAGATTCAAGGATCTTTTGGCAGTCTTAAGGTCGTAACCCGTAAGTACCTGCAATCCACATCTTTCGAATGCTTCCTCTATGATCTCCGAGATGTCGAGATTAAATGCTCTAGTGCCTGAATAAGCCATTTAACCTCCTTAACTAGAAATCGCAACGTAATTTTTAAGCCATTCCATTTGAACGTATACAGTATCGCCAGCAGTCCTAGCTGGATTGAGAATGGCCACATCGCCAGTGTACCCACCGGCTGCCTTATTAGCCACTGTAGGCGATAAGCCTCCAGTGTTACTGAAATCATAACTCCCATATCCATTCAATATTAAGAAAGGTATGTTAGTAGTGGCATCCCATTGAAATTCTACTGCATCCGCATTAGCGGTCATGAAAACATTAAACCAAACTTTATTTAAAGTCAGGTGGCTGCATTCTTGATTATTGGCGCTCTTGCCTAATCCTGAAACATCAATCGATAAATTTTGTGCAGTAGCGGCGTCGGCTGCTGCAATTGTATAATGGTTAATGAATTTTCTTCCGCCGTCAAAAGTTGTTACTAAAGCCATAATTAATTCCCCTTGTAAGAGAGTGGGGTCATTACACCCCACTCACGGTTATATTATTTTACCAAGTATCTCCTGAAGCAAGGTTCTTGCCCTGCATGAAGTCGATCTTGATCCACGCTTGTCCAGCTGTAGACAATGCTCCAGTTGGTGTATAAGTCAATACTGCCTGTACATCAGAGTTATAAGAAACGCTGTCTGCACCAGTATCAGCTTGGGATATACTCTTCCAAACTGCATTTTGAGTAGCATCCACAGTCACAGCTCCGCCAGTATTACCAGTAGTTGTAACTGCTCTCATAATTGCAGTAGCAATGTCAGCTAAATAATCCGGATCATCGGATTTTCCAATTTCCATTGGATCCGCTGTTCCAGCATTAAACGCTTCTCCTACCCAGACCTTAATACCAGTAACGGTAGATTGGTAAGGAATAGTTCCCAGCGCTCTGCAATAGACATCAGCTGCCACAGCCGCTGTTCCCACGGTAATGTTACCAGTGCCAGCCGCGCTTATAGCGATTCTAGTCACGCTCTTAAAGTTAGCAGCTGTACTGTTAGTAGTATAAGCCACCGTAGCATTCGGTCCTGTGACCGCTTCGCTCAAGGCTTTGCCATTTACATCAGTGCCGTAAACAGTGAAAGTTACACCTGAATCATCGCCATCACTTGTGATGCCGATTTTTCTCGCCCACGCTCCGTCAGCAGTTTCTGCTGTACTGGAAACTGAAGGTGCGTAAACTGAATTACCGTTAATGGTAGCAGTTAAAGCGCCATTCAATGTCAAGTTACCCGCAGCTGTAGGTGTTTGTGCAGTGGCAATGCCGTCTGCATCTAATGCACTTGGTTCTTGAAAATAACGAACTAATGAGTTTGATACCCAGTTAGTGTCCTTAAGATCACGACCACGGTAACCACCTGATGTGGCTCCGCTAATTACTGGACCCGATTTTACCGGACCCGAAAAAGTTGTTGTACCCATTTGTACTCCTTGGCTGTATAGGCCATTTGTTATGCCGTCTCTATACCGTCTGCCTAGCCAGTCTGCATAACTATTTACTAGGATAGGAAGGGCGAACTAACTTCGCCCTTCCTTAATTAATTTTATGCTCCTGGTGAGCCAAATATTCCACGCCAGTCAGACCAGCCGAAGCTGTATCTTTCTCTCGCTTTATATCTAACGTTTCCAGTATCGAAGTCGCCTTCCATCGCAGTACGAATAGGAGCTCTAGTGAAGTGTTTGAGTCCGTTAGGAGCATCCGTTTTAATGAACCAAGCGTCTGTATCAGTCAAGAAATTGTTTACCACATAACCTTGTGGAATCATTCCCATTGATTTTACAGCGTTGATGTCATTATCAGCAGTTGCTGGTCGTCCTGGTGATTTTAGCAATCTTTCTACATTGAACTGAAGATTGACTGGGATGATTAGTTTCATGCCCCTTAGAGCAATTTTTAATCCTCTTTCGTCTTTCATATCAGCAATATCGATAAGAGCCTGCTCGAGCGAAGTTTCGTTCAAGTCGGCAGCAGTTGTCAATTCGTTTTTTTGGTCCCCACTAAGTGTAGGATGGTCAGTCGCTAAAAGCTCCTTCGCATCGCCACCAAGGTAAGAGCTGTTGAATCCTCTGTTGAGAATGTTAGCCGCTTTTACTTGTTTAGTGTTGGCCATTGAACGTGCCAATGCCTTTGTGTATCGAGTGCTAATCTTGTCGTAAAGGTTGTCCTCTACGGCTTCTTCGGTTAATGCGAAAGCCAAAGCAATGGTTTCCATGGTGTACCTTGCAGTGTAAGTTTCTTGAGCGTCTTCGTAGCTTACGCCTTGACCCTCAGGTTTTACAGCTGCATTGGCAAAACCACCTAGCATTACTTCTTCTTCGAACGCACGATCGGAACTCTCTGTATCAAAGATTTCCTTATCTTGGTTTTCGTAGCGGTCGTATTCCAACCCAAACAAAGCGTTTAAACCTGGTTCGAGTTCTTTGACCAATTGCATTCTTGAAATTACCATTGTTCAATTCCTCCTATAGGTTAAACCCCAGCAGCATTATTATAGTACAGATGTTCGTTGAATCTTACGATCCAATTTGAATTTGCACTAGAAATATCGCTATTATCTGGATCTTCTGAAATTCTCACTACTCTAAATTGAGCAGTTCCGCCAGCGACGGAGCCTAACTCAGATTTAGAAGCACCATTAATGGTAGAACCTGCAGCATAAACTTGGTCACAGTTGTCTCCAACTGCTGTTTGTGCTATAGTTCCATTAGCTTGAACTTCGAAGAGCATGTTTGGATCATCATAGACGAACGCATCAATATTACCCACAGAAGGTGTAATGCTACCGGGGTAGTAATTTTTCCAAGTTGGTTTTTGCGTAGTTGGATCGTTGTAGAAACAACCGTTAAATACTCCAATGTTTCCAGTAGTAGTATTACCACTAACAGTTATACAACCAGAAGTTTCTAATTGTACAACATCACCTTTATAAATAACGTCAGTTTCCCCTGAAACGATCTTATACTTAGAAGTACCACCGTTTTGAATGCCACTTCCAAGTTCACCTACAGGTCTAAAACCAAATGGCGCGTCTTTATTAGCCATGATTTTTCCTCATAGTAAATTGTTATTACACACCCCCCATGGGTGTGTAAAAATTGTGTAATTTTTGTGGAGGAAACTAAGTGTTTCTTTTGCCACCAAAACTTACGCGAGTGCTTCTCTCTTTCGAGATTGGCATGCTAGGATGTTGGTCCTTCAAGGGATCGTTAGCGATCGCGTCGTCCTTATCCTGCGTTACTTGTGCAAAATGTTTCTTACGCTCTGCTACCGTTTCCTTCGGAATTCGCGCTAGCATTAATCCTCCAACAGCTATGACACCGTTATATTTACCTGAATCAATTTGAGGCCATTCAACGTCAGGGTATTCGTCCCCGCGGACAAACTCCCAACCTTCCCTTAGTCTAGCGGATACATTTTTTTGATCCATCTGTCCTAAAGACTCGGCCCTAATCCACCTATGGACAAATCCTGGTGGTGCAGGTGGTGCGTCTAGTGTTGACGGCGGAGCCCATGGTTTCCTTCGAGAAACTTTCTCTCTGGTTTCAGACTCGCGTGATGGTAGTTTATTTGTTTTTATATTTTTAATATTCATATGCCTACTCCTTCACGTATTTCGCATATTCGCTTAGTGGCACACCTAGTTTTTTTGAAATGGCTACTTGTGACGGTGTGAGTCTCACTGTGCCCTTGCGCCTGATTGGTCCGCCCCTACTTGCCGAAGCGACCGTTTGAGTTGGCGAAACTGATCCCCCATCGGGGGAAAATCTGTGAGGAAATGTTTCCTTCATCCTCTTGTCTATCTCACTATAATAGTCATCGGACGAAGGGTCAAATCCTTCTTCCACTATCTTACGATGAATTGAGAAGGATGTCAAGGTCATAGGTTCATCTTCCCCGAACCACTTGTTTTTCTCAGCCCATGACTCTGCCTTTGGATCAGGCGGAGGTGGCGGAGGTGGTTGCTGCGGATATTGAGGGTATTGGGGCATTTGTGGCTGGTTTGGGTTAACCCCGCGTGCCACCATTTCCTTTTTTAACCTCTCACGCTGCGCCTGCGTGGACTTGACTCTTTCAGATTCAATGGCCAGACGCGCCAGTTTTTGCTGCGCCTCCACCTGTGCGTCCGAATCGCCTAGTTCAACAGCCGCTTTTAAGGCCTTCTTGGCCTCATTTGTTTCCGCTTCCACACGCGTCGCGAACTCCCCGACATAGCCGGCGTCCAACCGCCGTGCCCTGTTTCGAAGCTTGCTGGCATCCCCTTGCACGCCTTGGGCGTATTCAATGGCTGCCGCCTCGCGTCTTTCCGATTCACGTAATTTTTTTGTCAGCTTGTCTATGCGGGACTGAACTTTTTTCCCGTAATCTTCAACCTCTGTTTCGGAAGCGACTGCCTCCTTAACAGGTTTTTCCTCCACGTCTATTGTTTCATCCGTCTCTGAATTAACAATGGCGGGAGCGTCCTTTACTTCAACATCAACGCCGGCCCCTTCGGAAGGAAGGTTGACCATTTTTTCGTCGGCATCGGCCTGTGTTTGTATTGTCGTTTCTGCAGGCATATATCCTCCTGTTATTTATATTGCAAGATATCCTCCGGGTCTTTTACCACGGCGATTATCTCGTCATCATTAAGTATCCTCACTTCACCACCCTCTATTCCAAAACGGGATCCGGCGTAGCGACCGAATATGATCCAGTCATTTTTCTTGCACCATGGTCCGTTGGAAAATCTCTCTTTATCTTTATAGGCATCGGGTCCGACTTTCAGGACCAAACCTGTAACGGTTGTGTATCCCCTCTCCTCGATCGTCTCATCAGACAATATTATGCCACCCTTAGTTTTTCCTTGTCCTTTATACGGAAGAATTAAAAGTCGCCAGCCCGTAGGCTCCGGCAATCGATCTAAAACTTTTTCTGTCGGTAAATGATCAATGTCCTTAAGCGCCTCTTGTTGTATTTTTGCAACAAATCGGTTCTCTTTCTCTTCTGCTATCTTGTTATTTTCATCTGCTTCAACTGCGAGGTCTTTCTCCTCGAGTGCGAATCTACGTGTCGGTATCTCTGTCATCATCTTTCTGCAGGTCCTGTATCTCCTGTTCCATTATGTTATAGCCCTTGTATTCACCCACTGTCTTGTTATATTCGTCAAAGCTGTGAATGCCACTGGCGATAATCGTTTTCAGTTGCTCCTTGCGCTCACGAATCCTTTTCAGGATTGTATAAATAGCGGTTGTATCTTCCAATTTATTTTTTCTTTTTTATCTTTCCGCCTTTTTTAGCCATCGTACGAGCACCGGAATAAGCTCCATGGCCCATGGCTGTTTCCATGCCTTGGCTCATTGCGCGTCTTCCCGCCATGCTTCCTGTAGCTCCTGGGTTTCTTGCGCCCAAGGATTCATCCAGCCTTGCGTTATAGCCTTGAGAGGCCATTCCACCGTGCTGTTTCTTAGCTACCTTTCCGCCTTTGGCTTTCTTGACTGCTCCACCTTTCTTGTAGGTAGTGGTGCCGAATTTCTTTCCAGGCGTCTTACGACTTTCTCGTCTAGCGTGTATTTTCCCAACCATGGTTTTCTCCTTAATATATTTAGGTTATTTTGTCAAGCCCTTAGTTTTCTCGAAACTTCTGAGCCCGGCCACGCCGAGCATTGATGTCACAATCGCCAGCAATGGGCCTGTCTGGATGTCAGGAGCCGTTATATCGAGTCCTGAAAACTTCGCATACCACTCAATTCCGGGGGAGACGATGAACTCAAAGATGAGGGCGAAAGCCCCCGTCCAGCCTATCATCGGCCTCCATCCGGCGACGAATATGGATTTGTGCTGGCCTTCCTTGATGTTTACGTCAATCTGTTTCTCCGCAAGCTTCTGCTTAATGCGCTGCATGAGAATCTTCTTGTCGAGCTTTTCTTCCTCCGAAGTATGCAAATCGTCAATCACGGAGGAAATCGTCTTAAGTGCGCCGCCCTTCCCTCCGAGTAATCCTGTTAAAAGTCCTAGCATAAGCTTACAATTCCTCCTCTGTTCATTCCTCTTAGTTGGTTAATCCATTTCCTTTGAATCTCGGATTGTCCCCAAGGGTTTCTCATATATGCGTCACCATAGCTTCCTTGAGGCTGATATCCGCCGCCGCCTCCGCCGCCGTAGCCGCCGTAGCCGCCGCCGTAGCCGTAGCCCCAGCCACCGCCGCCGCCAGGACGGCCACTGCCGCCACTGTAAGGAATGACAAAAGGTTTGCTAGTTATTGCATTAAAAGTGTGATAGCCTCCAGGAAATAAAGTATTTTGAGCTAACTGGTTTTGAGCGTATTGGTTTCCTTGCATGGCCTGAAGAGTCAAGTCCTCCAGATTAGACCATGTTGTTATGTGATCTTGATGCACTTGGGAACCAGTTTCAGATTCAACCGCCTCATTCCCACTGACAATGCTTCCTTGCGCGACTGCATTCAGCAGTTCATTTGGAATCATTGTGCTACCGATCGTATATCCGTAAAACGCCAATGTATTCGGATCCATTCCCTGTATTGCTTCAAATATATTTGAATTTGGATTTACGCTGGTGGTGGCATACACTGTCTGCCCTGGAACCACCGCTGTCTGGTTGGCGCCATAATAATCTTCAGGAGGAGTGTAGTGATCTTGAGACGGTGATGATACATCTTCGCTAAATCCACCTCCTCCGCTTCCATCACTGGTCCAGCCACCGCCGCCACCAGGACTCCAGTCTCCGCCGCTTCCTGATTCAACTACATTTCCACCTGCGTCCCATGCAAATGAATCATAGTTAGGAACGTCATGCGGCCCCTTGTGCGGAGTGTCCGGCTTGTATATCTCCAGAAGATCGGCCTCGTCGTCTGTTATGTACGCGAGGTGCGTTTCCGGTGCGCCTGGACGCGTCTTCAAATTGCGCGGCACGCTTAGTATTTCGCTCTCTGTGTGATTGCCTGGGTACATTATATGTCGATCCTGTCACCTGACCAATATTCTTGATCCTCTATTAATCCTTCTAATTCTTCCAACGACATTCTCTTCACTTTATCCTCAAGCCGTAATTGTGATGGTTCTTGTAAAATAGGAAGCTCATCGTCTATTCTCTCCTTAATGACTTTTTCATCTATCATTTTCTGCAGAAGTTCATCTTCACTTATGCCATGCGCTTCTTCAAGTTGTTTATATAATTCATATGCATTTGCAGCGCCACCGAACATTTCCGGGTAATCCGAAGGATCCCCGAAAGGAGTCCACAGCTCAAAATTTTTATTGAATATTTCTGGATCTCCAAATATCTCGTCTGTTGGTTTCTCAAAAGTTTCAGGTAGTAAATCCGTAATGGTAATATCCGCGTTGTAACCGGGATAAGCGATTCCAGGAGGAGATATAAGAGGCTCCTCTTCAATAAGAGGTGGCTCTCCAATTGTCTCTGTTTCGATTTCATGTGGGGAACTAATTGTTTCCGTTATGTCTTCCGTGATCTCTTCCCCTCCGGGTAGGTACTCGGACATCGCTTCGCTGAACCTGTCGATGTCGAAGCGCGAACCATCATGATAGGATTCATACCCCTTGAAAGGTGTTTCATCCAGGCCGAGCTCTCCCATGCCGTAATTAATTCTTTTTGTAATCTGCAGGTTTCTTCGCGCCGTGTCCGCCTGATCCAGGTAATACTGTTTTTCATCAGGAATCAATCCGGCTAGTTTTACGTACTTGTCATAAAAAGCCTTGCCGCGGTCCGTCATGACCGATTCACGCACGTTCATTGGAACGCCAGCGTGTCGTTTAGTATTGGGAGCATTCCTCCTGAACCAACTCTCGTTCTCATTGGCCATCGCAACCCCTTGCGTCAAGGCGTCAAGGCCTCTCTGAGCACCACCCCACAAACCGCCTATGTAGTTTTTTCCGGCGTCTATTGCCGGGTTTAAATTGCCTGCACCTGAACCCCTGAACGGCGCCGTGGAAGGATCACTGATTCCATAGCGTTGCATTTCTCCTTGAACGTAGGAACTCGTGTCTCCCGCCTGTGCACGCCGCAGAGATTCATTATAAATATTGCGCGCTTTTCTTTCGTCGCGTGATGCCATTATGCACCCGGTAAAATTATGATTTTAAGGACAACAAGAATTATGACCACTAAAATTCCGGCTTTTATCCAGTCCTTCAATTTCCATTCATTCCATTCTTTGAGATGTCCCCATAAATCTTTTAATAAATTCATGTCTACCTCCTTGTTAACATTGTTTATCTTTCATCCCACCACTTACTCGACCTCCATGGTGTTTCCTCTTGGTCTTTCCGCCTTTCTTAAGCTTCTTGACCTTTCCCCCTTTTTTAATCATCTGCAGTTTCTGCCCTGTATTCTTGGCAAAATCCTGCGCCTGTTTGACGCCTGAAGACGTATAGGGAAACTTTTTACTTCCTACTGTTGGCATTTATTTTTCCTCCTTTAGCCATCTGGACCGAAGTCCCATTCCTTTGGGGCTTACAACGCCCCCTTTATTCTTAACTATCTTGCTTCCATGCTCTTTCGTCCATTTCTCGGCGATCTGAGGCTCTTTCGCCCATAAGTACTTTCTTTGTTTTTCTGACTTGAACGGCATGATATCTCCTAATGTATGGTTGGTTTTTCTTCAGGCCTGAATTGACCTAAGAATTCCTCAACGGCGTGGAAACTGTCGGCTACCGCCTGGAACATTCTTGCCGTGTCGTGCGGTCCCAAGGAGTCAGCATACATGTTGCGCGTGACCGCCATGAGTGACGAGCACACGAGCATGTAGTCTTCCTGAGTCTTGATCTCGCTTCGAACGAGATCCTCAATTTTCTTCATGCTGTCACTTATTTTTATTAGTGCCCTGTCCATTTCCCTTGTTTTTTGCGATTCTTTCATTTGATTGTTCCTTCATTGCCTCTCTGGAAGTGATGATGTTCTCCTTCATCATAGCCATTGCTTCGGCGTTTTGCTGCTTATCAGTTTCTGTCGCCATTTTCATGATGTCAATGCTTGTCTGTGTTTCAAGCTTGTCACGTTCAAGATCCATCTTCTCTGAATCCATGATCATGTCTTTCTGCATCTTAGCCTGAACTTCAGCCGCCCGCAAGTCAATTTCCTGCTGCTTCAGTTTCACGAGTGGATCCTTAGGCTCCTTGCTCATTCGCGCCTCTTCATCCTGTGACAGTTGCGCGGTCAGTTTAGCTTCGAGCTGCGCCTGTTTCGCCGCCATCTCGTTCGTCAGCTGTTCCATCTGTTGTTGCATCTGCTGCACTTGCTGCTGCGCCTGTGGATTCTGCTGCGCCTGTTGCATCGCCTGCTGCAGCTGTTGAAACTGTTGTTTATATTGTTCCTGAATCTGCTGTCCCGCCATCAAGGCAATGTGCTCTGATATGTGCGACTGCAGCATTGAGTAAAGCTGCGGATTGATCTGCACCATGCGCGTGAACATGAATTCCGAATGTCCTTGTATGTGCGCTGAATGGTCCTGGAACGGAAACGCCTTAGGGGCTTTTCCCTTCATCGCCATTGCATTCTCAGTCGCCGGCCCCGTTGGTTCCGGCTGCTCCGGATCAGGTTTAAGTACGGCGTCAACGTTGTCAACCCCC
>Ga0208011_1000626_pt1 | contig 13074 bp, 16 predicted proteins | sample 7_EtaG_FD_184080 | JGI IMG/M metagenome (GOLD analysis project Ga0208011, IMG submission 184080) | Marine viral communities from the Subarctic Pacific Ocean - 7_ETSP_OMZ_AT15161 metaG (SPAdes) (version 2) | ecosystem: Environmental > Aquatic > Marine > Oceanic | place: Pacific Ocean | collected... | reverse complement strand
GAGTATCTTTAGGATTTAAAATAGCTCCATGATCTAAAATATCATCAATCCATTGACAACCTACACGCTTAATCTCTTTAAAATCAATAGCGTAACCAATATCTTCCATCTGACTAAAACCAAATGTCAATTCAAATAGGTACGTATGCCCATGCACGTTAAAACACTTCATTCGCTCATTCATCACACGATGCATAGAATCGAATGTTCCTTTTCTTGTTATTGTTTGTTTACTCATATTCAATTCAAATGGTACCGATGGAGGGACTCGAACCCACACTTCCTAACGGAAAAGAGATTTTAAGTCTCTCGTGTCTACCAATTCCACCACATCGGCAATAACACAATAATAAAGAAGCCATAGAATAAATCAACTACCAAACCCATACATAATATTCCTCTTCAACCTCTTCTGGAAGAATATCGTAGTCTTTAGTCTTTTTCTTTTTTCTCGTAGATTTCATTATAACACTCTGGACATAGCTGTCCTGCTCCTTCAATGTAAAAATTTCGAAAATCAATATGATCGAACTCATCATACCGAGTATCCTTTTTACACGATACACATTTATCTTTTTTATTCATGTAATTTTAATCCTCTATCTAAAATCTCATCTAAGATATATTTTCTAATATTCTCTAGACCTTCTCCTACTGTTTTATCTTTGTAGCGTTTATGTTTTATATCCTGTCGTAATTTCTCATCAAGATCAGAAATCAAATCGTGCCATTGACAACCATTAACAGCACTTTCAAATTGGTACTGTTCTTCCGGTAAATTAAACTTAAGTGTTGCTTTCATCATTAATGTTTCTGTGATATCCAGCAATTTGTTGAGTATCAGAACTAATGCCTTCATCTCTATTTAAGTTGACAGCATATGCTGTAGTTATTGATTCAACATTATTAACTACTCCAGGTGGTTTAATGTCATTGATTAATATTCTAGGGCCAGATGGTAAATCAAATAAGATACCATCATACCTGACCCCTAAATGCTCTAATGTTTTAATTGTATGTTCTCGATGATGTGACTCACGAGCTGTTGTAATTATGATTTTATCATTCTCAGGAAGGTCCTGGAGAAATTCAATACTATTAGGAATGGGTATTTCTTTTAAATGACTATCTTTTTCTTTGATTAAGTCATCTAAACCAATGTTACTATTGTGTTTTAGAAATGTACCATCAATATCTACAAACCATGTTTTATTTAATGTCTCCATATGTAAATTGATATTTAATATATTAGTCCTGGCATCGATCCGATTCACTGGCGTGATCCTGCAGATCGATTCGTCGGGCCGACGGAATTAGATGATCGGCACCTCTCTCGTGAGGGTGTCGGTCCGAGAATAGTTCTATAATTCGGTTTTGTATGTTTTGGTGTTGTGTGTCAACATCAAGATTTTCTTTACAGTGAACAACATCTCTATTTTTTACTAAAAATTTTTCTTTACAATTATCAGGATCGATTAATCTTTTAAATCTTTTTTTAATTCTTATTAAATTAAGTTTGTTTCGAATTAATATCTCACCAAACATAACAAACGGGCATTTATCTTTACTATGATATTTAAATCTCTCCTCATCGGACACTTCTATATCTACTGCTTTTAATTCTCTGAGTACTTGTAGACATGTATCAAACCATTCAATACAATAATGGTGAGCTATGTCTCTGCTACATAATAGCCAATGATCGTTTAACTGCAATCTATCAAAAGGTTCTTTGTATCGTAAGCTTACTAGTTTATTATGAGGTATATTATATGAATCTGCTACAGTATTATAATTTGAAAACTCTCTATACATTGCAGTTACATTTTTTAATAAGTTCGAGTCTGAATTTATATTTTTATATAAATTAATCTTTTCTTGTATATACTCTTCTTCAGTTTCGTAACATTGTTTATTTTTATATACAAAATCAGTTTTTATTATTGCAACAATGTCAAATTTAATATTATTTTTATTTTCATATTCTTTTAATAATTTATAAGCTTCCTGCTTACTAAAATGCTGACCATACCGGTAACTTAATGAGTGTAATTTGCCCGGGGTCACAGGTTTATATTTATTAAGCATAATCTCTCTTATTTTTGGATGAAACTCTGCTACAAAGTCATATAGAATATCGTAATTATCAATTTTTAATACCGTAAGGTCCTTTTTTACATTACCCGGTAGATTTAATTTTGTATATTGATTATCGATACTGTTTTGAGGACTGTAACCAACATCTTCCCACATATGAGCAAAGTAATGTGTTTCAATATCTGGTATGGTATATTCTTCTTTTATAAATTTCCACGTATAATTTATAAATCTTGGTTGACCATGTATTAATACTGCAAGGGTTTTCATTACAACATATTGTATATATTATTCTAGTTGACACTTCTGCCCAAAGTGTCTTAAGTTTCTATCTACCCATGTTGTTATATCTTGTCTATCTTTATTTAAAATATCGCTATAACTGTCTCTTTGATGAGCTATTAATGGGCATAAATTTACAGCATTTACTTTTGGGTTTAAATAATACGCATAATATTCATCTAATGTTGCCTTACCTGCCGGATCATCGTGTATGATATTATCATATATATTACTATCAACCGCGTATGAGTGTGTTACTAGTTGTAGTGTACTTTGAAATAAGTTAGCGGCAAGTTGTTTAAAATTACAAAAATTTAGTATTTTTATACTGTAACCTAGATAAAACATATCCCAGTTTATATTTTTAAGTTGATTTAATCCTTTTTCTAGTATATCTACTGGATTACTCTCTACAACCCGACCCCTACGTAGGTAATATTTTAAAAATTCTATATCATCTTCAAATATTAATACGTTTTTTAATTTATCTTCTTTGGCTTTTTTAATTACCCTAACATGACTATCCGCACACCCATGTGCACGGTTTCTTTTAAATTCGACCTTTTCCAATCTAGTTGCTGGCCAACGGGTAACAATATCTTGTATATTATATTTTTTAAATTCTTCTTGACATTCCGCCCACCTGTCTGGTCTTCCATCTAAATTTATGCAATAGATGCGCTCAAAATTATCTTGTAGTAGTTTTTTCATAGGAAGCTTTTTTTTATTTTATTTTCTAATATTTTTAAATCGTCACTTTTACGTAAAAGTATTTTATTAGTTACATCTACATTTGTTTTTATTTTCTCGTTACTAATTATTTTTCTATCTCTACGCTTACATGGTATTTTTTCTAGTTTTATATTATAATTATACGCTATACATCCTTGCATCGTGTGATCAGACCGAGCCATCCATCTTTTTGGTCCGGCGTGGTCTAGTTTATTTAATAATAAATCTTTTGATAATGTAGTTAAAAAGGTTTCAAACCATTTACTAAAGAAATATGTCGCACCTTTTCTATTAGTAATTAATAACCAGTCATTCATACACAATCTCTCCCAATATGTTTGTTTATATTGAAACGTATTATCATTATTATCAGCTTCAATGCATTTATTATTATAATATTCCTTTAATATTGTTCCGTCCCATTTGTTATTTTTAAGTTTGTTTATCCGTATACCGTTAGCACGTGCAATAGGTATATCATGCTGGTTTATTATATATGTATTTAATTTATCTTTTATGTATTGTCGGGCATCGGTATATAATTTTTTCTCTTTATAGATAATATCAGTTCGCGCTTTTATAATTATATCATATGTAAATTTGTATTTTTTTTCATATTTTACTATTTGTTTATAGCAATTTAAAATACTTAAGTGCTGACCGAAAAAATATCTTTCTAGTTTTTCGTCTTCATCATATGGCATTCTTCTACTAACTCGCAATGGTTTAATTACATTTAAATAAGCTTTTGTATATTCAGTTATTTCATTGTAGTCGCCTATTATATACGATTTAGGCTCGAGACAATACTTAATATAATTTATGTCTATTTCATCGTCAAACGTTTCTAGTTGATCACATTCCGGAGTATGACCTACATTATTCCAACTATGTATAAAAAAATCACAAGCTTGGACGCGTGCATCTTTTCGGTGGAGAGCATCCGGGCCGGTTGGATGTATGTCTGGTAATGTAAACTCATCTTTTATTAGTTTTACAGTTTTATCGAAGAAGCGCGGTTGGCCGTATATTAATACTGCTATCTTCATATCAATCTATTAAATCCGCTTCATCCTTGTCTATAAAATACAATAATCTGTATACTTTTTCTGGGCCTGCTTCTAAAAAAGTATTTAAAGGAGTTTCATTATTTAAAAATCCATGAGGGAGCATGATCCATTCTGCAACTTGATCATGCTCTATAACCTCACAACATTCATTAATAAAATTAACAAACTCTATTAATTTATCGGATGGAAAAGAAATTATAGCTTCCATAAAGGTATTTAGATTAGCTTTTCTAGACAAAAAGGCAAGTTATGTTAAAATAATCTGAAGCGTATACTCATCATCATCAAATTTGAAATCAACTTCACAATAATCATCTACTACACAGTCTCCAGTTACCTCTACATCTTGATCTAAATATTCCTCTGGAACGTCTCGAAGCCGTTCTAACAAGTCTTGATAAGTCATATATTATTGATATTAATATATTTAAGCTATAAGTTCAACTCACCAGTTTTACGGGTCGGTTTTTTTACCTTTTTTCGGTGCTTTAAAATAGCATAAGCAAAAATTGCAATAATTAATGCTTGTAAATATATGAGATACAACATAATTGTCTTCCCAATACCGTGAGGAACTTCTGCATCTCCTGGTCTTGTATTTGCTAACAATACAGGTGTTGTGTTAGTAATTGGCGCAGTGTTTGTTTTTCTTATTCTACGTGTAGGAATTAACGAGCGTGACTTTTTAATTTCAACTTTGTTTGTCTTAGCCTGCTGTACCGGTACAGTTTTAGCTTTTGGTTTTTTTGTAAATATCTCTTTTACCTTTTGCCCGATACTTTTTTTCGAAACCGGGTGAGCCTTTTGTTCTTTTAATTGATAATAATTCTTATAATCATTGGCTTTAATAGGCCTATCATATCTTATAGGTGTTGTAGAACAGCCAATAAAAAATATCAGCACTAAACTCGAAAAAATTTTCAGAGACATGTATAATTAATTACATAATTAGATTATTTTATCCACCATCAAGGAGTTGAATACCTCAAAAACAGTCATTAAATATATATAAAATAATAATCTAAGATGGTAAAGTTAAATTTTATAAGAGAGAAAACATTTAAAGAGGAAATTCACCGCGCTGGATGGAACTGGGTTACAAAATCTCTTATAAATAAATTCCATGATCCAAAAGCCGACATAATTATAGATGAATTTGTTGAACGAACATTTGACTGGGACTATACCTTTAACAATAATAAAGCTTTAGTATTACCACACCACAAACGAGATTGGATAGGATTTATTCACAATCCTATGATAATACCTAAACCATTTGACATTAAACAATCACCGGTTAATATGTGTGCTCGGTTACCCTTTTTATTAGCACTTAAAAACTGTAAAGGAATATATACATTATCATATGATCTAGAAGAATCAATGAGACATTTATTTATACAATATGGATTTGATCACATACCAATAGAAACTCTTATACATCCTACACCTCTAGATGTTGAAGAATTTAATTTAAATTCCTTTTTAGACAATCCTCAAATAACTTGTATAGGTTACTGGTTACGAAATTTTGAAACTTTTTGGTTATTAAACACTCAAATGACTAAAAATGTACTACTAGGAAGATTACCATATGCACATCAGACATATCAAAACCAACAGGAAACATTTAATCTTAAATGCAAGTTTACTGGAGAAAAAACAAAAGGTAATGTTGTTGTCCACCGACACCTACAAAATAAAGAGTTCGATAAATATATGACTACTACTTGTGGCTTTCTCGATCTCTTAGATACTAGTGCAAATAACGGAGTAACAGATTGTATATCTAGAAACATTCCATTATTAATTAATTGTCACTCAGCTGTAGTAGAGTACTTAGGAGATGATTATCCGTTGTATTATAATACATTAGAATCAGCTAATAAAAAAATTAAGGATATTCAATTAATAAAAGAAACATATGAGTATCTCAAGAACATGAATAAATCTAGGTTTGATATTCATACATTTATAAAAGACTTCGAAAATAGTAATATATACCAAGAGCTATAAAAAAAGGCTCCCGAAGGAGCCCTGTATGAGTAGATATATCTATGTTAAACTTACTGCTGGGGTTGAGCCGCAGGGTCAGTAAGTTCAAGCGCATTCGCGACCGATGAACGAGCCTGCTCCAACTGAACATGCTCCATATAATTAAACGGCTGTGAACGTACCGCACTGGTAATAAAACCAAATGCTTGTTCTGTCGTTAATTCATCTAGATTAATCTCTTGCCCTTGCTGTGTTTGTGGTTGTGCCTGGGCCGTGGCAACGTCTGTACTTCCTTGAGCAATATTAGCCATTATTTCTTCCTCCTTCCACCACGACGTGGTGTTTTAGATTTAGCTTTTGTAACTTTTGCTGGTGCACTATCTTCTAGTAGTACAACAGGTTCTTCACTATCTAAGAGTTCAGCTGGAGCGTCTCCAGTACCCTGTAGAGCCTTTCTAAGAACATCTACAGACCTCTCTAATAGAACATGCTCGTTATACGGCAACTTAACGCCTTTAACAACCTGACTTAACATATCTAATGCTTGTATCGGATCCATAATTAAAACTATTTATATACCGGTAGAAAATAATCAACCCAACCATAAATAATTATATGCCAGACGGAGATCCGACAGTAAATTCGACAGAAGCGCAGAGCGCAGTAACAGCGGCCCTAGACTCAGTTACTGTTATTAATAATGTTGTTAATAACACTGAAGCCGTTGAAGGTCAGACCACAGCTGAAAAAGCTGATGATGCAGATAGAAACTATAGACATTTAGAACTCATGATGGAGAAGACCTGGTTCTCAGGTACAGCTTCTACATCTCAGAAGTCTACAATCAATGGTGCTATCTCAGCAGGTAAGGCCTATTACGACGCTAATAAGTAATACTTCTTAATCGTATTTAAAATAATCAAAGTAAAACGCTCCGACTTCTTTTACGTAGTCGGAGGTTTTTACTCCTAGAATATTAATATAATCCTGTGGTAATTCTGTTACTACAGGATTAATTTTATGATCACCGTATATTCCATATACAGTGTCATCTTCTTTAGTAATTTGCTCTACGTTCTTGAAGTCATGATCATATGAATCTATGTCTAGATAATCATATATTCTCTCCATCTCCTCATCAGGATACTTTGTAAAATCTTCAAACTTTACAAAGAGCATTTTCTTATCCCATCCACGTCTAATTATCTCACCAAAGCGCTCTAATGCCAAGCCTACAGGCTGTGAACGTAACCATACGTCTGCGCGTTTCTCAACGGTTGTGCCTGACATTTCTGCCCAATTAACTATAGGGTCATGGCCTAGAGGATTTGCTCTGAATTTCTTTTCCATTGAGGCAATTATTTGTCTTAAATCTCTAACCATACAAATAACTTTTGGCTCATATTCTAAAAATGTCTCTAAAAAGTCAAAGTGTATACCCCATCCTCGACTCTTATCTACAACATATGGTTTATCTGTAACATTCTCATACCAGCCATGGACTCCTTCATTTAAAAAGCCTGTTAATCCAGCTTCCATAGTTTTACTGTCTTGAGCTTTGAACTCATTAGATTCAGTAAACATCGATCTAGCCGCATATGTAAGTTCTAATACACCCGATGTTGGTGTAGCATATATATCTGGGTTTTGTGCCAGTATATTCTGTAATAAGGTACTACCTGCCCTCGGCATAGAGGATTGAAAAAATATTGTTGCCATTACTTCTTACGACGTTTCCGAGCTTTTTGTTTATTTGATCCTACTGGATTAGGATACAATCCAGGTTTTTGTTGTGCGAATTGAGCAGGAGGTAAAGCAGGAGTATCTTCAAACAAATTCTTCTCCTGTTTATTACTTACTCTAGGAGATCCACCGGGTCGTTCGTAGAACTCCTTCTCCTCAAGTTCATCCAAACTCTCTAGCATCTCCGTTGGGTCAAAAATATCATCATTATCAAATGGACATTCATGTAAGAATTCTCCATTAATAGGATGTGCACCTAAATAACTATCAATCAAATGTACCTTTCTAGTATCAGCACTAGATACGATATTATTATGAAATTCAGGATAGCCTAATGTCTTTACATTATCAATTGGCCATAATACCGTCGATGGTCTATCTAAGGCAACCGCGGCATGTTGACCAAAACTATCAATTAAAAGTCTATTATGAGAGTAATCAATCAAAGCAAATAAATCTCTTACATTAGGAGTTTCAATAAAGTCAACACCTTTAATCTCTAACTGATCCTTTCTTCGAATATGAATAATTTTATAATCTTTATTTACCTCATTAAGTACTTCTTTAAGATTTGAAAATGGAACATCTCTCACCCACGACACTGGATAATCCTGTGGACCACCTCCATTTGTTTGTAAAGCAAAAATTGGTTTACCAAACCCTTGTAACTTTCGCTCCATGTTATGCTTCTCATTCTTAGAAAGTACAATAGTAGGCATTTCACCATTATACGGTACACCTACTTGCTCACACCAAATATCTGCTAAGTATCGTTTACCGTTTAAAAAGTCATGATGATGATATGGCTCTGATTTAAAGATCCAAGTATCCTTACCCTTAATGTAATCCTCGAAGAAATAAGGAGTAGCGCCCATCATATAAAACCGTTCAATATGAGGATTGTTCACCCAAACTGCTGCCCAGGCCGCGACTACTATAAGTTTTCTATCTGGGTGAGCTTTAGATATCGCCTCAGCTACTGCAGTAGCCATAATATTTTTTCCGATACCTCCTTCTACATGAAAGATTATATGTTTATCCACATAAGAATTTATGAATGTATTTTTAAAATTCCAGCTTATACCTGTCTGCTTCTACGTCAATTGCTGATGGTATTTGTCTTTCTATACTTCGTTGCTTAGTAAGACAGTCTGTAATCTTAGTAGGCTTTAACTCATTAATTGCAAAATCTATTGCGTAAGTGTTCATTGCGAATCTATTTAAAAAATCTTTCATTGCTTGAAGAGTCATAGCAAAGAAATGACACTGTACACCATCTTTAAGAATGTACCAATTATTTAAATCCCATACTTCTTTTATTTTATCTTGCCAGCCATTTAACAACACTACATCATCTTCTAAGAACAAAGCAGTTTTAGTATCTTCTAATATACATTTTTGAAACAATTGTTCATATGCACACGCAACAGACAACTTACCAGGCCATACAGACTCAGTGTTGTACTTATGATAATATGGAAAATGATATTTTAATGGAGCTACAAATAGCTCTGGTTCTATTCCGTTCTCTTTTAGATGAGGTAGCGTAACACTTAGTCTATTTTTAGTATGATAGCTAGTTATTAGGTATGTTTTGTCGAACCACATGGACAATCATCTTCTTTCATGGAGACTATATTCCTACTAGTAGGAATCTCTGGACCAGACCAGCTTCTCACTGCGTCATCCTTACGAGTACCTATTAACAATACATTATAACTACCATCGGACTGAGAGCAAACAATCAAACATTTCTGATCTTCTGTCACTTCACCATACGCATTACCAAAATGTCTATCCGGGGATACCCATACCTGATCATTTTTATTAAGATGTCTATAATAATCAGGTAACTCTATTACAGATCTACAATTTGTTGTATCTGTTGACCACCTATAAATATTATCACCGGAAGTCGGAGACTCTACGAACGAATGTACTAAATCATATTTCTCTTGTTTGACAGGATCGGGGTGCGATATTCTAAAACAACCAGAACTTTTACTAAGAGAACCACTAATTGCAAGATTACATGTAATACAAACACAACCACATGTGGTAATACCAAACCTACAGCAGAAATTCAAACATCCGAGTTGACTCATCCAAAAATCTCCATTGTCGTTAGTGATCATTTGAAAATAACCACAGTCAGCATTGGCGCAGGCATTCATCGTTCGCATCCTTAAAAAGGGACTACCACCTAAAAACCCGGGAATCGCTCCGCGAACTTGCAAATCAATTTTGTTTTCCCGGTATGCCGCTCCATTGCCTACAGATACACCTCCATTGTCTCCTATCTTTATGTTCGGAGAACATATACAGCAGCCTGCTACAATATTTCCGCTTGCATATATACATGCCGACGTCCTCAGACCCCATCCAGAACTGGCGGCGCTGCAAAAACTCCCACTATTATAAGCGCAAACTACACCAGTACCACCACCATGAATACCAGCAGCATAAGATGAAAAATAAACACCACCGGAGCCAGCGACTCTGACATAATCACTATGAACACATATACCGCCGCAGGTTTGTATTGAATTTGAACCAGTATTAGTAGCACAAAGTATAGGAGTATAAACACAACCCATACCGTATAGATCTCCTGCTGCTACAATGTGAGAATTTGAATATATACAACCATTTGTTCTTAAGGTGTAGCCACTAGTACCAGCAGCACAAATATAAGAAGCAGCACAAATATAAGAACCAGCACACATATGAGAAGATGCTTGCACATAACTACTTGCTTGCATATAAGTAGCTGCTGAAATATAAGTAGCTGCTGAAATATACGTACCTGCGTGCAAAAAGCCATTACTACAAACCGATACCTGACCACGAACACATCCAGCAGCATATATACATCCTCCTGTTCTTAAACTCCAGCCGCCTTGAGTAGCGCAAAGACATCCGCCACATACCCAAGTATTACCACAAACTATATCAGATCTGAGACAATGTGGTGAACAAATAATACTACTCGCATATATACATCCATTCGTTCTAATAGCCCAACCACTAGCACAAGAACAAATACATGAATTACAAGCAAGGAATCCACTATCAGACCTAATACAGCCTGCACTATATACACACCCTGAATTATACAAGCTCCACCCACTACCATTAGCACAAAGTATAGGAGCACAAACAGCACTCGATGCGCAAACATTATTAGCTGAGGTAATAGTACCCACCGCAATAATTTCATCCGCAGCTACAATGCAACAAGCATCTACATTACCGAGCGACTGAACGCTCCCGGCCCTTAAGCAACCACAAGCGCAAAGTATGTCCGACCGCACTTGTAGACTGCCGTAAACTATACCGCCACAAACTTCACCAGCGGATACACAACTAGTAGCACAAACTATAGGAGATTTAACGCAACTAGTAGCACAAACTAGAGGAGAACAAATACAACCATTAGCGCAAAAAGCTCCACTATTATGAAAATAAAACCTATCCGCAATAGCATTAAAATGAATAATAAGGTTATCATTAGTATGCACAAGCCATGGATAATTTGAATCTCCAGCACCAGAGTTACAAAGCGCAAGCTGATAAGGAGTATTGCCTTTTATCATCAAAGGATAATTACTAGCAGCTCTTCCAATCCCAACGTTACCTGAATTTATACAAGTAGTAGCACAAACTGTACCAATTTTTAATAGGTTGGTATCGTTGCTACCAACGAGTGCGCCTACAGGATGACCTCCTAGCAACTCTCCTACACTCGGCTCACCTCCATTTATCTCATAAAATCCTGGACCCCACCACTGGATATGCTCGTCTCCACCATCTGAGTAGTATAGGTATACTCTTGATGTCTGGCATCCAGATGACGCCATCTTGTAAACGGTATTACTTCTATGTTTACAGCCATCACATAATCTCCAAACTCCACTAGCGTAATGTGTACTAGTATTTGTATCACAACAACTTTGAATAATACCTACGCTAACATACCAATCACCTTGAGAGTAATTGTTTATACTTTCACTAAAGAAATACGGGTTACCGTTACAAGTATCATTCATGTTATTGGTCATGTTCGATCCAGAACCAGCACCATGATAATAAGAGCCATTACCGCCAGCGACTTTCTTCATGTAAACCACTGACATATAAGATCTTCTTGGATCTAAACAACATATATTCTTGTTCCATCCACCATCCGCATTAGAACTGGTATCATTTTGATAACTGTTCCATATCAATGAACGACGGCCCCATGGATCCCAACCAAGACATGTCCTATTGCAATCTCCGTTGGCTGAAAACGCTCCACCTGTTCCAGTATCGCATTGACTATTGTTGCCAGTAGTACAGACACGCCAGCAAGAAGAACTAGCATAATTAAACCTGCCCTGCAGGCTCTTTTGTAAGTCTCCCATCGGGTGTGCGTTAACTGCTCCACTAGCATCTCCTCGACCCCAAAATCTGTACGCTCGAACCAAACCGTCTGTTACCAGGCAGGTAGTACCACAAACTAATGGAGATCTAAGATAAGTAGCGCCACAAACTATAGGAGAACAAACACAAGTAGTAGCACATATGGTTGTACTGCCAGTAAGAGCACCAATTACGCAAGTAGGATTACATAAACTTATACTACTTGTACCATGAACCCGTACTCTCCAATTACCATTATAATCTAATAAACCAAAGTTATGAGAACAATCACCATACAAATGACCCATAGTTGTATCTGCGCCATGTGATGTATAAAATCTAATAGCAAGACTGGTTTGATTATTTTGTAATGTCATGCATGCATTAGATGTCGGATACCAGTGATAACCCGCGCATGCTGACCAATATAGACCTGCACCACCGGTATAATTAAGCCAATTATCAATATTCCAATAAGTAGTACAGCATAGATGTTTCGATTGACTATGATTATAAGCTGTGGTACCACGATCACCTCTATAAGCAGTGCACGATGAGGAGCCTAATGCTAAGCAAGATGTACCTGTACATGTAGTAGCGTTTGATGGTGCATGAGATGCTTGGCTATGATTATAAGCTGTGGTACCACGATCACCTCTATAAGCAGTGCACGATGAGGAGCCTAATGCTAAGCAAGATGTACCTGTACATGTAGTAGCGTTTGATGGTGCATGAGATGCTTGGCTATGAT
>Ga0208011_1000619_pt1 | contig 13265 bp, 20 predicted proteins | sample 7_EtaG_FD_184080 | JGI IMG/M metagenome (GOLD analysis project Ga0208011, IMG submission 184080) | Marine viral communities from the Subarctic Pacific Ocean - 7_ETSP_OMZ_AT15161 metaG (SPAdes) (version 2) | ecosystem: Environmental > Aquatic > Marine > Oceanic | place: Pacific Ocean | collected... | reverse complement strand
CTCTTTAGTGTTAATTGACATTGCTAAGAAGTATATGAAGTATATTGGGCATGATAATCCAGATGAAAGAGTTGGTGTGGTAATGTCACTACCAACAAGAGGAGAAGCAACGTCTCCTTTAGTCTCAAGTAATGCTCATAAGGTTCTCAAGACAGTAGGTGACTATGCAGAGAGTGGTTCTATTTCACCTCTCCTTATTATCGACAACTCTAAGATAGAGAGACTGTATAGAGGGTTAACTGTTAAGCAATTTTGGCCAACAGTTAATAATACCATCTCTGGTCTCTTTCATGTGTTTAATGTACTAACAAGTAACCCATCTCCGTATACATCGTTTGATCCAACAGATTATTCTAGTGTATTAAGGTGTGGTGGTGTTATGGTATTAGGCGTAGCAAAAATTAAAGACATTGAAGATGAGCAAAAAGTATCAGCTGCTATAAAGTCAAATCTCGAGAAAACATTATTAACAGATGTAGAATTATCAGACGCTAAAGTAGCTGCTTGCGTAGCTATTGGTAGTAAAGACATCATGGAAAACACTCCCGGGTTAATGGATAGTCTTTCTTATGGGTTTGATACATTAGGATCTGTATGTCCTAAGGCTACAGTACACAGAGGTATATATGAAGACAACAAAGATAGCTTAAGATTATATACTATCGTGTCTGGTTTGGATATTCCTAAGAAAAGATTGCAACAATTATCTTCCTAGTTGCATTATGTAACCATTATCTTACAATAAATAGTAATATGAAATTAAAATTGATCACTGTATTTACAGTGTTAGTCGGACTTGCGGTAGCAAGTGGAACACCAGAAGATGAGGAAGGTAGAAAAGACCGGAAACATCCAGGTATTAAACAATGGATTGAAAAGTTCGATAAAGATGGAGATGGTAAGCTAAGTACTGAAGAAAGAAAAGCTGCCGGAGAAGCTCGTAAAGCTGAATTTCTAAAGAAGTTTGATAAAGACGGAGATGGTAAAATCAGTGCCGAAGAAAAGAAGGCCATTGCTGAACAATGGAAAGGTCGAAGAGGCCCTCGTCCTGAGGGTGGAAAGCGTCCAGAAGGTCGTAAGCGTCCAGAAGGTCGTAAGCCACGCCCTGACCGTGATAAGTCTAAAGGTCGTAAGCCACATCCAAAGCATAAGAAGCCAGCAAAAAAAAAGTAGTCTTTAATTCATTTTGTGAATGTGACAAAACTTGCGGATGTTCAGTCCTATCCTGTTCATGCGCAAGTTTTTATTTGCAAAAATAACTAATTTAACTAAATAAGTATATGGCAGTTACAACAGTATTCGATAACGCGGTACCATTTATAAGTGGTGGTAAGGTAGTAGAGTGGGAACTTGGTATGACTTATACCAATAGTACTTCTGGAACATCAACTTTCTATCAATCAGAATTTTCAACAACTATTCAATCTAGTGCAGTTACGGGGTTAAGTAGTGATTTTACTCCCAAAGCAGAAGGTTCATGGACTAGAGCTCAATTAATTACTCTGTTGTCACCCTCTTCAGGTCTTTGGGATCAAGTATTTGCATCACAGGTTGATTCAGTCATAACTAATCCACCAGATAATCCAACACCTGATAACAGCTATGTTATCCCTGATGAAGATTAATTAATTCTTAAATATTAGAAATTTAATTTAAAGAGTAGCCTTTTACTTCCCCCAGGCTATAATAAATAAAGATATATGAAAAAAGTAACTAAATTACTCGCTGCGGTTTTTACAATTGCAGCACTTATTGGAACAACAGCTGCAGCAACTGTAGCTGGTGTTGAAGTGTCCACTCTTAAAACGAGCGTAACTACTACTGATGGTAGTGATCCTGCTCTTTCTATTGGTGGTGTTACTCCTATTAACCTCGGTGGTTTCGATCTAGGACTCGAGTTGGCTCTTGGAGTCAACGGTGATGATGTTCTTACAGATTTGAATGTCACTTATGATCTTACTGAGTTCGGACCAACCACTGTTTTTGCAACTGGTGGCCTTGGACTTAATTGGATCGATACTGATTCAATTGGAGTAGATGCTCGAGCTGGAGTTGGTGTATCTTATGCATTGGAAGAGACTAAAGCTCTCTTCGCAACTTATACTTTCGGGTATGATTTTGATGCATCAGATGATGACACACAATTCCGCGCTGGTATTTCATTTAAGTTTTAATAACCCTATAAATTAAAAACACAAACGCCCTTGGAAACAAGGGCGTTTTTTTTATATTTGTCTTCTATATCTGCCATTAGCTTAAAATTTGTTTAATTGGCTTACCTTTACCGGTTATATGAAACGGCCGGCCGGACGGTGAGAAAACCTCTTGTTCCAGAGGGAGACCCAAAGCAGACGCTATTGTAGCATTAAAGTCCTGTGGTGATACCTTATTTTCTTTCACTCTGTTACCCTGTTTATCCGTTTCACCATATACCACACCGCCTTTAATACCTGCTCCTATTAAAGCACAACTATAACACGCTGGGTGATGATCTCTACCAGTGTTACCATTTATCTTTGGAGTCCGGCCAAATTCAGTAGCTATAACTACTAATGTACTATCTAATAACCCCTCTACCTCTAAATCTTTAACTAATGCTGAAACTGCAGTATCAACTTCTGGTAGCTTCTGTTCTAACTTTTCGAAATTATTAACATGGGTGTCCCAGCCACCATTCTCTATTTCAACATATGTTGTACCGTTCTTAACTAATCTCTTAGCTAATAAACACCCTTGTCCGAGTTTATTCATACCATAATCTTGGCGTTTGTTACTAGGCTCTTTATTTAAATTAAAAACTTCTAAATCTTTACTATTTAAAACCTTTAACGTTTCATCATAAAATTGTACATATTCAGCCACTTTAGGTTGTTTAATATTTGCTCCTTTATTTACTGAGCTTAGTAAGCCTAGTCTTTCCTCTAATTTAGAGTCTTTTTTAGAATTAGGTAAACCTTTATTAGGGTCCACAATAGGAAGCGGGGAGAATTTTTTAGGGAGATAACCAGCTCCTGGGTGACTAGAAGGGCCATTAATTAACATATAAGCTGGTAAACTAGTATTTTGATCAGCGTTATTAGCTGCCCACGCTCCTAGAGCTGGATGTACTATAGAGCCTCTAAGCTGATAAGATGTTCGCGCTAAGTATTGTCCTTGTTTATGCGCCCCGGCATTAGAAGACATGCTTCGAACTATAGCAATTTTATCCATTATTTGCGCAACTTTTGGTAGATGCTGCCCGATTTGTATGCCAGGTACATTAGTGTCTATTGCCTCAGTAGGTCCTTTAATTTCTTCATCTGTCTTTGGATCAAAAGAATCTAAATGGCTTAAACCACCTTGTAGGTAGATATATATAACCGATTTAACTTTCGAAGGTGTCTTAGCTGTATTACCATATACTGATGGTAGAGCTGAGATACCGAATAACGAGTATGCTGTATTTTGTATAAAGTCTTTTCTTTTCATAATTAATAAATAAATTTTGCTTCATGAGAGTTAATTAACGCCCATATTACATCTTGGTATTGTTTCTTTTTAACATACGGTTTAAATAATTTAACATCTTCTATAGATGGAGATCTACCTATAATAGAATAAAACAAAAGGAATAATTTAGTGGTATCATCTTTAGCATTATTTACATTTTTAATTAATGCACTATTATTATTAGATAAAGATGATACAAGAGGGCTGTTCATTAAGAGTAACAATTGAGTTATTGACCCTTCAGAAGATCCATTATCTACTAATCGCCTATCACTCCTACCAAATTCTATAAGTACATTTAAATTATTACTTGGTCTATTTACATGTGATGCTCTTACAGCATACCATGGTCCCATTTTAGGTAAATTATTATAAGTTGTTTTTTGGAGAGAATTAAACTTATCTAATTCAGTTAATGCATCTTGTAGTGTTAATTCTGATATATCTTTTATAGCCATTTTTTTATACTGATTGTTAGAATAATTTGGCTTAATAGAATCAGGGTTATCTAGATAAAGAGTAATGTAAGTATCCCATAGTTGACTCGCTGTTAACCTTCTAGAAACCGGTCCTTGAAAAGCGTAATTATCCAACTCACCTTGCCAGCTTTTACGTTGATATGTTTTAGTATTATATACAATTTCTAAAAATGCTCTTATATCATATTTTAAATCTATAAACATCTTAGGTAAATATTCCATTAATCTTCTATTTTTACCTATGCTTATTTCTCCATCTTGCATTACGTTATTCATAGGTTCGATTATTGGTACCCCCATCGCATGTCCCCATAACCGGTTCGTAATGTTTAATGCAAATGTCGGGTTAGTATCTGCTGTTACCCAATTAATAAAGTCTTCTCTAATACCGTTAGGATTCTTTTTACGTTTATTTTTATTTTTACTTTCACGTACTCTAGAACCATATGGTGTTGCAGCAAATACAATCTCTTTTGGTTCACCATCTTTATAGGCATAATCATCCGGAAGCTTTAATCGACCGTTAGGATTATAGTCTACACCATAGTCATATATAGTTCTTAGATATCTATTAAGCCTACCTTCGACTCCCTTTTTACCATTGGTTTGCATTTCTTTAGCCTCATCGCGGAGTTTTTTAATATGTTGCTTTACACCGTCTTGAGAATTTTTTGTCTGTATTTGAGCAAAAAATGCTGCAGATTTATAAAAATCCATTTGAGACCATTCATCAAATGGGTGGTCATGACATTGTGCGCATGCCATATCAACGCCTAAGAATATTTGTGTAGTATTTGATAAGTTGTCTAATGGCATGCCAATATCTCTAAGCAAGTAACCTGTTTCAGGATTTTGCCAGATATTACCAGTAGCACCTAATAATTTATTTGTTAATGTATTATATGGAGTATTCTCACGAACTTGTTGCTTTACCCATTGTATGTAAGAATCACCATATAAATTACCAACATTTTCATTTAAATCTCGCTTTACTCTTAATATATCAGCCCAAAAGTTATACATATGATGTACATGGCCTTCACTGTTTAGTAAATCTTTTATTAATGCTGGTCTATCTTTACTTTTTTGAAATTTAAAATATTCTTTATGCGTAGGAGGTCGACCAACTATATCGTAATATACTCTCCTTACAAAAATAGTATCATTTACTTCTACAGGTAAACTAATACGCTTATTCTTTAGATCACCAACTATTATTTGATCTATCTCTGAAGCATGCTTTTTAACAACTTCGAGATCTATTTCACAGTATGCAGTAGGTATAATTAGAATAGTAAATATTAATACAATAAACTTAACCATATTAATATTTATTTAAAAATGTCGATAGGGCTAAGTGAAATTTTGTATAGCTGCTATCATTTTTCTAACATGCTTAGCATTTGTTCGTTGTTTAAGTATTCTTAAACTTTGTTTAAAACAGCCCATACGAACAATTTCAATATCTATTCTTTTAGTTCCCCACGCCTTCATTGCTGTATATGATGGGCAGTATATATCAATGGTCTTAGTACCTACTAAAGCTGCACCATAATCGTCAATGATATAGTGTGTTTTATATCCCTTTATCTTAAAAATCGTACCAACTGGAAAGACTGACCAATCAGCAGCAGCCGATGTAACCGCGTCATCCCCTTGTTTAAATTTAAGTCTGGAGCCTATAGCATTGTTTCTACCATATATTAGATGATCTGACTCGGTATGAGTATACGCGGTAGTTCTTATATCGCTATATTCGAGCGGCTTTTTTTTAAAGGAATTAACAAACAACAAACAAAACAAAATAATTGCTTTCATTGTTTTTTTCTTCGCTTAGGTCGACCCCCCTGACCTCTATATTTTTTATGACCTTTAGAATTGGAACTAACCCCTTGTCTAGTTTTCTTGCCCTTTTTCTCTTCGTATAATCTACTCATATGTTTCATTTATTATACTATCTTCTGATATAATTACAACGTTGTTTTTTTCATCCCAGTAAGCGTTTGCAGGTATACCACTAGCAGATAGAGCTTTAATCCTATCTTGTGCTTTTAAGAACTTACGTTTAGCGGCCTTAGCCCACATTTTAAGATCTTGCGGAAATATAAGTTCTAAATTATTCGCAGGGCTCATCACTACCACAGGGACATGGTTCTAATTCTTCTTCTTCCGGGTCGTTTTTTCCGAATATATCTTCCCAGCGCTTACTATATTCATCGTAAGATACAGATAACGGTCTAGGTTTATCCCCCTTACCCATTATTTTCCGGACACCGGTTTAAAATATAACTGACGTTCTAACTTTCTGAACCGAGTATCTGAATGCCACACCTCATCTGTCTGTGGTGTATATACACCGGTTTTACTCTGGATCGGCGTCCCCGCCGCAAGACTTAAGGTAGAAGGCTGATATATGTTCAAGGTGCCGCTTTTCGTCGAGGAGCTCGTCTCGCAAGATGTCAGCCCTATCGTTAGAATCGACATCACCAGCAGTGCGTAATGTTTCAATTTCATTTATTAATTTTTTCTGTTTATCACGTGATTCTGAGACGACACGGTGATAGTGTGTCTTATTCCTTAACTCTAAATAAGCAGTTAAAGCTTTTAAAACACCCTTAATAATGCCGCCACCCATTTTATATTAGTTACTTTGTTGTAGCTTTCTTTACAGCCTTTTTAACTCCCTCTTCCACTGCGTCAGTTACAGCTTCTTTAGCTGCTGCTTTAACCTTAGCTTTTCCAATATTTAGAGCGAGTAATTCTACCACGCCGTATATTTTAGAAGGCCAAGAGCCTTTTTTAGGTGTAGGGGTTGCAGCACAAAAAGCTGCAGCTGCAGCAATAATAGCTGCGATTAAGCCAAACCACGGTTTGTCACTAATGAAGTCAAGTATCATATCCATAAAATTATTTATTATTATTGTCTTATTTTACTACTTTAAATAAATATTTTTATGTCACTACAAGATCAAACTAAAAAAATACAAGAAGCCGTTGGAGCAACAGCAGATGGTATATATGGAAAAAACACAGCATTAAAGATTATTGGTAAATTAGGATTTACTAAAGAAGACTTAACTAAAATTATTCAGAAAAAAACTGACTCTCTCCCAGACGGTGCTTATGGGCCTAACACAGCAGAAACAATTTCAGATGCCTTAGGCTTAAGTGATGCACCCGCTGCAGTTGAGGTTACATCAAGCGCTGTTGATGGAGCATATCCAGAAGTAAGCAAACCTTCACCAAATATTTCTTCTTCTAGAATTAAACCTGAAGGTGTAGTTTTACACCATTCATCAGGCTCTTATGGAGGTTCTGTGAGTTGGATATGTCAATCTAAATCACAAGTATCATATCATTGTATTATCGATACTAATGGTGAGAGAACTTCATTCGCTGAAGATGATCGTAGATGCTGGCATGCTGGTAAATCTAGCTTTAATGGAAGAACTAATTGTAATGGGTTTTTGTTAGGCTTATCATTTAGTGGTAACACACATACAAGAGAATTAACTGATGATGAGGTTGCGTCAGCGGTAGAGTGGTTAGTACCTAGATTTGAAAAATGGGGATGGCCTAAAGACTTATCAACAGTAACTACACATAGAGCGATTTCTCCAGGTAGAAAGGATGATCCAGATTCTCGTGCAGAAGAAAAAATAAAAAGTGCATTAGAAGCTGCGCTTAATAAATAATTATATGATTAAAAAGCTAACAGAAAATAGTGTAAAGGTCTGCTGTGGTCGCCATGGTTGCCCTGTTATCGAAAAAATCGATGAAGATCATTATAAAGTTACTGATGATGATGGTAACACTATTGTTGTTAAAAAAGAAGAGCTTAAGTTAATGGGCGACGCTGCTAATGCAATAGACGGTGATCAAGAGTTACTTTGTGGCTGATTTAATATTTTATACCTTAGCTTCATATGGCCTCTGTTATATCTTAATGGAGGCAAAAGTACTAAACTTTGTAAGAGATAGAGTTACTAAAATTAAATTCTTTAAAGAGCTATTAGCATGTTCGCTATGTACAGGGTTTTGGACGGGCTTGTTAATTGGTACATTTGCACCCTACAATAATATACTTTTCGCTTTGTATAGCGCCGCTGCTTGCTATTTTCTTTATCTAGTAAACTATATACTATTATATAAAGTGTATCCTAAAGAGTAAGTTTTAATTTACCTAATGCGTCCAGCGCGCTTCGATCAAGGATGTTATCGGGATCTAGTTCTTTTATAATAACGCCAATTTTATCAATAACCTCTAAATTAGTCATTTGTTTTTCTTCTGGGAGTTCTTCATCGCCGGCAATTATGGCGACGTTTTTATAGGATATTGCAGGGCTGCCGGAACCGTTGCCTGGTGTGGTGAGAGGTATCTTACCTTTTTCAAAACCAGACCCAATTGCGCGTCTGTTGATAGAGATTCCAGATCCTGGTGGTACATCGCCATATATAGAATTAACGTTATAATTATTAGCAGCTCTTCCTTTTCGGGAAGCGATCGGTACGCTCTCTTCATACAACCGTTGCATTTCTTCAAAATCATTCACATATATATTTATTATAATAATTGAAAAATAACATAATAAGGATATAATTAATTATATGGATAACCAGCCAGTGTCATATTATCAAGCAGACTATTTATCAAAATCTATAGCTCGAGCTGTTAAAAAAGATAAGATTACACATGTATTAGGGTTAGCTAGAGGAGGGTTGGTCCCAGCGACAATTATAAGCTATAAATTAAAAGTACCTTTATTAAGTTATGCAGTAAGCACATATGAAGATTCTACAAAAACTAATGAGTTGAAAGTAGTGCAAGATGTTAATTTCTCGAGCTTAGCTAAAGGTAGTAAGTTATTAGTTGTAGATGACATATGTGATTCCGGTGATACTATTAAATTTATAAAGAAACAAATTAAAAAGGTAGATGGAATAACTGCAATCTACAGCACACTCTTTACTAAGAAAAAAACCAAGAGGTTGTTAAATCATTATGGAGTGGTGGTTTCAGGTGATACGTGGATTGATTTTCCGTGGGAATAGAATAATATATTAGTATGTCGAGTAGAAAGATATGTTGTTTAATTACAGGTAAGAGTTACACTTATGGTAAAGATTATTATGATAAAAAGGTTAAGGATTATATAGATGAAGATAATTTAAAAAAATACTTTATTACTAGAAAAGCTAAAAATTATTTAAACAAGGGTTACTCGATACAAGAGATAAGAAACATATTAAATGTAGTAGATGAAGATTTACCGGAATCTGATTCACAAGTAATAGAAGAGGTTATTGAGTTTCATAAGATCCAAGCCTCCCAAACCGCGAAGAAGATTTCAAATACTTTAAACTTTGCTACACATAAATCCGATCCAGCGGTAGCCCATTTTATAAATAATATCAGAGATTATGAACAACACTAAACAATTTATCGCACAGCAGGGCTCGAACACTACAGTAAAAATATATGACGCAGGATCCGGACAATTATATCGGGTTATTACAGTAGGTGGTAATATTGTTTCATCGCCATATGTATCGGGTAATGTCATGACCGTTACGGTTGAGTCAGCCGGTAAAAAGCAAATTAAAACGTTTACACTACCAGGTGGAGGCCTAAGAACAACAATACCAGCGTAAACATTATATTTAAATGGCCGATACCACTATATTTACGGAACAACTATCTAGAAAACCCAACAAGTATCCATGGACTGATCAGTTTATTGAAGCGATGCATAACGGGTTTTGGACTGATAAAGAATTTTCTTTTAAGTCAGATATACAACAATTTAAAGTTGATCTAACAGACCAGGAAAGAGAAATTATTGTTAGGACACTTTCAGCTATTGGCCAAATTGAAGTCGCTGTTAAAACATTTTGGGCTAAACTAGGAGAGAACCTGCCCCATCCTTCACTATGTGATTTAGGATACGTAATGGCTAATACTGAAGTAATTCATAATAATGCATATGAAAGACTTCTTACAGTCCTTGATATGGAAGATATTTTTGAAGAAAATTTAAAACTACAATGGATTCAAGGTAGAGTAAAATACTTACGTAAGTACACTCATAAGTTTTATAAAGATAGTAAGAAGCAGTACTTATATGCTTTAATATTGTTTACTCTTTTCGTTGAGAATGTATCGTTATTTTCTCAGTTTTATATTATTAATTGGTTTGCTAGAAATAAAAACGTTCTAAAGGATACAGATCAACAAGTAAAATATACTAGAAATGAAGAGAATATTCATGCTCTAGTAGGTATAAAGATTATAAACACTATTAGAGAAGAATGTCCAGAGTTGTTTGATGAGGAGTTAGAAGAAAGAATATTACACGAGGCTGAAGAAGCATTAACAGCTGAAAGCAAAATTGTCGATTGGATGGTTAATGGTTATGAAGAAGAAGGTTTAAATGGTAACTTACTAAAAGGATTTATTAAAAATAGAATTATAAGTTCTTTAGATCAAATAGGTTTTAAATCGCCGTTTGAGATTGATAATAACGCTTTAGAGGCTACAATGTGGTTTGAAGAAGAGTTAATGGGTAATAATATGGCAGATTTTTTCCATACTAGACCTACAGAATATTCCAAGAAAAACCAATCATTTGATGAAGACGATTTATTTTAAATATGAAGACCTATAGTTGGCTAAATGCAGATTCGAGAAAGTTTCTAAAGAGAGGTTATTTAGTTGGGGACGAGACCCCAGAAGAGAGAATAGAAACTATTGCAAAGACAGCTGAGAGTTATTTAAAGATTAAAGGATTCGCAGATAAATTTATTGACTATATGTCGAGAGGATTTTATTCTCTATCTTCTCCTATCTGGTCTAATTTCGGTAAGGATCGAGGATTACCAATTTCTTGCTTTGGAAGTTTTATTCCAGATGATATGGAAAAAATTCTTACTAAAGTATCAGAAGTCGGTACAATGTCAAAGGTTGGAGGCGGGACATCAGGCTATTTCGGCGCTGTAAGGCATAGAGGATCTCCTATATCATCCGGTGGGTTTGCTACTGGCGTTCATCATCAGTTAACAGTGTTTGATTCACTTATAAATTACGTATCACAGAGTAATGTGCGTAGAGGCTCCTTTGCGGCATATTTGCCAGTTGACCATTCAGATATAGATGAATTTTTAAGGATTAGATCTGAAGGAGACCCAATACAAGATTTGTCTTTTGGTGTCTGTATAGCAGATGAATGGATGCAGTCTGTAGTAGATGGTGATAAGGAAAAAAGAAAACTATGGGCTAAAATAATTAAAAAGAGATACGAAACCGGGTATCCATATATAGTATGGACCGATACTGCTAATAATAACGCTCCACAGGTTTATAAGGATAAAGATAAAACAATTTACGCGAGCAACCTTTGCACAGAAATATTTCTTTCAACAGATGAAGATGAATCATTTGTTTGTGATTTATCTTCTCTTAACTTAGCAGTTTGGGATGAAATTAAAGAAACAGATGCTATTGAAACATTAGTATATTTTCTTGACGCTGTAATGTCAGATTTTATTAAAAAGACAGAAGGTGTTAAGTATATGGAAGCTCCTCATAACTTTGCTGTAAGACAAAGAGCATTAGGAGTAGGTGTACTTGGATGGCATACATATCTACAGTCTAAGACGATTGCATTTGAGTCATTAATGGCTAAAGGTATAAACCAAGAAGTATTTGTCTTACTAAAAGAACGATGTGACAAAGCTACAAAAGAGCTAGCAGAGCTCTTTGGAGAGCCTGAGTTATGTAAAGGGTATGGTATACGAAATTCAACCACGATGGCAATTGCACCAACCACAAGCAGCTCCTTTATTTTGGGTCAAGTGTCGCCTTCTATTGAGCCTCTCAATTCTAATTATTTTACAAAAGATTTAGCTAAGGGTAAATTTACATACCGTAACCCACACCTTGTAAATCTTTTAAAAGATAAGGATAAAAATGATGCAACTACATGGAAAAGTATTTTAAGCCATGGTGGTAGTGTACAGCATTTAAAGTTTTTATCTGATGAAGAGAAGGATGTTTTTAAAACCTTTGGAGAGATATCTCAAAAAGAAATAATTATACAGGCTGCTATGCGGCAGAAATATATTGACCAAGGTCAATCTCTAAATTTAATGATACCACCGGAAACAAAGCCGAGAGAAGTTAATGAGCTATTAATCTATGCCTGGCAAAGTGGAATTAAGTCATTATACTATCAAAGAAGTGCTAACCCCGCACAAGAACTTGCTAGAAATATATTAAATTGTGCTTCTTGTCAAGGCTAAAAAAAATTATGAAGTGGAAGTATGTCAATCAAAATGATAAAGAAAGAGAAGAAGAGCAACCAGCTACACAATATATTGTTACCTCTGCGCAAGGTTCATCCGGTAGCGTTACAAAGGTGGTGGAAAATAATGTCTACTTTTATGGCGACATAACAGAAACTAATGTATTAGAGTTAAATGCTGCTTTATATGAATTAGATAAGAAGCTATCCGTTACAAATGTTTTTCTTGATATTAAACCTGTTATTAATCTCCGTATTAATTCTTTTGGGGGGTCTCTTTTTGCTGGCCTTGCTACAGTAGATGTAATTAGAAATCTTAATAGTAATGTTCATTCTTTTATTGAAGGAGCTGCAGCTTCAGCTGCGACAATAATAACAGTAGCGTGTAATGAGCGATATATTGGAAAGTATTCTAAAATGCTTATTCATCAATTAAGCTCAGGTATGTATGGTAAGTATAACGAGTTAGAAGATGATATGGAAAATAATAAGCATTTAATGAGCACTATTAAAGATATCTATAAAGAGTATACTAGAATCCCTATGAAGAAATTAGATGAGATTTTATCTCATGATCTATGGTTTGATAGTAAAACATGCTTAAGATATGGTCTAGTAGACAATATTAATTAACCTCTATTACCTAACTCTACCCACTTCTACGCGCCTTATTAAAATCACTCTCAGCTGTACTTGGGTTATAACCTAATTCTTTTAAAGCCGGTTCGTAAAAAGTTTTAGAGTAAAATAATTCATTATCAATTATAACAAAAGATCCTTTGTTAGCGTCTCTACCTGACGAGCCTAAACCTTTTTGAATTCTTGATGCGAGTGGATTACCAGGTGCATCAGAAGCATTATCAGTAGCCCCGTATGCAAAATTTGACCCCTCAGTTACCCTACCGAAATAACTAGACCATTGTGAAGATTTATTTTGATTTAAAGGTATACCTCTGCTCTTTAATTTCTCCGGACTAGCATTGTAAAAATCGGCATA
>Ga0208011_1000618_pt1 | contig 13277 bp, 3 predicted proteins | sample 7_EtaG_FD_184080 | JGI IMG/M metagenome (GOLD analysis project Ga0208011, IMG submission 184080) | Marine viral communities from the Subarctic Pacific Ocean - 7_ETSP_OMZ_AT15161 metaG (SPAdes) (version 2) | ecosystem: Environmental > Aquatic > Marine > Oceanic | place: Pacific Ocean | collected... | reverse complement strand
CTTTCAATTGGAGCTGTAGAAGTTGCAGTTGATAAGTACATACTTCCACTCAAACCTAATAAACTACCACTTGTTGTAAATGCAAAGGCATCACCACCTTGAACACCAGTTGTGATTGAAGCAGATGTGAATGCATTTGATGAAACACCTGCACCTGCAAATTCTAAAGTATTTCCATTTCCACTTTTATCAAATACTTCAAAGTCATTATCATCAATCGTTACACCTTGATAATCATAGTAACCAATTAGACTTGATGATAAATTATTTATATGATAAACTCTAAACAATTCACCAGCTGGCATTATGGAACCTGAAAATGCAGTTGCAGATTCTGAAGCTTCAAATTTTACAGTAGCAAGATTTTGGTAATGACCAGAAGCTTTAATTCCATAAATTGACGCTGAAGTTGAATTATTTATTATTGTATATTGACTTGAACCATAAGACCAATCACCAATATTACCAGCATCATAATTAACTTCAGCTGTAGGAGCCCAATACGATTGAGATGCCTTTAATATAATTCTTCTATATTCACTTGAAGTATAAGCTGGTTCTAAAATACTACTACTATAAAAAGCTCTTTTTGGTAAACAAAAACCTAAATTATTATTTTGGGTAGGATTACGATTTTCCCAATTTATAGATTGGGATGGAATACTACTTTTTATTAAATATGAAAGATAAACAGAACTACTATAATTAAAAAATGGTTTGTTATGAGCATGATATTTATTTGTGAATTGACTCATATATCTATTATGTGTACCTGATATTTTTTCGGATGTGTGTTTATACACCACATTAAAACCATCGTGTTGAATTAATTCAACTCCTTCTTTACCCAAATTAACAGGCATAGAAGGGGCATAATTTTTACCTAAACCAGGTGCAGATGCTGTTGATTCAGTTTGTCCATCAAAATATAAGAATTTTTCATATGGTGTAAAACTATTTATTTCTGCATCTATCTTATTAAATAAAGTTTTTCTATAATCTATAACTGCATCTGAATCAGCATTAAAAGAAACACCATCAGCTGATAGCGACCTTGATATATTAGAATAATGTCCTTGAATAGTTTTAACTTTGTTTTTAAAGTTTACAAGTTTTCTTTTAGCAGAGCCGAAGAATGTGTGATTTTCAAATTCATTAAAATCTACTTTTAAATTTGGATAATTATATGAACTTCCAGAATAAATATTATGAAGTGAATTTTGAGATAAAGAACTACTTAATTCATTAAAACTTTGAAAAGTTGCATCTTGTAATCCTTGTGTATTTGACCAATTTTCTGTAGAATCAATCTCTAAACCTTGTGCTGTTTCTAGAACTTCAGGTTCTTCAATATAATATATATCTACTTTTTGTGTTGCTAATAATTCTTTATCTAAAGTAACAACATATTGATTATATATATCATTAGATAAAGGTTGATAGAGTTTTAAAATTACAGATTGATTATTTTCCCCATCACTAAATTTATCCAAAGTATAATTGACAATAGGTACATTTTTACCTAAACCTAAATTTAAAACCCAGTTATAATTTTCTGTTAAGCTTCCATCACCTAACTCAGAGGGTTTAGTGAGCTCATTTATAAAAACACTATTTAGTTCTATTGGATTTGATAATAATTTTAATCTTACTTCTAATCTTGTTGGAGATATTTCTCTTATTATAAATCTATCATTAATTATATGGTTGTTATAAAAATCTTCTACAGGTCTTGGGGTAACACCTTCATCCGAAGCTCTCGGAATACTATCTATTATTCCATCATTAACCAACGAATTTATATAATTATAAATATCAGGCCTACCAACTGCAGACCATTGCAATGAATCACTTGCATTTATTTCACCGTGAATATCATCAAAATCACCCACTATATCAAACTCTTCTTGAAATTCTGGAAATGGTAATGTTTCTAAATCATTTACTAATGCTACTTTTGGTTTGTGTTGTTTTAACACATCCAATTTTAATACATAATTGCCTTCTTGTAATTCATTTGAAGCTAATATTTCATTCGGTTTTATATAAAGACTATTATCTACTTGATTTGTGTAAACTGTAAATTGGTTATTTTCAGGAAGTAATATATCAGTTATACCATCAACAGTTCCTGTATTTTGTACTAATAGAGAATTAGAATGATTTGTAGAATAAAAAATAGCAAGTGAACCATCTCGTGTTCTCACTATAGTATCTGTTAAGCCATCCTGACTCTGTGAAAATATAGTTACTCTAAAATAGGTATTTGTTTCACTACCAGAAAACGAAGGATTTACCTCATTACCAGCTGGAGCTATTATACTATAATCATTACTATTAAAATTATTTTCTACATTAGCCATTTATTATATTGCCCCCTCTATATCACTTTTTTGAGGTCTCTTAATATAAGAATCCCTTCGCATTGGTTGACCTTTTTCTCTTTTACTAATTTTATAATCACCAATTAACATACCTTTATTTTGATTGCCACTTGAGTCATAAACAACTTTTGTTGTTCCATTGGCTGAATTTAATTCTATTTTACAACTTTGTTTTAAAATTACATCTGAATTATCACTTATAAATATCTGTCCGACTGAACTTTCCTCCGAAAAACAATAATTTCTATCTGAATCCCAATCTTTACAATTCCAATATCCATCTTCATTTAAATCATTATAAGGATGGAAATCAGAACCATCAGTTGTTACTCTATCTTTAATTCCTAAAAGTCTATTCATATCATAATCACCACTATTAAAAAATCTTGTTTGTTCTAAATCATAATTTTGAATTGTTTGACCTAATTCATCATTATCTCTCGCATCAAGTAAAAATTTTTCATCTATATAATCAATTGTATCTATCTTACCTCCACCAAGTACATCATATATACTTTTACTATATTTTGAATTTTCATCAATTCCACCTATTATTGGAACTGTGTTGGGCCATGGAAGAGTTGCAAAATCATCTCCACCCAACTCCCCAAAATCAGGATATTCATTCATAGGTATATCTAAAAATAATCTACACTTTACAAATTTCCAGTGGACAGGTTGTATCTTTCGAAGGTTATTCGTTTTAACAGTGTGTTTAAATATAACTGCCTTTATAGTTTTTATACCAGGTGTTCTATAGGTATGAGTTAAACCACGCTCTAAATCAGACATAATATATAAATTTTGATTTTGCCTATCAATTAATTCAAATGTATTTTGTGGCATATCATTAATAAAATCCTTGTTATCTCTAATGATATTATTTTTATCATCCCAATTAAGTACATAAAATTTAAAATCAGTATTTGGAGTCCGATAGGTGTCGGTATTATTCCACATTATACCAGAACTAACTCTATGGTGTGATATATAAAAATTCAATTCTACTTCACCTGGAGTCGAAGCTATTTTTGCCCTCATTCCTCCAACAGAGCTGTTACCGTTATCTCTTTGATAAGCTTGTAAATCAATATTTGGTATATCATCTGAAGTATAACCGAATGCCTTGAATCCTTTTATTGTTAAATTTGTTACTGGTTCGAAATCTTTTATGATATTTTCTAGATAAGTTCCCGATTCATTATTTAGATTGTTTACTGCTTTATAAGGATTTTGTTTTAAAAAACTCTTCATTTGTAAAAGTTTATTGGAAGAGAATAAATTAACACCAGAATCTAAAGGTGTTTCAATACTACCAGATATTGCAGAAGCTTCAGCTGACAGTGATTGGCTTGCTAATCCAGGTGATGTTTGAATGGTTAAGGTCAATTCAGTAATTTTAAATGCTGCTGCTTCTGCTCCACCGCCACCACCATCACCTGTTTTTGTTTGAGCATCTGAATAATCAAAGGTCTGTTGATAAAGATGACCGTTACCATTTTCGTCATATAAAAGTGAGCTATCGATTTCATAAACATGATACCTTTTTTTTCGTGTATCCGTTCCCCACCATCTATCAGCATTACCAGAAGTTTTAATAACAATATAAATCTTTTGACCTGAGGTCATAAATGGTGATGCATCACCTTCATGGTCAACAGGTTGAAATGCCTCAGTAGGTTCAAAGTTATTATTATCATTAGTAAACTCAATTCTTTGTGTATCAGCTAATGTACCTGATAACCCTTTTAGAATCTGTTGGTCCTTGAGAACTCGACCAGGACTTTTACCTTCTCTTAAACCACCTGATTTATAATCAAAAAATAGCCAATCGTTATCTAGTGTGTTTTTAATGTTGGAGAAGCTATCAGACATTGGGTTACCATCATATGCATATGAATCAAATATCCAGGCCGATGTTCTAACATCTTTTATCCAATGACTAATACCTGCATTTGTAGATACAATACCATCAATTTCTATATAAGAAGTACCACTAAATTGAATCTGTTCTTTTACCATCAACCGATTAATTGGGTCGTCAGTAACTACAGTATACAAAGCTTTCTTATCAAATTTATCATATTCTGGAGGTAGGCCATCTGTTTTAAAATAATCTTCATTTTTCCCTACCTCGATATCATCATTGTATACATACTGACCATTTTGTCCAGTAGCAGGTTTATTCGTGTGCATTGCTTTTATTCTATATGGCATTAAAATGCTCCATCGTTAGTTCCGGGGTCTGTTTTTGCTCTCATTGAATCTCTTGTTCTTTTTAATTCACCTGTTTTATTATCAAAAGTAGGTTTAAAATCACTTAACGCAAAACCAATATTATTATTACCACTCACATCGTCAAATGCTCTAGTACCTTGTCCAGCAAACTCTTGTGGTGTAATATTAAATTTTAATGAAGCATCTTCAAAATCTTCACTTGTTATTGGAGCTGTCTGGTCTCCAGGGTCAAAACCTTCACCATCTTTCTTTGAACCAAAAGGTGTATTACCATATGGATATATCTCACTACCACCTGTTGTAATAAAATGCCCCCATTTATCATATTTAGGTAAAACAGGATAATAATAATCATATAACCATCCTTGTTCAGATGTGTGGTCTACTATTGGAGTTTCACCTAATTCCTCTAATACTTTAACTTTAAAATTACTTATCGTAATAGTTTCTTCTGGTGCTCCTGAACAATCACCTTCTGTTCCATCATTCCAACAATCTGGTGTTCTTCCAATTTGTATTCTATTAAAATTGTAACTATCGGTATATGGATTTACATTAGAGTATCCATAATCGTTAGTTGAGTTAGGGTCAATCTCTTCACTCCAATATGATGTGTTACTTCCAAGATACATTCTTATTTTATTTTCACCTACTTGCCAACCAACTCCATCATTTACTTCTGAAGTATTAACATAATTTATAAACCCTTCTCTATCATTTAATCCTGTAGTTATTTCTACATAATTTACAATCCAATCAAGACTTGTAATTGTTGCAGTAAATTCTATATAAGCATCTACTTTTCCATTATCAAGAGTTGGAAGGTGTCTCATGTCAAGTGATTTAATGTCGAATTCTTGCATTAATTGATTATAAGTTTGCTGATGAACCTGAAATGTACCACCATCCCAAGTTGCAGGTAAAAAAGATAGATTAATTCCCTCTCTTTTAAAAATAGAATAATCTTCTGGTATTATATTTTTCCAATATTTTTGATTATTTGGTATACCACTATCATAGCTTAGGCAATCTCCTATCAGGATTGGGTCTTCATAATCTGTATATTGAAAATCTTCAGCTGGTATAGTTCCTTCTTGTAACATAACCCAATCTATTTCTAACACTTGATTGGAAGGATAAGAATCAGAAGAATTTCCATCAGCACAACCTGCTCCACCAGTACAACTGATTTTGTCCGAGTCACCACCTGGGGAAGGTGTATCATAACAATACATTCCATAGGATTGTTGTATTCTTATCAATTCATCATTATAATTAGCTGTAAAGGATATAGATTTTTTTATAAATTCACCTCCGCTATCATCGAGGGTTAAATTATGAGACTGACCATTCTCATCTTTAGAACCACTCCAAGTACTACCACCAGCTTCTTCTGGTGGTAAATAAAATGCAACTGATGCTCTATGACCATTTGGAGCTTGGTTAAATTTATATCTGATTGTAAATGTATAATCTTGTCCTGCTACAACAGGAGGACGATTAGATGTTTGTGTTAATTGAATTGCACTCCATTGAGATGCCATTTGTGTAGTTATATTTGCTACACCACCCGAAAATGTAATATCAGGAGCCTCACAATTACGACCAATGTTCCACGACTCACTGCCTTGTTCAAAATCTGAATTTTTAATTATATTTTTAATATTAAGTTCTGAAGCTTCATCACAAGGAAATCCTAGCATCTCTACCATTGATTTTGGTTTATCAAAATATCTTATATTTGTTAAATCAGAGTCACCAATACTCCGGCCAAGTTCTTTCTCTAAATCATCTAAACCATTATAAATTAATGTATCATCATTCTGAGAATATGGGTCACTAAATCTTTCAAGTTTGAATGGTGGTAACAATTGTAAGTAATCGTCATCAACATCTTCCATTTTTTTCAATGCTAATTCAGTTTTTAATCTATCACCTTTTCTTAAAAATTTTGTATCTATTTGAATATCATCAGTAACAAATCCAAGTTGTCTTTTTACTGTTTTATAATAAATACTTTCTTCATTTAAACCACCTACAACAGGTAAGGTATTTTTATATGGTATAAGTGAAAAACCTGCTTCACTATTAAAATATTTAAATTCTTCATCTAATCCCTCATTGACATTTATTCTTATGGTAAATTTTTGATTATGAATTACACCTAATGAAGCATCTTGTGAAAGTAATACTTCTGGACTTATTCCTATTGGTCTTATTCTTAACATATACCCAGTAACTTCAAAAATACCTGAATTTTCGTATGTATGATTTGCAGTAGTACTATTATCAATTTGATATGGTTCATCTACAAAATCTTTTGCTGAACCATCACCCCAATCAACATCATATAAATAAAAGAATCCTTTCTTAAAATCATTATATAGGATATTTTTACCCTTGAAATTACTCGGTTTTCCATCGACATCAAATAGTTTATCAATATTATATCTTGGATAAAAATAAAATTGTGCTTCTACTGGGGCAGTTGTACTTTCATATTCTATAGGTTGTAAATATTTATCATAATATTCTGTCAATGAACCTATACCATATACATTAGCTGATTCTTTAGCTCTAACATCAACATCTGGTATAAAATCATATCCTTCTGTAACTGACATATTATCAATAAATACTTCACCATGATTTGTATTTTTTGTTACTCCATCTTCTTGCCATAAATTAGCATTAGTCCATTGTATAAAGAAATATAAATGGTCCATATCTTCTGTATCCGGTAGATAATGAGAACCGTCCATTGCAAATGTGAATTCCATTTTCTCCCATTTTTTCAATGTAGAATTTTGAAATACACCTGTTCCTGATGAGTAATATTCGTTTCTCCCTTGTGAATTATTATCACCTTCTGCAAATATATAAGCATCATTATAATGCTGTAAGTGGCTACCCTGTGCAACACCCGCCTCTATTGCAGGATAATTTTTAGTGTCTGATACATCACCTTCAACATTTTCTGTCATCATCCAGAAACTTACTTTCAATGAACTATATGGATTCACTTTTTCATTGTCTTTACCTCTGGTTAATATCTTTATATGTTGGTTTAATTTTACATATTGGTCAGTTTCTGAATAATTTAATGGAAACTCTGAATCGTCTGGGCCCCATGGTCTTGCAGACTTGCTTCCAAGACTACCATCGTTTCCAGTCCAATAATTATGTGTTGATTTCATCCACAAACATCTTCCATGTGAATGACACTTATTAGAAAATATCCATCTTGGCCATTCGTGGCCTATATCAGTATCACAATCCAAATTGAGTTGGGTATCAATTAAATGGCCAACTTGTTCGTAACAATGGCCATTCTTTGTATCACCTGAAATTTCGCGTGTGCCTTCAGGGCCATCATTGTTCCAAACGCAGCTCATCCAATCTCCAAATCCTGTTGTTCCATCATCAGTTAAATCACCATATCCATTATCTGTACCTTTAAAGGAAAAGTTATCTCTATCATATGCATCTTCAGGGCCTAAGTCTCCCTCATAATCATCGCTACGATATATCATAGCGTTTTGTGACATTTCTGTTATTGATGATGCATCATATGTACCATGGGTTAAACCCCCATGCAATTGACCAGGTGCGTCTACATCGTCAAACACTTCACCTTGACACACAGCCCATGCATAATTATCATAATCTTTCCAATTCTCCATATTATTCTTTGCTTGATATCCTCCATCATTCCAAATATAAGGTAAATAAACAGGTCTCGTGTTAGCCCATTGACAACTTGGATGATAAGTTTCCCAACCTGCGTGTTTAATACAATTTCCTTCGTATGGAACTTTACCTTCATCTTTACAAGTTTGTACAAACTTCGCGTCGAAATTACCATGTCTTATGAGACCCTTATCAAATATATGACGCCATGAACCAGCTGGTTTAAAATGTGTATAACCATTACAATATGCATTGTAACCTTGTCGCAATTGCTTTGGTACATTAGTATCTTCGTAGTTTCCTGAAGCGATGTAATCTATTATTTTACCATCTCCATTCTTAACCAGATTATGATTAGAATATTGTTGAAAATTACCAACTGATTCTGGAAGATTAATAGGAAAATCATCTTTTGCAATATTATCCTCTTCATAATAAAATAATCCAAGAGATGGTCTTTTATCTTCATCAGTAGAAAAATATCCTCTCGTATTCATTTTAAGTTCTGACTTACAAGCTTGTTTACCATTATAATAATCAAACTCCTCTGGAAAATCAAACTCCTCGTTATTGTCATTGTTGGCCATAATTACATAATTACCATCTGAACATTTAGCTCTCATTTTACTGAATCCCCAGAAACTTTCATTGAATACAGTTTCACAAGTAGGCATATTTGTTTCATCCATCCAATCTAAAGTTTCGTTCCACTCTTCAGCTGTTCTCCAGATTCCATCTACATCTGCATTTCCGTCTAAAGAACCACCTGGAATTCTTACCATTTCTATATCTTTACAAATATTGTCTTCAATAACTTCTTCTCGCATATCAATTCCACTATATGGGTCATATGATTCATCCAATGATGGATTATCTATTATATCAACACCAGGAACACCAAAACCAACGGGAGACTCACCATACTTTGTTGTTATTGAAACCTTTGTTGCAGGTTCTCCATAATCACCATGATTGGTATCGATAGATATATTTGCAAGACCGCCGCGCGCTTGAGACCAAATATTGAAAGTGAATGGTGGGTAGTTACCGATTTGTGAATAACCATGCATATCAGTATCTGAATAATGGGCAAAGTATCCTAAATTAAATACATAATTACAAGTATATTCTGTATCATGTACATGTTTAGCTAAATCCCACTCTGGTATGAAATGCGCTATACTATACCAATTATATTTCTTACCAGCTATCGTTTTAGGGAGTGTGGGGAAATCTATTTTACCATCAGAATTAAAATCAGTTTCCCAATTATTACCATTGACTGGGTCTACCGTCACATATCTATTTTTTTGGGTACCTGTCAACATATCAAGTGGAGCTCCATCTTTTGTCCACCAATTAAAGCCAGCGATATCACTAGTGTTTGGATTGGCGGCATTAAATCTATAATGTATATGTGCCTCTGCATATCCCATTTCGACCAATTTATTGGCTGCAGGATTAGAAAAATTACAATATAATGGGAAATACGCGTCACCTTCTGTTAAAACTACTTGTTCTATTTCTGCTTCTGGTATTTGGGCGAAATATTTGTCAGCTGATGAATGACCTTGTTCTGTAGGCCATGTGGCCTCAGGACAATGATTCTCAGAGCGTTGACATGTTAAAGGACCAAAAGCAAGTCTTTGAGCTTGTGGCCATATGTGATTTGCATCCGGGTCAAGAGGGTCTGGTTGCATTTGCACCTCACTATCTGCCCAACAAGCTTGATTAGGATGTAATTCACCAAATTTCATTCCCCCATACTCTATTACTGGGTCAAATGAATACCAATCAGTATTCCAATCCTTAAATATATTATCAGGGTCTGGACATCCACAGTAAATATTTCCTAGGCCGTCATCACCATTTATAAAATCATATTGACTTCTATCTTCGTTTCCTATCTTGAAAGCAGGGTGGTCATCAGTTCTTCCTTGTTCTTCTTCACTTGGGTCTGACTGAATAGATTGTGGATGATGGTATTGGTTTATCCAGTTATAACCCTCAGCTAATTCTTGATTTGTCCAACCACCTTTTAGGCCCCAATCTCCCGCCTCTTCATGAGTTTGATGACCTGAATCTGAATCTAATCCTTGCTCCCAACCAAATGCCGAATTAATTGATGTATTATTATTAATGAATACTGGATAATAACAACTATCATTTTCTATTACTGCGCTTGGGTTATAGTTACATGCTTGGGGGTCTGTACAACCTTCTTCCCCTGGACAATCAGATAAATCTTCTAAATCTGTACACGACCCATCCCAACAAGTATATTGGCCATAATATTCACATGTATCTAATAAAGTACAATCACAAGGACATTCTTCACCATCATAAGTGTCAGGGATAGCTTGTGCACAACATTCTTGGAAACATAATTTACATTCACCATTATCTGTACAATATAATGGATATAGTTCATCCTCCTGAATAAAATCACACTCCACATGGTCGTCACAATCCCAATCTGGACACTCTTGGTCATTATTAGCACAAGAACCATCTGGACAAGTAATAGGATAGCCCTGTTCTTCACATGTTGGTTGTGGTCCTTGATTATACCAACATTGATATCCAAATAAGCCTTCTAAGTTTGTTGCAGGTGCAGTAGTATAATCATTCATGTCTTGGCCACAAGAACCCTCACCATTTAGTGCATCAGAATCATAATTCAAATAATTAAGTGGGTCACCACCATAGAATGCGGCACATGCATGTCTAACAATTTTTGTAAAATCCCAGTTTGTATTAAGCCAATCGGTTGGACAGCTACAATAACCAGGACCATCTTCACAAAAAGAATCACAATCCCGAAAGTAGAAGGCATAATTATATTCATCAGCTTGAATCTCTGGGTCTGGACCAGCCTCCATTCTTAAATGGCAATCATTTACACCACCAAATTTTGCAGCTACTGGAACGGCCTTTCCAATATCCAAGCCTACATGTCCTCGAAATCCTGAAATTGGCATTTATCTACACCTTATAACCGCGAGCTCGCAGTAAGTCTGTTTTTGAAATTATTTCTACTTTACACTTAGCACCCCAACCAGTTTTCCATTTATATGTGTGACCATCACCATCTAAATTTCCCATCCAAAAATCAAACTTACTCCAATCAGAGTCAGAATGTTCAACATAACTTTCATCTTCTTTTATATCAGGGTCATATGTTGCACATATAAAATACCATTCTTGACTATCTACTGGAATTCTTGTATGAAGAATTAGATGTGATTGTGTTGTATATCCGTTCTCATCACCAAAATCATCCTCAGTTGATAGATGGAGATTACCAAATTCAGGGCAACCAGGTCTTCTATAACTAACTCCTCCTGCCATCATGTGAGAACTTCTTATTGTTGATAGATTTTCTCTAACTACTAATCTAACAAATCTTTCTGTATCTGAATTTGCAAAGAAATTCTCATCAAGTACACTTTCATTATAATCCCAGCCACCACCATGGTTTTGTTGACAAGTTCTTTCTACCAACATTTCATGCCAAGTCGCGTTAGCACAAGAACCCATGCCATATTTATCATTCTTATTTAGTACAAAGGTTTCTAATTTAAAACCAAATGGGTCATTGTCTCGTGTTGGACTTCCAAAATTGAATAGTGTTCCTTGACTAACTTTATCTTTAAATCTTACCCACTGTGTTATAGTAAAACCTGTATCTAAATATTCTTCGTTTTCTGGATGTAAACCATCAAGAAAAGGTTGTTGTGTGTTCCTTATAATAATTCCTTGATTAAGATTTCTAAATTTTATATAACCATCTGACCTATTTGTATAACCCGGTCTTTCATCTTGTGGTTCTGGAAATTCTTGGTCTATATCTTTTAAATATTCATTTATGTTATCTCTTAATGATTGTAATGATTTTCCTTGATTATTAGAATTTTCGTCATCTACTAATCTTGTTATATAAGATTCTTCCTCCGTAATACCAATATCTGGTGTATTCTGTGCTGCTGATATATCGTGGTCTTCACTGTATTCATCTGAACCTGATGCTATAAACTCATCACTTACTAAACCATTATTAATCTCAAAATCTGGTTTCCATCCTTTTAATGTATCAAACTCCTCAAAAAATTTATCTACCCTTTCTTGTCTTGTACTTGGAGTTGGTAATAATTCATGTATATTTATGTCTAAATTTTCTTTAGCTAAATCTGGGTCTACATTTTGACTAATCTTACTTATATTTAAAAACTGACTTACATTAATCGGATTTTGTATTGTTTCAGTACCATCTTCATTTAATATTGTGTTTGTTATTAAACTAGTTACATTATAACTAATTCCGTTATTAGTTAATATTATACTACCTAATGAATCATCTCCTTGTAACAATAATTGAACATCAACCTGTGCTATAGTACCAACCATACTATCTACAATACTTTGTAGTGATTGGCCGTTATCTCCTAAAGCTAAATCCTCTTGATTAGCCAAAGTCTCTGACTGATAAGTTATAAGTTTATCAGAATTTTCTCTACCAATACTGACAAGTCCATCTCTAAATGTTTTTTGATTTTGGTTTAAAATATCAGGATTTACAACAGGACTTTCGATTAATACATCAGCTATCTTTTTTAAAACATCATTCAAGTCAAAGCTACGAGGTTCGTAGTTCTCCTCATTTGTATTATCATAAGCCATAACTAACTCCTCTTAATAACGAACTCAAAGTCATCATCAAAAATTTGTTCTTGTCCATCATCATATTTTAGTTTTAATAAAATTTTATAAACTCTATCAGGATAGAATCCATCTAAATATTGTATGAAATAATTTGAGTTACTATCACAACTAAGTTTTGTATAACTCGTATCTTGATTATCTTCAAATGGAACTATAAACTCATCAGTAGCAACATCTTTTATCGCATATGAACCACTACCCTCAGGTACAAAAGAACCAGTTACGGTTTGAACTGATGTAGAG
>Ga0208011_1000616_pt1 | contig 13325 bp, 32 predicted proteins | sample 7_EtaG_FD_184080 | JGI IMG/M metagenome (GOLD analysis project Ga0208011, IMG submission 184080) | Marine viral communities from the Subarctic Pacific Ocean - 7_ETSP_OMZ_AT15161 metaG (SPAdes) (version 2) | ecosystem: Environmental > Aquatic > Marine > Oceanic | place: Pacific Ocean | collected... | reverse complement strand
ATCTTTTCTTTCTTATTAGGATTTTTATCTGTCTCTGTAATGATATTAACAACCTTTGCTGTTTCTTTTGCAACCATGAATGCACAACCATTTAAACTGAATACAAATAAAAATAAAATTATTAGTTTCATTCTACTACCGATAACTCTTTTTGTTTTAAATGAAGCCAAAGTTTTTCAATTTTAAAAAGTTTATCTTGTTCTAAACAAACTCCGGAACTACCATTAAAAGATGTAAAATTTTTTATAAAAAAATCTTTTGTAATCCAACCTGCAACCTTATAAATTTCTTCATTTATTTGACAAACTAAGATAGAAATATCAGATTTAAATGCGTCTGGTGATTTAAAAAGTAACTTACCATTCTCATAAAAAGTTGATTTAACATCAATTGATATTTCATTAATCCACAAATCACATCCATCATCTATTCCTATTAAAGATGGATTAAAATTAATATTAAAAAGTTTACTAACAACAAATTCTCCTTTTAATCCTAATTTATCAACATCATCATCACTCCTAGAATTATCTTTTCGCTGATTAAACACTCCAGATACTCTGCATAATTGCCATCTTAAAGAAGCATATTGATTTAATTTAGAAAGTTCTGATTTTTTTAATTTTATTTTCATTTACAACTCTTATTTATTATCACGCAATTACAGCAATCTCTTCAACCTTTGGTTCTTTTATAACCTTTGTCATATAAACTTTGCTCTTTGCATATTGAAACAATCGCAAACCTTTTCCTTCGTTCGTGTCAGCATGACATTCAACCTTGTGATTACAAAAGAAACAACCCATAGGCAATTTCATGTTACCACCTTTCTCATGAGGTATCGGTTCATAACATTTATCCGGTGGTGTATCCTTTGCCAGTTTTTCTTTCACATCTTTTATAAGAACAGAGACATTGGGTTTCATTAAATCATCCGGTCTGAACAAAGCTAACTCTCCGGTTGCTTTATTAAGAGCAAGAAATCCACCCTTGTTTGTTGGTTCATTTTCTTCATAGCCGGATAGCTGTGCCACATAACCAAATGGGTCATCCTCATAGAGTGTACCATCCTTAAATTTTCTAAAGCCATGAGAGGAAGCAGTCTTAACATCAACAACTTCTCCATCAATTTTACTGTCCATGTGACCTACAATACCATCAACAGTTACTTTCTTTTGTTGGTCAGTCACCTTATGTCCTGCTAATTCCGCAAGAAATAAAATTAAATGTTCCATGATATGTCCGTTTAAAAATTTTAATTGCAAGGCAGGGTCTGGTACAGATTTTTTAAATGGTCTGTTTCTATCATACCATAATTGTCTTGCCGGTCTTCCAAGTATAGACATTCTTAAAACACCTTTGTCTGCCTTCATTGGACTTGTAAAGTCTTGTATAACTTCTTTTATATTATTTAAAAACCTAGATATCTGTTCTTCTGTTACCGGTATTTTCTTTTTATAAGTAAGATTGACAAGCAACTTATTTATATCCGGAACTAAAGTATCTAAACTTTTACTAATGCGTTTCTTTCCAGTTGTTTCCAATTTTATACTCCCCATTAAGTGAACAGCGAAGACCTAATTGTTCTCCGGCATCCACGATTGATTTAACTGCTAGTGTACCAAACCTATCAGCTTGTTCTTCCTTGACTTGATATTGAAATTCATCATGCACATTCACCACCGGTATAGCATCTATTTTATATTGTGAAATATAATCAGATAAAATAACAAGTGCTTTCTTCATGGCTATCGCACCCCCACCTTGAATCAAAGTGTTTAATGCGGAGTGCTTTTGCCGGATGATGAGCTTTCTTTGGTCGAGTCCTTTGAGCCAACCCTTTTTAACAGCTTTGTCCACTCTTGTTCTAAGTTTTGCAAGACTTGGAAGGCGTTTGAGAAATCTATTTTTAATCTCTCTTCCATAACTTTCAGACCTTCCGCAGATAGTTCCGAGCTTTTTGTTACCTGCTCCATAAATGAACGCATAGATAAATGTCTTTGCGATATCTCTTGTTTCCAACCCTGCAAGAGTTTGATTTGTACTGTGTATATCTCCATTAATGACTTCATTAATATACTCCTTATCATTCATATAGTGGGATAATATTCTTAACTCAAGTCCACTAGCATCTACTCCCACTAATTTGTAGCCACTAGGAACTACCCATAATTCCCTGCAATCTTTTCCATAAGGAGAGTACACAGCAGGAACTTGAGCCATATTGGGCGAAGAATGACTCATTCTGGAAGTTATAGCACCATTTGTAATAACTTTACCATGCACTCTCCCATCTTCCCTTACCGCTTTAATCCATGACTCTATCATAGCCACTCTTTTTTGCAGTAAAAGAAACTCTTTAATTAATTCGGCTTCCGGTATGTCCTTAATCTCTGACAGAACTTTTTCATCTACAATGACATGACCTTTATCAGTACACTTCTTTGGTTTCCATCCAAGATTAATTAATCTCTCTCCTATCTGTTGTCTTGAACCAAGATTAAATTCTTGATATTTAACTTTAGTAAAAGGTATTCCTTTTACATACCCTCTCGCCTTGTTGTTTACCTTTGGTGTAAATGTTGTCTCAATCTTTAAAGGAATAAATGTTTCCCTTACTCTTGTTTGTACTTCATCTACTCTCTGTTGAAGTCTTGCTAAAAGTAAGTGTGCTTTTTCTTGGTCAAGTAAGAATCCATTTGAAACTTGTTGTGTAATTATTTTTGCAACATCATGTTCCAATTCAATAGACTCTTTTGAAAAATTAACTCCTTGTCTGTTGAGTAAGGTATAAACTTGTATTAATAACTTGACATCACGAATGCAATACTTTAACATTTCTTGACTGAACTTTGTAAAGTCATTAAAGTCAAATTTTTTATACCCAAACTTTAAACCAAACGCTTTTAAACTATGACCCCCTTCCCTTACCGGATTAAATAATCTCGATAAGATTATTGTATCAGTAACCTTTCCAATCTTAAATAAGTCAACTCCAAGTACATTCTTAATAACCGGTGCATCAAAACCTATGATGTTGTGTCCAATAAATTCCGAATAATTAACCGCAACATTCTGAAATTTATGGATATCATCCGAAGTATAATGTACAATATTGCCCTTGTCACAAATAGTAACCAAGCACCAAATCTTATTAGGTAATGTACCATTAAATAAAGTGGTCTCAATGTCGAGAAATAATTTTGCCATTGTTGTTTTACCCTATTAAAATTTATCGTCTGCATTCTCATTGTCTGAAGGTTTTTCTGTTTCGTGTAGTCTACCGGTGTCCTTATCATAAAATAAATAAGTAGCAGGTCCGGTCATACCCACAAATCTATTCTTTAACACCCTTAATGATGTTGTATTGCGAATAACTTCATCATCATTCTGTGCGTCTCTCTCTAATCCTATGACCATATCGGACAGTTGAGCAATAGAACCACTACCTCGAAGTTGAGATAAGGATGTAACTGCCCCCTCTTCATGTCCTTTTCCATCCGGTCTCTTTAGATGAGAGACAATCATCAAAGCCATATCCGTTTCTTGCACAAGTGTACGAAGCTTTGTCATGATTTCATCAAGTCCTTTTCGTTCATCCCCATATTCTTGTGATGATACAACCATACTGATATGGTCAAGCATAATGAACTTACAATCCAATGCCTTTGCCATGTACCTAACCCTTGATATAATATTATCAACGGAGTTAGAACCAAAATGATTATAGAAATAAAACCTATCAGAACCAATGGTCTTGTTAAAGTATTCTATCTTGTCTTCCTTACTTAAAACAATGTCCGGTCTTCTTAAAGGAAGGTTCGCTTCAACACCCATAATGTCAAGTGCTGTTATCTTCGGACTTTCCTCTAGCATAATCATGCCTATATTTTTATCAGTTGTTTTAAAGATATGATAGACTAATTCTTTTATAACAGATGTCTTTCCTAATCCAGTACCGGCAGTAAAGGTTACTAATTCCCCACTACGAATACCATATGTTAATTCATCCAAACCTTTCCAACCATAGTCAGTTGTTGATTTAACTACCGGTTCTAACACCTCATCAAGTAGTGACGAACCTTTTATAATTCCATCCGGAGCATGAACCGGTGCGTTCCACCAACATTTCGTATACTTCTCATACTTCTTATCACGAAGCATATCGTTTGCGTCTTTGTATTCTTCCGGAAGTTTAACTATCTTTGCCTTTGCCGGACTAAATAATTCCGCTACCTTTTTACTTGCTTCTCTTCCGATATCATCATTATCAAAATTAATTACAATGTTATCAAACTTATCAAGCCAAGTATAACTTTTCTTAATATCTTTTATAGATGATGCAACACCATTCTTAATACTGACAACCGGATATTTATTTCCAAGCATTTGATACACGCTTAATGCGTCTACCTCTCCCTCTGTTATCGTTACATATTTGCCACCATTGAATAATTGTTGACCGAATAATCCTGCATTGGTTGTTGAACCGACAATGGAAAATTGTTTGGTTGATACATACCTTGTTTTTGTACCTATCATTGTACCCCTCTCATCATAGTAGGGATAGATATGTTTTTGTATTACTCCATTGCTGTCACGAATAATCTTGACACCAAAAGTTTTACAAGCATCTTCATTAATTCCTCTGTCTGATATGGCAGAAGATACTCCGGTGTGATAACCAAAGTCTGAAACATTCTGTTGTTGTTGTGCTACCTGCATTGGTTCGCCCTCTCTTTTTTTATTAATTATTATGTCCTCACTATCCGGTGGGAAGTAGTTTTCACAAGCAAAACAATAGCTACTGCCATCATCATTTATACTTCTTGCGTCACTACTTCCACAACTATCACAAGGAACATGGTATTCTACAAAATTTGATTTGTCTTCCATGTTGTATCGCCCTTTCATACAGTTTTAAAATTCGTCTGTACCTTTGCCATTCTCGGCAACATAACCCTCTGCTATGTCAAAGTCCTCTCCATATGGAATTAGGTCAATGACTTGTACTGCTTGTAGGTCTAAACTCCTGCCACTCTTACCGGCAAAAGTCCATTCGAACTCTTTGTAAAGAACTTTAACTTGCGAACCATTACCTACTAATACATCAATAGGATTTTTCTTTGCGTCAACAAGTCTTGGCATAGGATTTGCTGTTCCGTCTTGTCTTGCTACTTTTCTTTTGAACTTTAAAACCTTACCTCTTTCGTCTTCCTTTACTGTCACTCCTCGACTAGCAAAATCTTTAGCAGTTATATCATCAACTGCCACATCAATTTGGTAGACTGGGTCAAAGGTTGTGTTGGGTCTAGTAATACTCGCCCAATAAGCTTTTCCTTCTACTGTTGGCATAATTTTCTCCTTTTAATTATAGTTATATTATATCACACTTGACAACAAAAGTCAAGAATTATCTTTTGTAAACCTTACAATAACTTCACAATTTCCATAGTGAATTAAGTTATCTTCAAAATCTTCTACCATTCTTAACAGTTTTCTTAACTGAATACCATCCTCTGATTTTAATTCAGTCAGTATTTGATTGTGTTTTTCCCTGCCCTTATTGGAAAATTTCGTACCAATTTCTTGAACAGAATACTTATCAACATACATAATTAATCCCCTTTCTTATTTATGTTAGGGTAGTTTGGGAACTCTTGATTACTTTGTGTAATAGTTTTATTAAATTCAGAATAACTTCTGGTTTTCAATTTAACATCAAACACAATCCCTTGGCACTACCCCCTGCCTTTATTTCCGGTATTCTACGAAGGACTAGTGTGACCGCACCTTCAACCTTCCACAGCAAATCACATTCTATATGTTTGTTGCTACTCAGTACCATCCCCTAACCCCTCATCCATTTGGACATACTCATTAAGGACTGTGCCTTACAACTTTGCGACTGTTGTTCAGCCAGTAGAAACATATGTCTTGCAAAAACATATGTCCGAAACCCTATATATTAATATTATTAATAATTATTATTATAATTATAATAATAACAATAATAACTATTAATAACTCTTTATAATTATTTATTCTTTGTTATATATATATATTATATCATATAAATGTGTCAGAATTATGTTCCACAAGTAGATAAAAGAATTAATATTAATAATATTACAATCGTAACCTTAAACCACATTATAAAACTCCTTGTTAAACATTTCTTTTATAGGAATAAGAACACATTTACTTGCCTTATCATCCCCTACATTCTTTGTCAACTTATCTTTATACTTATCCACAATTTTCTTTAGTGTTGATGTTTTAAATACAAGTGTACAAAACTCTTCCTTGTCTTCTTCCAATCTATGAAACCAATAGTCAGATTTTGTTGCATAAATACCACTAGGTTTACCTCTATACTCATACTCTATGGCTATGTTTCCGGTCTTCTTCCACCAATTTCTCTCTGACTTAACCTCTATGGTACAATTCTGAAACATATCCCTTACCTTTTGTTCCTTAATTGTACCATACTTCAAGTCAATGTCAAAGTCTTTAAATCCTTTCGGCATTCTTTTCATTCCTTTCAATGAATTTTCCTAGTTTTTCTTTCTTCTCCCAACAAATTTCATACAGTTGTTTTGCTAAGTTAACACCATATTTTCCATTAAGATACCAAGTATAAGATTGTTGTCTGTTATACCCATCCTTGTAATGCATATTACTTCTCTTATAAATTTTACCACTAAATGTTTTTTCAATCCAATCCAATATAAATTTATTATTATTTCCAATAACTAATGAATCACTTAAACGACCTCTATTACTAATCTTGACACAACCTTCTCCATCAAAAAATCCTGCCATATAACCTTCATCTTGTTTTTGTTTAATTATTTTTGTAATATCTTTTATTTGATTATCATTTAATTCAACAGATATTTTTTTTAATTGATTAGATAAATCCATAACTCCTCACTACTTCAAATAAGTATACAGTATTAATCCAAAACCTATTGTAATAATTACTGCATAAATTAATTCTCTTTCAACAATCATAATTATTTACTCCTCTTCCTTCTTACTCGAAGACCAAGACGAATGCGTCTGCGATTTCTTCTTTTCTTTGAACCGACCTTGCGTCTGCCCTTATGCTTCTTTCTTTTTAAGTCTGCTCTACTCATTGTTGTTTCTTTTTCTTTTTCCTTTCAGTATCTCTATGTCCATACCACTCAACATTATCCATACCTACTTCGTGAATACAACCATTAGGGTCTATGTCACAGTTTGGCCACGAAGGACAACCTAAATGCCTATCAAGAAAAACTCTTTTCTTTTTCTTTTTTTTATTATTTACTGTATCTTTTGATTTCATTTTACTTCTTTCCTTTTTTACCTTGTTGTGCTAACAGCCATTCGGTTTCAGATTTAGTAAGCATACCTTTAAGGTCAGCTTTCTGTTTTTCTTTTACCAACTCATTAGCTTTTTCCAATGCGTCAGCAATTCTTTTTAATTGTTTTAATAGTTTCTCTTCTTGCATAATTAACTCCTATCTATTATATCATATTTATTATGATTTGTCAACCAATAAATCTTTAGCTGACGCAACAATTCTTGATACTGAATCTAATTTTTCCACTAATATATTAGTATCACTTACAACATTGCCATCTAAACATTTAGAGTAAGACCTAATCAAGTGAACCAAGTCCATATCCACTAGGTCTATATGTTCACCTTTGCTTTCAGACCAATGTAGGTTTAAATCTCCTTCATTCATCATATCGCTAGGTGTTGCTCTCTTTGTAACAAAGCTTTGGTATTCTAATAGTTCTTTTACTTTCATTTTATACTTCCTTTCTTATTTATTTCTGATACAATCTGCTCATCAGACTGACCAAATAAATTATCATCTACATCTTCAATCAAAAGATTATAATCATCATCACTCATATAACCTTTCTTCTTATTCGGTATGACTTTGGACTTATACTTTGGTGTGTATAGTTCCTTTGCAACCGGATTTCTTTTCTTTTTCATATTCCCTCATCCCTTAATAATTCATAGGTTTCTTTTTCATTAAGTCTGGGGTAACCCCACTTCTTACCCCTATGTGCAATGAAATTAACATCCAAATCTTTTACCCTATCCTTAATGAATTGTAAAACACCACAGATATTAAGTCTTATTTCAACATCTTCCTTTTCATATATACATCTAATAATAGTTCCACTATTACCGGTGTACACTCTAGTATTACCTTGATAAAATTTTTCCATACTATTCACCCCTCTTTACAACTATCTTCCACTTGTAAGCTAACTTGGTAAGTGACTTAGCAAATCTCCAAAGTATTCTGCAATCCTCATTACCAAGATACTTTATATCCTCTTCAAGCTCAGTCCACATTGCCTTAGAACCCAGATGACTAAAGGCAGGATTAAAATTAAGATGAAAAAACAGCTTACCTTTTTCATCATAAATTTTTAATGTATTTTTTTCATAATTAAATGCCATACTTTAATACTCCTCTCTGAATAATTTTCTTACAAATTTTATCAACTCTAAAAATTCTTTATTAACATCCTTATCATCCCAATCAATAGTGCTGTTTATTTTCAGAGCATTTATAATTTCTATTTCTAGTATGCTCGTTCCATTAACATATCCCATATTACTTTACTCCTTTCATTTGCTTTAATATTTCTTTCATTAAAGCTGTCTTCCTATAACTCTTCCAACACCGGTGGTAAAACTTATAGGTCTTCTCATCTATGATACAATCAGCAGTATCTAAATTCCAATTCCTTAAATAAGCCACAGCCATATTATCTCTACTACTATACAAGGATTGTCTTGTAGCTTTTCTATGTATCTTTTTATGTTCGCCATTGATTGCCTTGATACAATGAAAATATTTACTCGCTTGTTTAACAAACCAAAGGTAAGTTCCACAGTCAATCAGTTTCCACATTTATTTTTCCTTTCCTTATATTTATATTAGAACATAAAATTGTGTCAGAAATATGATGATACATTTCTTACACAAAACTTACACATCTTTTTTATCTGTTAATTGTTTTAAATATTCTGCTGTCTCCCTTCCTCTTCTTGTTCCCTCGTCTTCCATTTCTTCCATAGCTTTACTAAAATCCATATCATAATCTCTTAAGATGTCACTACATCTATTTAAAAGATACTCAAATCTTTTTTTAACAGTAAAAAATGACACTCTTCTTCCATCATTTTTAAAAGACTTAACATACTTTACTGTCTGTCTTAACCTATCTATATATTTATTTGCGTCTATCATTTTCTCCTCTTCCTTTATTTAAACAATCATTACATAATACCTTGCCATTTTCAGCGACATAAAAATCTCCTTGAGAAAAAATTATATCCAAGTCTTCCTCGTTGTAGACTACCTTAAAATCACAGCAATCACACCTATGTATTTCACTACCCTTTTTCATTTTTTATAACCCCCTCTATCTGATTAAAATAGCACCAACACCATTCATTATCATCTGTTGTATAACTTACACTCCCATTGTAATTAAGTTCAGTATCATATTCTTTTGCATTAACACTTGAAGAATATTGTCCGGCTATATCATTTGTTTCCATACCAATTTGTATGGTGTCTATCACACCCTCTCTATTATGATTAGCTCTAATCCTATCTCCTATTTTTATTTTCATTTTCTTTCTCCTTTCCCTTGTTAAAAATATTATGATGAATTACTTTAACTTTTTTTTGTAATTCTTTTTTGTTATACTTTGATGTGTCTATTTCAGATAATAAATAAGTGAACAACATTTTTTTAGATAGCTTACTCATATCAAAATACCATTAGAAGAAGAGCAATAAATGTCATAACCCAAACACCAACCAACATACCACAAAAAAATATGATGCAGTCATTAAGTCCTTCTTCTCTTTCTTTTACTTGTAAAAACTTTCTAATTTTTTCTTTCATAATAATTAATGTCCTCTCCCATTTGTTTTATAAACAGAACGAGTACCACCACCCTTTCCTCTTCCAACATAACCTAAATCCAAGTCTAGTCTTTCTAGTATGCCCTCTTCTGTATTTGTTTTAATTTCCGGATGACTTGGTGTACCCTCGTCATTAAAAAACTCATCAAGTTTTTCTCGCATTGCGTCAACCGGAACATTACCTCTCACAATTTCATACAAAATTTCTTGTTCCTCTGATGAAAAGTTATCATCATAATGTTCTTCGATTTCTTCTCGCCAATTTTTTAATTCATTATACATTTTTTATTTTTCCTTTCTTCTATATATTCTTCTGCACCTTTTAAATATGCAAATGAAATTTCACAATCCATAGTATCTTTATCATAAACATTATAATAAACTCCATTACTATCTATTACTTTATCAATTTGATATTTATTATTTCCACCAATGTATTCTTCATAAGTAATACTCATTAATAACTCCTTATAAGTTATTGATTAATAAGAATAATTATCCAATACAATTATCCTCTCTTGCAACCTCGCTTGTGTAATAATTAATCACATCTTTTTCAGTCACAACATAACTATAATTCCTTAAATTTTTATATGTAGACCAGCACCTTATTTTAATTTCAGTTCCAACATTTGCTTTAATGTTTTCTTCTAAAGTTCCCTCGAATATAAGTTCTCTTAAACTTAAATCTAATTCACTCATTGCACCCATTTTTTTCCTCACTTTCTTTTTCTAGTTTTTCACATTCAAAACATTGGTATTCATCATCACACATAGGACACTTACTGTCACATACCGGACAAATATAATATTTTTTAGTCATATTATATACTCCAATCCTCTAATTTTTTTAAAGCTAATTCTTCTGCTTTCTGTTCAGCTTTTTCAACATCTTTAAATTCCTTTAAAGTTTCCTTTAAAAATTCCTCGTAATATTTTTCTAATAATATTTCATTCTGTAAACAACTCATTTTATCTTACTCCTTTTATATCTTTAAATGCAGTAGGTTTGAAAAACTTATCTCTCTCTATACCTAATCCACCCCAACCCTTGATAGATTGTAATTCATCTATACTAACATACCCTAATTCTTGTTCAGTCAATTCACATAAACCAAACGCAACATTAGTATCCGGATTTAATTCTGATAGATACCAACGACCTATGCCTACCGGATTAAAAAGCTTTACCTCTGCTTTAAATTCCTTGTATTGTGGGTGTTCATCATTCCAATATTCCTTATGATGTAAATGATTTTTAATTAACTTTTCTTTTTGTTGTTTTGTAAACAGTTTCATTTTATTTTACCTCACTTTCCTCTATAAATTTTACTACCTCATTTGAATTGTTGGCATTTATATACCAATCCTCAACACCACCATATAAATTTAAGCCGGTGTCTTTTATGCCACCATCACTAAAGTCACACTTACCAATTAATGTATCAGCATAGTACCTTGATACTTGTTGACCATAATCTGTATGTTTATATCTGGTGTCATAAAAAGTTACTAAAGTTTTGTTGTCTTCATTCTTACTTAACACAACATTAAAAGTTATGTCTTTATCATTTGTTACTTGTAATATATTTGTCATAATTTTATTTACTCCAATCTATATATAATATATACTATAATATTATGTCAACATTATGTTAACATAAAGGTCATAGTAAGATTTTAATTAATGCTTAATGTAAGATACATCACTTACATTTTTATCCCAACAAGCTCTGCAATCCATACATTTATTGCCTTGTTTACTTGAAGGACAAACCCAATTACTAGCAATTTTTGTATCAGTTATAACTGTACTACTATGCTTATGAAATTTATGTGGTAGTCCATTAATCATAGTAGCACTAATTCTAACAATCAAATTGCTAGGAAACTCTCCATATTTTTCTTTATATTCCTTTATAATCTTAACTTCCCTTGTTGGTAACCAATGTGTAATAGTTGGTGTATTCTTTACAACCTTTACAATTTTACAAAGGTGCTGTAAACTTTGTAAATCTCCACTGTCGTGCCACCTAAAATATTTAACTTTTTTACCATACCAATTAACTAAAAATGACATAGCACTTATCCATTTAATATTATTATTCATTAAATCTAGTCTTTTATCTAGGCATTTTTGTACAACAGGGTAAACATAATTACCTTTAAAAGCATAGCAACCATAACAAACACTACCTTTAATTGCTCGTAGTTTAGCACCAGTTATGCATTTTTTAGCAGGTAAACTATAAGCATAGCTAGGCATTTTACTAGGTTTAGCTAGTCCACCAACTTCGACCCAAGCAGTTTTTACATTATACATTTTTTTCTACCTCACTTAATTTTTTTACCTCAATATTTTTTGAAATACTTCTTTGAGTTATCACATAATAATTAAATTCCTTATCATTTAATTTATGATTTCTTATGTATTTAAAGGAATTATATTTAGAATTAAAAACTCTATCTAATAAAAATTCCTTATCATTTTTTTGATATATAATTCTATATGGGAATGACATATTTTTACCTTCTGTTACTCATTAAAAATACAACCATTACAATTAATATAATCATTGTATAAGTAAATGTTATATAATCTATTAACATATTTTTACCTCGCTGTCAATAACTTTTTTTCTTTTTTCTTGCTTGTCTTTTATTTCTGTAAAAAATTTCTCACATTCTTTTACATAATTTGTTGGTAGTGTATTCAAATCTCTAGTAAAATAATCTAATACATTACCATATTTTACTTTCATTTTTTTCATAACATTAACTCCATTGTCAAGCATTAATTTATAGCAAGTCATAAACTTATTTTATAACTTGCTATAAGATTTGTTATGGTATTATATTTTATTGTTGTATAAGTTTAATGTATAATCATTAATTCTTACACCACTATTTCTAACATAGTTAGGATAGTACCAAGTTTTTAAACCTTTACTAACTCTAATAAATCCTTCATTGGACTTACCACCACTTGTCAAGTCAATAGAGTAACCATTATCTTTTATTTCATTTACTCTAATTCTAGTCGCTTTAATTCCCTTTAATTGAAATTGAAAGAAGTGAATTAAATATACTTTTATTGTATTAATAAACATAATTTTTTTTCTCCTTATATGTTTAGTTAAGCTATCATTAACACTATGTTAATAATAAAAAAATTCTTTTATAATGTTTTTTGTTCTACTATTACCTTATAACCTAAAGTTTTTATAATGTCAATATCTTTTTTATTTAAAGTTTTTCTTTTAGTTAAGCTAGTAAATTTTTTAGCATTAAAACATACCGGATATATTAACTCGTTACCATATACATTTTTAATGTCAATAGTAATATATTTTATTTCATAAGTCA
>Ga0208011_1000613_pt1 | contig 13341 bp, 10 predicted proteins | sample 7_EtaG_FD_184080 | JGI IMG/M metagenome (GOLD analysis project Ga0208011, IMG submission 184080) | Marine viral communities from the Subarctic Pacific Ocean - 7_ETSP_OMZ_AT15161 metaG (SPAdes) (version 2) | ecosystem: Environmental > Aquatic > Marine > Oceanic | place: Pacific Ocean | collected... | reverse complement strand
CAAGCAGGGACATGGAGCTATCGTTGGTCTGAGATAGGTGTCTGAGTTCTTTCTGTGCTGCGAGGAGTTCTCCGAAGTCGGCCCATTGTTTGTTGATGGCTTCGGTGTTGCGGGCGAGGCGGTCAAACTCCTTGCCCGTTCCAACGGTGTAGTGGGCTTTCGCCGCACTGGTAAACTCTTGAAACTTTCTGATGGTTTCCTCGAAGACCTGCTTGTCTATTTTTGAGCCGTCATCAAAATCATCAGCTCTTCTCAGGAAAGACTTAATCCTATTGCTGTTCGCTTGCCTTTTCCCCGCCACCTTAACGGTAAACTTCTTGTTGAAGTCTGGGGCAATCTTTAGCAGTTCATGAAACGGGGCGTTGACTGCCTTTTGGGCTACGGCGGCTTTTCCGAAAAAAGCCTCGTCTTCGAGGGTGTTCCGCATTAGCTGATAAAGATTGTTCATCTCAGCATCTGCGTTAAACCCTACCGACGTTTCTGGGCGGCGCTTGTAGGCGTAGGACCCAACTGTTTTTTTGAAGCTATCTAGCTGATTGAAGAGATTGCCGACAAGATCCCCGTAGTCAGTCATAATTGGAATGGTTAATTCCGGCGCGGTTTCTTTAGCCGTTCTAAACGACGCGGTTGCGGCATCTGCTTCAGAGCGAATAGCTGTTCTTTGCGCCAGCAGGTCGTCAAGTTCTTGCTGTGCTTGCCCTCTAGATCGCGTGGTGTATTTTCCGTCTACAAAAATATCTTCCGATACCCTGCCGGAATCCACCTGTCTCTGTCGGTCATCAATCTCTTTTGTAAGCCTAGCGTCTTCCGCTTGAATTTCCTTGCCTCGACCAGACTCCCACTCAGCCGTTTTTGCGTCTGCCTCGGCCCTAGAGGCTTTTCTTTTTGCTTCGTCAACAGCGGCGGTTTCGCTTTTTGAGATGTATGAAAGAGGCGCCTTTCCTGTTGGGCCAGCACTCACCCCTCTCTCAACCCCAAAATCGAGCATAAAGCTTCCGCTGTCTGCGTCGAAAACTATCTTGCTCTTAGGCGGCATATGGCCAGTTCTTTTTAACTGGTTTTCTATTGAGGCCCCCATCAGGGCTATCTGTTCATCCACCGCCTTAAGGAGCTTGCCTTTGCTTGGGTCGTCTATCTGAAGGATTTTATTCCTGGCCGCCACCAGGGTATCTGTCATCGCGCTTAGGGTTATTTGCGGGTCTGCGACTTTCGCCAAGTCGCGCATTTCGGCGCCTTTTACCGATCCGGTGGTAAGGCTGGACGCTGTCTCCATATCGGCCAGGAAGGAGTTAACAAAAGACTCTGTTTCTTTGGTTGCTCCTTTTCGAATCTTGTCAAACTCAATGTATCTATCCAAAAACTCCGGGTCTCTAAACTTGGCAATCGTCGCCCTGTCGCCACTGGTCATAGCTGCAGTCAGGTCATCGGAGAACTTGGCCACCTTGTCGCCAAGTCCCTTGGAGAACCTGTTGCTGTGGAATGCTTGGAAGGCTTTGGTGAGCGCCCCTGGGCCAGCGCCCATGGCAGCGCCAATGCCGCCTGACAAGAGGCCAACGCTCGTAATGTTAGCAAGCATCTGCTCTGCTGTTCTATCTGCTCTGCCAAGTAGCTCCTCAGAGAAAGTCTCACCCGCTCCAAAAAGAACACCCTCTATGCCTGCGGCTGCGCCAAGAGAGGCTCCGCCTTTGAGCATCTTGTCGGCAACAGATGTGGCTTTCCCTAAGCCAATGGCGCCAGCGACTGCTTTCTCAGTCGCAATGCCCAGGCGAGCCGCTTGTCCTGCCGGGGTAAGAGCCGAAGCTCCAGAAAGAATCTTTGCAGCAGTAGACGTGCCGCCAGTGAAAAAAGCAGGCAGTACAGCCCCACCAATTTCACCAACGGCACTAATAGTGGGATTGTATTCTTCGAGCTTACGAAGCTCTTCTTCTGAGTAGTCACCGAACTTCTCAGCAGCCACGTCGGAGAGGCCGAACGTTAAACCCCTACCGGCGGCCAGGAAAAGAGCTTCGAGACCTCGATCTTCACCATACTCGGCTTGCTCAATGCGCTCTTGCCTGTCCTCGGCCAGGTCGTAGGTTCCACCAGCCTGTAGGACGTCATCAAGAATTTCAGCCGCGACTGTGCCATAACGCCCATCGGGCAACTGAACATTAACCTCAGCATCCTTCTTAAAGAGAAAACGCCCGCTCTTGTAGGCATCCTCCACAAGGTGGTCGGCTATGTCCCGCCACTCGTTGGCTTGCCTATCGTAGAGCTTTGGCATTGCTACGTCTCTCCAAGGTAGTCGGCAAGATCAACGTGTTTGCCCCCGACAAGTAGTTCTGCATGCAGGTGATATCCTGTTGAGCCTCCGGTGTTTCCAACACCTGCGACGTGCTGCCCTGATTTTACCTTTTGTCCTTTTTTGACCTTTAGGCTTCCAGGGTTTAAGTGAAAAAACTTAGTCTCTCTTCCCGAAGAATCTTTAATCTTTACGACGTATCCTGTTTTGCCGCCTTGATTTCCCGCATAGGTAACAGTTCCGTCAAGCATGGAAACAACGGGGGTGTTTTTTGGAGCTGCCCAATCAGTTCCTTTGTGCATTTTTTTCCCTCCCGCTATTGGGTGTTTCCTCATTCCGTGCCCCGAACTAATTTCAAAACCAGCAGCCAAGGGGCTAACAATATCTTGGCTAGACAGCCTTCCCTCGTGTTTGACTATTCTAGGTCTTTTTTTTTTACCGCCTTCAGGCGTAAAGGATTCCCACTCTTCTTCGACTGCAAGGCCTTCTACTTCTTTTCCGACCGCAAGCTGCTCTTTTGTCAGGCTTCCGCCATACTTGGCCTCTAGTTGCCCTCGCTTAAACCTTCCGCCTGGGCCTGCTTCTGCCACAAGGAATGCTCTAAGGTTTGCTATCTTTTTAACGCCACGAGACTTCTCTGTTACTGACGATGGTAGTCGCGCCAAAATAATTGCGAAGTCTTTATCTGTTGGTCGCCCACCGTCAAATGCCCGAGTGATCTCTTTCGCGATGAGGTTTCTGGCATCCTCGTAAAATTCCGCATCGCTAGTGCCGGGTAGCATGGTCAGCAGCCCCCCCAGCCCAAAGCCAGAAAGGGTTGACGCAATAGCGCCTTCAATTGGGCCAACCTTCTTAAACGTCTCCGGCAGCAAGTCTAACTTTGCCAGGGCAGATGAGATGGTGCCCTCGTTTCCGCTTTTGCCCGACCTTGCCGACCCCGGCCCCCGAACAGCAAGGTTGCCGGCAAGGCTTGCAAGTTTTGTCCCGTTTTCAATTGCATCGGCCTCGATTTTGCCCAGCATGCCGGAGATAACGGCTTGAGCGTTTTGCCCCTTGTGCGTTACCTGGAGCGCCTCAATCTTCTGCTTTGCTGCGGCAAGACCCGCCTGGTGCGTTGCGATCTCAGCCGCCCGTTCGTTCCCAAAACGGGACATCATATTGGCAAACAAGTTGTTCTTGTTTCGAAGCACATCTTTGCGAGTCCGAAGCTCTTCTTTCTGAAGGTCAATGTCTCGATTGATTGCATCGTTGATGATTTTGTATGCAGTGTTTGGCCCAGCTCGCCCAGACATGCCCTGCCCAAGAGCGCTCATTGCAATGGCAATGGCTGAACCGACGCGAGCACCTGTTGTTTTGAATGCTCTGTTGGGGTCAATCTCGTGACTTGTGACCATGCGCTCTGCGTTTCGAAGTTCATAATTCGCCTCTGCTACCGCATCGTCATGCCGCTGATTCATAAGCTCCATGGCGCGAGTTCTTCTATCAGCTCTTGCAGCGGCCTCCTCCTGAACTGCGGCTACCTCATCGGCCTGCCCCTGCAGTTTTTCAGCGTAGCCCTCAAGGTCTCCCGCCTGCCTCTCCTCGCTTCCTTCTATTTTTTTCTCTAGTGCCTCTATTCTTTGAAGGGCCTTTTCGTAGGGGTCTAACTCCTGTTCGGCATCGGCGAACGCAGAGCCAGCCACTTCAGGGGCGGTGTCTTCTGTCGGGGCGGTGTCTGCAGCAGGGGCTGCTGCTGCAATATCTCTATCTTCTTCTTCTTTGGCAAACTTTAGGGCCTCGGCGGGCGTCATCCCCTTGTTGATTGCCTCTGCTCGCCTCTGCATTGCGATTTGCGCACGCTTTTCTTCTGCTTCTTTTTTGGCTTGTATTTTAACCGCTTCTCTTTCCTCGTAAAGAAGAGTTGCTCTTTTAAGCTCTTGTTCGGGATGTTTTGTTTTTCGGTACCGAGGGTCAACGCCGGTTGACAATACGCCACCGGAGGACGCAGCCCTTGCTTTTTTTTCGCCGTACAAATCCGCCATATCTCTCTCCTACGTTGCCCATCGTCCAAAGCCTTGGCCAAGGGCTTGTCCGGCAGCAGCGCCTGCTGCGGCACCTCCTGGCCCACCAAAAGAACCAGCGATTCCACCGATCGCCCCAAGAATGCCACCAAGGACATTCCCGAACATCGCGCCCTCTGCCGCATCTGCTTGCTGCTGAATCTGCGCCATGGCGAATGCCTTGTCTTCTGCTCGCTGTTCACCTGCTATTAAAAGCTGCTCTAAACTAGCACCTGCCTGCTCTTGAGCCAACTGGGCTGCTGCGCCGATTTGCTCTTCGCCTGCGACCTCTGCCTGCTGCGCTGCACGGGCTCCCTGCCGAAGGGCTGTGGCGGTGTCAAAGCCCCCTTGAGACCGAGCCATGCCGCGCTGCGCTCCGGTAAGAATCTCCAGCGCACGTTCGGCTTTAACCTGGCCCGCTGTTTTTGCTTTTCCCTCTGCAACGTCCGATAGCCTTGTCGCGTAGTCAAAAAGCTTGTCTCCCTCAAGCCCATATTGAGAGCGAAGCTGTCCTTCGATGTCTTCGGTGCGAAACATCCCCCCGCTGTCTTTGGAGTCAGCATAGGCTCTTTTGGTTGCGCCTCGAATGTCATCGCTGCTAAACATGTCGCCGTATGCCTGCTCGGCTTTTTCCGCTCCCGCTAAAAACTCGGAAGGCCCGCCCTTAGAGCGCTGCTCTGCCGCTCGGTTCTTTTCTTCCTCAACCTGGTACGCTCGGCTGTTTGGCATAACTAAGCCCTCCTATTCCGAATATGGGTTAATAGGCGCTGAGCCCACGTCGCCCTGAATGGCTCGAATGGCCCTTAGTTGTTCTCGAATTTTTCTATTTTTTCTCTCAAGGGCTTCGTTTGTCTGCCTTCCTTCGACGGATAGAGGCATTCCTCTTTGGGGGTCAATCATCCCCCTAATTGCCTCTAGCTCGTAAGCGCTTGGATCGCGAGGAAACGAGTCATCAATTGACAGTTCTCTGTCGGGGTCAAAGTCGTACCCCGAATAACCATCTAGGCGAGCAGGTCTGTTGGCGTCTGCAATGGCAGTCTCCTGAAGCCGCTCCATTTCCAGCATTCCCTCGATGTCTCTAATGTCTCGATTAACCGCACCCTCGTCAAACTCTGCCGCCCTGGCTTCTGCAAATGTTTGCTCGTCAGACATTGCCCGAAGAGCCGCAAGGTCCTCTGGATTAAATTGAGACATGTCGTCAACCTGGGGATTAAGCGCAGCCTTTTCCACCCTTCCTTTAAACTGGGCTTCCTTTAAAGCGTTTTGGGATTGCAGGTATCCACCAAGGGCGCCTGCTGCTTCCGCTGCGCCGCCAATCAATCCAAGAAGCCTTTGCTTCTCTTCAAGCTCTTTTTGCGTTTCCATTCGAGACTTTCCAACATCTCGCCTGTCTTGGCTTCCCGCTGCTGACTCAAGCGCTCGCCCCGTCTGAGCTTCCATGGCCATTTCTCTCTGGATTTCGCCTATCGCAATCTGACGCATAATCTGTGATGCAGCCTGCTGCTTCATCATGTTCTGCATCCCTGCGTTGCGTTGCTCTAGGGCTGCTTGCTGCTGAAGCATCTGCTGCGCCGCTATACCTTCGCCTGCCATTATAGTGTCCTATCCGCTATGGTTTTAAACGCTGACTTCTTAGGTCTAACGCCGACTTCAAGAGCAATGCCATCGAGGTGTGCCGCCGCCGTGGTTGATGATGTCAGACGAACTTCTACCTGAATGGCTCTGCACTTCTGCTGAAGAAGGTGAGCCCTGAAAAGGTAAAGGGGGTGATTGACTGCGCCGTCAGCGGGTTCCCACCCACCTGCCGGGGCGGCTGAGAGAGCCTTGGTCGCCGAGCCAAGAACAAGCGTCTTGTTGTAGTCCATCGTAAAGCGAAGCTGAATACTGTGTGCGCCGACGTACTCACCGAGAACCATCGCCCTATAAACCCTGTCGTATGAAAGAAGGCCGCTTGGGGCGATAAACGCCGTTTTAACTGAAACGTTATAGTTGTTTGTGCTGCCATCCGTTGGGCTTGCGTGTGCTCTGTAGGTATCCGTAAAAACAGTGTTGTCCTGCTTTAGCAGAAACCCTGTTCCTGACAGCTTCTGAAAATACGTTCCGTCATACACTTCCCCCACCTGGTACTCCGACGCAGAGTAGACCATTTCAGATCGAGTCCACTGCCCAAAGTAGTAGTTGTACGTAAGCAAAACATCGCTACCGCTCGCCGCCGTATCCTTAACCATGAAGCGGACTTCATTTGTCGGGTCATGAGCGAGCATATTGATGATCAGATTATCTACCTGGTCTTCCACTTGCGCACCGACATACTTAACACTCATGTCTCTTTGAACAAGATAGATGCCGCGCTCTGTCTGATAGAAAACGCCTAGCGGTGTTTGGACGTGGGCTGACCCAGCTCGTGCTCCTTGGTTGACACCAAAGATTCTCGGAGGGGCAAACATGCCCGCGCCGAATGCGTCCGGCCCAGGCCCCGAGACAAGATGGGCGTTGTCCTCTGTGAATATCAAGAGGTGGTCCAGGTTGCTTTCAATGCCTGTTGTCTTTGATGAGTCGCCAGGGATGGTCAGAGAAAACGCATCTGGAAACTGCGGCTCAATACCGTCCACAATTGGCTTAGAGAAGTAAACATTGTCATCTGCGCCAACCGCAAACACCTTGTTTCGGTGCCGTGTCAAATCGGTACACGAGCCAAAAAAGCCATTGGGGAGTTCGCCGTTTTGAGTATAGACAATGGCGCGGTGTATTATCTCTCCCGCAGTGCTTCCCGATGAATCCCCTTTTGGCCAATCAACAAAAGTTATTACTCCCGACGTAGCGTTGGCCGGTGTGGGCACCGTGAAAGAACCAGCCTTATAGAAAATAGAGCTTGCATCAAGGGTCCTGTAAATGACAACCTTAACGCCTTCTTTTCTTGTGAAGTTTGGAATGTAAACCGAGACGCCTACTGTTCCTAAATCTCCAGAATCGTTTTCAACAGTTATCTCTTTGATTGCCGAAGGGGATGAGCGATGGACATTTCCGTTTGCATCAGCCCATTCGTAAACGGCCAAATACTTGTATGTTCCATCGGCAAGCCCTCCAACGTTGTTGAGGTCTTTCGAAACCTGTTCGAGCCTTGCAATGGATGGATACAGCGCAAAACCTGTCTCAAATATGGAATCCCCGTCGTACCCATGCAGGTATCCTCCCGTTCCGGTCCATGTGCCTCCCGAGTCAAGAGATGCAAGCGCTCGATCTGGGTCAAGGTCTACTTCTACTAGCGAAACCCCAAAAGAGTTATCAGAAGTCTCTGTTCCACCGTACTGCCCTCTTCGAGAAGTTGCGTATCCAGCAAAACGAGCAGCACCAAACAAGAACCGTTGTCCGGAATCTTTCGAGGTAATTCTTTGCGCCCCGTAGGTCATTGGAGCAACGTCTACGAGGATGTTTGACGTTTGAACAAAAGTTAGCCTTGCCTGGAGAAGAGGGCCGGATGTTGGCGCAATGGCATCCCTGCTAAGGGTTATTGTCGTAGCGGAGTTGACCGCTAAGACAGTTGTTCCTGCTGCCGTGTTTATTCCGTCCCCATAGACAGCCCACCCTGCACGGATTGGCCCCATGTCAGCCACTGTCACCGATGGTGATGTGGGGGTAATAATGCCTCTTGTCTCATGAGAGATGGCGGTAGCAGTAGGGTCGGACTGAACATACTCAGAGGTTAAGCAGTTTGCCGTTTGCCCTGTTTTAACAGCCCCAACAAACTCATTTGTTCTTGTTCCTGAGTTGTCGATGTGTCGCATAAGGGCCAGGTTGTTGGACAGTCCATAATCTCTAATATCTGTAGACACCAAGCTGTTGTCGTTTACGTGCGACAAAGCATAGTAAAGCCCGGTTTCTGCGGTGGCTGCATGCCTGAACATGTCGGAGAGAACGCTTGAGTTGTGAGCCACATGGACCCGCGTGCTGTCGGGGTTGTTGTTTGCCGTCCTTGTTAGATAGTAGGTCGCCACGCAGTGGGGAGGGACTTTTCCTTCATCCCCGGCAGAGTTTCCTTTTTGATCCTTGCCCCACATCTCAAGGGCTAGGTATACGTGCCCGCCGTTTGTGAACGTCCCTGCTGTACCGTTTAGCAGGTGCAGCCCGCCGGTCCACAAGACGTTAGGGCCCGTTGTTATGGCCCCGTAAACAACCTCGTCATCAAAGTCATCCTGTATGTTTCTTATGATAATCTCAGGAGTTCCTGAGTTATCAAAAGTAGCTCCAAAAATAACATTTTTATCTGACGCGCTAGACGTGTTGTCGTTAAGAGCCTTAAGGAAGATGTTGCTTGCAATGTTTTTACCTGAAGCAAACTTGCTTGTTGAGGTGGTAAACGGGTTAAATGACGCCGCCGATGATATGCGGTGGGCGTCAGCATCCGCCACGGCCTGCATGTTGCCGCTTGCTATGGTTATTGGCCTTACAGTGTAGGAGTAGCTTCCGTTTGCATCGGAATAAGCTATTACCGCCCCGTCATTGTATGTCGCATTTTGCAGGCTGTCCGCAGCAAACTGGCTATACGTGCTGTTGACCTCGATCTCGTTGTTGGACGGGTCCTTAAGCGTTGACGAGGCCCCCACGTATGCCGCTGCCGTTTCAACAGAAGTGCAATCTATTTTTGAGACATACACCTTTGAAGACCCAACGGTGGCAACGGTGTAGTTCGCGTTGTTGTTTCCTCCTGCAAGATGGACAACATCGCCAACGGTGTACCCTGTGCCTCCATTATTAACAGCGATGCCCGAAACAACCCCAACCCCTGACCCGGTCCCTGCGTCGATCTGCGTAATATTGACAGTGAGCCCAGACCCTCTTGACGAGTAAGTGGCTGTTCCGGTCCCCGTTGAGTACCCATTGCCGCCCGAAACGGCAGATATCGTCGCGGCAACCCCCGCGTTCACTATCCATAAAATATAAATATCGTCATCAACAGCAAGCGCGTATGGCTTGGGTGTGGCATAAAGCCTTCCCGCCTCCGCTGTCCTAAAGTAAGACGTGCTTAGGGTTAAATCATCCCTAAGAGATGTCCCAGTTGCGGCATCCTCAATAGCGACCTTTACACGGACAACCCCAGAGCCGTCATGGTCGTACTCCATCCACGTATAAACACGCACACCACCGGCTTCCGCCATCTGCGCATTGCTCTGCTTCTTCGATGGGTCTCGGCGCTTAAACTCGTTCTTAAACGTGCATGGGACGTAAGTCCCCTTTGACAGGTACTCCGCGTTGCTGAGTTTCGTGTACATCTTTGTGCCGTCAAGAATAAGGGTCTCATCCTTGTACTGGGACACAGCCGCGCCCTTGGCTATTCGGCTCGTAGATGTGTTGGCTATGATCTTGTCGGCAGCAACGTAGCCACCTCGTTTTTTGATTCGGCCTGTCTTGTCAAAAGAACCATTAAGGCAATCAGAGAGAGAATCTGGCGCACGGGTAGCATCCGACGTCTTTTCGTCAATGCCCTTGAGAAACGGAAAGGAGATTTCTTTTTTCTCTAACGGCATCAGAACACCCACAGGCTAACGGTTGAGTCCGCTGCAGACTGAACGGGGATGTATTTGTCGGGGCTGTTGTTCTCGCCCTCTTTGACAATCACGACATTCGCGGCTGTCGAGGAGACCACAAGGTAACCCTGATATCTCCGGCCAAGACCATGGTAGACCTGGTAAGTCTTGTTTGCCACTAGGTCAATGTTGGCAATAAGCCGCCCATCAATAATCCCGCCAGTCTGCACGGCACGAGCGAACTCGTCGATCTTGTCCTGAACCCGGTTAAGCCCGTAGTCGTCGCTTCTGTATTTCTCATACTCAACCATCAGAAGCCCCGATAGTTGACGTAGTCTTCGAGATAGACGCCAGTGTTAACGTCGCTAATCTTGTAGGATTCTCCGGCATCCCGGTTGCCCGCTGCAGACTCAATGCGCTTCCTGAGCTGTTCCTTGTAGATCATGTGAGGCTGGGTGTCGGACTCTTCCTTGAGCAGACACTTGATGGCCGCATCGACCACCACATACTCTTCGTAGCCAGTGGCTACAGCAGCGGCCACGCTAACGATGGTGGCGCTCGTAGAGCCTGCGTCAAACTTTTGAGCCTCTGGCACATAGTAGAGCTTCGCCGTTCCCGATGTCGTCGGGTTGGGAATGAACTTAATCTTATTCCCTTGGATGGTGTAGCGCGTATCTGCGATTCTCGCAGCCACCGCCCCAGGCGAGTTGTACATATTGCGGTCTTGAAAGCTGTAGCGCTTCAGGCGATACGTCAGTCCGCCGGACACCAAATCAACCCCCAGGGCTTTGTAGAAGTCCGTGGGCAGTGTTCCTGGGTTGTCGGCAGGAAGCGTGTAATCGCCAGACTTGGGCGACTCTGAGCTATCTTTGACGTAGTAGTCTTCGTATTTGGTCACGAGTAAATCGTGAATCTCCGCCATAGCGACGTTGATATAGTCAACAATCTCTGAGTCTGAGACGAAGGCGGACCCCACCATATCGGCCCGCTGTCTTACACGGACGATAAGTTGGGCGAGGGTGGTAGTGTTATTCGGCATCCAGCCCTCCGATAAAGGACCGGGGGCTTTCGCCCCCGTCCAATTAATTCATACTGATGTCGTGGAGGTCTTGCAGCGCTTGCGCTACTAGCTCTCCATCACCATCTGCGATGGCCTTGAGGAAAGCATCACCTGCTTCCTTCTTGGCCATCTTTGAGTAGCCTTCACCCTCTTCTTTGCCTTCGGATGACTCCTTGGCTTTGTCGAGGATCATGACCGCCAGGTTTCCTGGGTCGGGCATTTTAGGCTCCTTTACTTAACACTGCTGTTTTTGAGCACGATCAAGAATGAAAACTCATCCCCATCTGCAAATGCCTGCGCGTTACCATCATCATCAGTAAACTTAAACCGCACCGATGGCGTGGCTCCGCTTACGTCATGTGAAACAACATAGGCAAAGCACTCATCCGGGGCAGATGCGGTGATAGTCGCATTTGCGTACATGAGACTGGTATATTTATCATCAAGATAAATCCAATAGTCCCCGTTCCCTGCCTTTGTCGCTGTAAAGCCGATACCATCAGCAACAGTTGCAACGCCACTACCGTCAGTAGTGACTCGACCACAAACGAGCTTCAACTCACGCTCAAGTGCCTGCACATCTTTAAAATCACGATTCGCCATAACTCAATCTCCTGAAGAGTTCTCTAGCACAAGAATAAAATTAAAAGCAGAGCCTTCATCTAGTTCCGATACCGATCCACCAGCCGAGCCATCAATTGCCACAAAATCAAACTGCACCGCCCCTGTAGAGCTAACTGCTGTTGATTCAATCTGGGCAAACCGAACAGCCGACCCTGCTGATTGAATAAATGTCGCGCCGCCATAAAGGAGAGCGTCATACAGCTTTCCTGCGGTAACGATGTATTTCCCGGCTGCAGTGCGAGCAACGGTTGCACCGTCACAATCGTGAAGCGTTGGAACACCGGAAGCAGCAATTGAAACATGGCCAGAAATAATTCTAGTATTTTTTTCAACCGACTTAACAGTATGAAACAGGCCTGTTGCCATAAAATTACCTCGCAAAGAGTGGGGGCCGAAGCCCCGTATTTTAAGCCAACGCTACGCGGCAGTTGTATCCCGGCGCATTGCAGGCGACGTTGCCATAGTAACCCAGGCGTACCTCGTAAGCGTCTGCGCCATTTTCGCGGAGCATCCGGTTATTATCGAGGTCCAAGAACATTGGGGCCTCACCAAGAGTGTTCAGGCTCCAAGTGTCGAGCTGGAGCATCCAGGCGACGTTGGGCTGACAGTTTTGGTCAGGAACAATCTTGATAGTGCCTCGTGGACCACGAAGAGAGATAGCAGCAAAGCCAATATCTACGTCACGGGCCTTGGCCTCGTCGTAAACGACCTTAGAGCCGAGGGCCTTCTCAAGATTTGAGAAAGTAGCAAAGTCTACCATGCAGACATCTGGGCTTCCGCCCTCACGAGCAACCGTTGAGGCGCCTTCAATAAGCGCTTCCTCGATTGGAAGAGCAGAGCCATCGAAGCGATTACCGCCTAAACGAGTCACATCTGCTGTTCGGTTAACGCCGAAGAATGCCGTAGAGCCCGGAGCCGATGCTGGACACCAGCCTTCAAGTCCTCGGATTTTTAGAACATCATCAGCAGCCGTGTAGTCACCCGCTTGGAAAACCAAGTCAGCGCTACCACTAGAGAGAATGTCGGCATCCATTGCCGCCGAACAAGTGATTACACCCGTGGTTCGGTTGATTGCTGAAATGGTGCGAGCACCGCCGCTTCTCAGCGCTGATGTTGCATCTGCCGCAAAAACAATACTCATTCCAACTTCGAAGTTTACAACATCGGAGATTGGGTTGAGGGTGAATGAGGTTGCGGTGACCGGATCAACCGTAATTGTTCCAATTGCCCCTGTTCCGTCACGGTACATTCCAACCGCGAGAGAGCGAGTCAATGAGTGAAGAGCACCGTCGATTTCCATTGTGGCGTAGCGCAAGAAAGCATCGCTGTCTCGCTCAGTAGCCTTGATGGATTCTCCGGTAATCGAAGCGAAGGAATAGTCCTTCACCCGCGTCAGCAAAAATTGCTTTAACGCAGAGGTCGAGGTGTTCGCCTGGCCTGTTGCAAACGTCGCACTACGCCGTTGCGGGTTAGCGTAAAGCAGAGGAATCGGCATATTCTCGCCACCGAACTTGGTATATTTCGGAATCATGGCGAGAAGCGGATTGTCTTTGTAGACCATGTTTTGAACGCGAAGAGGCTTGTAGTGCTCTTTAAGCGCTTCACTTACGTTTGCAATATCGAGTGGCATCTTTCAACTCCAGGTAAAAACGGGATTACTCCCAGCGTAATATAGAAGCAGCCCTCTCTAGAGACTTTTCTTTACTCTCTAGTGCGCCGCTAGACGGTTCTGTTTTCTTAGCAGTGTTTTCATTGCTAAGTGTTTTTGGCCGTGATGATTTCGCTGGTTCGGCTTCTGAAGTCGCTTTTTGT
>Ga0208011_1000609_pt1 | contig 13363 bp, 7 predicted proteins | sample 7_EtaG_FD_184080 | JGI IMG/M metagenome (GOLD analysis project Ga0208011, IMG submission 184080) | Marine viral communities from the Subarctic Pacific Ocean - 7_ETSP_OMZ_AT15161 metaG (SPAdes) (version 2) | ecosystem: Environmental > Aquatic > Marine > Oceanic | place: Pacific Ocean | collected... | reverse complement strand
GGTAGATTACAGTTATTAGCAGGTAATGCTGGTAGTGCTAATGGTGTAATTCAGTTTTATACAGGTGGTGAAGAAAAAGTTCGCATCTCACACACTGGTGGAGTTGGTATTGGAACTGATGATCCAGCAGAGGAGTTACATTTACAAGGTAATACAGCAGTAGTTGCACTTATAGAATCAACGGGTGCAAATGACAGTCGTGTTAGAATCAAAGCACCTTCAGATAGAATCTCCTACTTGGAATTTGCTGATGATGATGCTGATGCTGGTGAAATAAGATATGATCACACTAATAATTACATGGCTTTCCATGTTAATAGTAATCAAGAAAGACTTCGCATTGATTCAGCTGGTCGTGCATTAGTAGGACTAACTAGTGCTATGACTACTGGTTCTGGTGATCATAGAGATACTATTCAGGGAGTTGATACAGCAGGTGCTCAACTTCTACTAGGACGTAATGATACATCAATAGCAGCTACTAACAGACTTGGTGAAATTGCAGCACTAACTAATGATTCTGGAGGAAATGGATATAAGGTAGGTGCATCTATAAGATTTGAAGCTACTGATGCTCATGCTTCTGGTGATCATCCAACAGCAATATTATTTAAAACTTGTAATGATGCTGACGACACCTTAACAGAGAGAATGCGTGTTAATCAGGATGGTGACATTTCTATTAACAGAGATGATAATGCTGCTAATAATTCTATTGTTCATATAAGTTCACATGATGTTACAACAAAATTTAATAATGATAATCAAACTCAATATGCTTTATTTATCGATACTCATCATTCTGGTACTGAAGAAATAACAACAAATAGAACGAAAGCAGGAATAAGAATGGATATGGAGTACAGTGGTACTGGTGTAAAGGACAATAATTCTAGTAATCGAAATCAATTATATGGAGTACATTGTTCAGTAAATGCAACAAAAGATACATATACGAATTATGCTGGATACTTTTATGCAGATTGTACTGCAGATGATCAAGAGGAATCCACTACTGTTCTGGGTGTATATGGATATGGAAGAAATTATAGTGTTGGAGGATCAAATAAAACTTCTACAATATATGGTGGACATTTCTTAGGATATAGAAGTGGAGATATAAATGCTGGACACTGTTATGGTGTATATGCAAGATCACACAACCAAAATGGAACTAGTAATACTGGTGATATGACTGGTGTATATGCAGAATGTGAATTTGATAAAGCAGACGTAACTGTTTCAAATGCATATGCCTTTAGAGGGCAGTTGGATAGAGATGCTGGTACTATTACGAATGGTTATATTCTCTATGGTTCTTATGCTGGAGATTCTAGTTTCACTAACAGATGGGGAGTATACATAAATGACTGTACGAAAAATAGGCTTGCTGGTGAATTAACAGTCACTGGAGATTTAGTTGTTAATGGAAGTTCAAAGCAGTTTAGGATACCACATCCAATTGTAGGACTCTCAACCACAAAAGATCTTGTTCATGCTGCAATTGAAGGACCACAAATAGATTTAATTTATCGTGGTAAAGTTGATTTAGTAAATGGTACTGCAACTGTTAATCTTGATACTAAATCTAGAATGACTGAAGGAACATTTGTTTTATTAAATCGTGATGTGCAGTGTTTTACAACAAATGAAACAGGTTGGACAAATGTAAAAGGATCAGTGACTGGTAATCAACTTACAATAATTGCACAAGAAAATACCTGTACTGATACAATTTCTTGGATGGTGATTGGTGAACGTCAAGATGATGCTGTAAAACAATCAACTAGCACTAATGATATTGGTAAACTTATTATGGAACCTGATAAGAGAACTGATGATAATGATAAGTATCAAGCAGAAGAAGAGAAGAATGAATATAATATAGATCCTAATCATAATCCTGGTGATGATTAGTCGGTTATCACAACTGCTGTTAAAAGCATTGCAAGATGCAAGAACAGAAATTGCAACATTAAAAACAAAAGTTGCTGCTCTTGAGTCTTCATAAATATTTAAAAAAGTATAATGGCATATCTTGGTCGTCAACTCAATGCAGGAAATTATTTAAAATTAGATGATATATCATCTGGTTTTAATGGATCGACCACGACTTTTAATTTAACTTCTGGTGGTTCAGCACATTATCCTGGGTCTGCCTATTCGATTCTGGTTTCGCTTGGTGGTATTATCCAAGAACCAGAGTCTGCATTTAATATAAATCAGAATCAGATTGTATTTGCAACTGCTCCTGTATCAACAGATGATTTCTTTTGTATTTCTCTTGGGGAACCATTAAATATTAATGTTCCTGGTAATGCAACTGTTGACTCAACAAAACTTGCTTCTGGTGGTATAAGTTATAATGATACTATTACTGCTACAGAATTCATTGGTCCTGTTGAGAGCACTAGTGTTAATGTAGTTGGTGTTGTAACTGCAACTTCATTTAAAGGTGATGGATCTCAATTAACAAATTTAACTGGTGTTAGTACTAATTTTGTAGGTGCTATTGGTATTCAATCTGCTGGATTGTCTATCGGTGTTGGTGTTACTCAACTTAATTTTATAGGAGCAGGTAATACTTTCTTATATAATGCAACAGATGATACAATAGATATTAGTATTGCTGGTGGTGGAGGTGCTGGTGGTAAATTTATATCAGGTGGAACTGGTATTGGTACACTTTCAACAGTTGGATTTGGGACAACAACACCAGTAGGAACTGGAAATTCTGAGGGTATTATACAGGCAGTTGGTAATATTGCTATATTAGATGGTGCATTAACAACAGATCAAGATCTTAACCAAAGTATTACAATACCAATAGGGAAGAATGGGTTATTAATAGGACCAGTTACAGTAGGAACTGGACTTACTGTTGATGTTGCCTTAAACTCAGTTCTGGTAGTAGTCTAAATATAGGAAAGGATGTCATAAAGGAATGAGTACTCTTCGTATTAGTAACATTGAGGCGAAGGCAGACGTATCAAGCCCAACCGTAGATGAAAAATTAAAATTTACTAATTCCATTGGGAATACCGTTTTCCGTATTGATGGAAAAAATGCTGGTATTACTACCATTGGTATCAATACTACTGCGTCAACAATAACTGTTAATGATAATCAACGTGCAACATTTGTAGGTGAAGTTGCATCGACTAAATTTATTGGACCTTTTGAAGCAACTAGTGGAACTGTTAATGGTAACTTAACTGTTACTGGAGTCCTTTCATATCAAGACGTAACTAATGTAGATTCAATTGGTATCATTACTGCCAGGAAAGATGTAAGAGTAGGTGGTAATCTAAATGCAGTTGGTATTACTACACTCACTGGACCTGTTGCATTTGGTGATACTGCAACATTTGGTGATCATGATAAGATAAAACTGGGAGATTCGGGAGATTTAATCATCTATCATGATGCTAGTAATAGTATCATGAGCAATACTACTGGGGAATTATTAATAGACTCTGATATTATGAATATCAGGTCTAAAACAGGTGGTGAATCCTATTTCTATGGAAGTGTTGGTGCAGGTATTACTCTATTTTATGATAACAGTGAGAAGCTACGTACTACTAATACGGGAACTGTTACGACTGGGATATCAACTGCTGATCAATTTAAGTTAGATGATGTATCTATGAGTATTTCTGATACTGCTGTTGATATTTTTGTATATGATACTAGAAAAGATTCTGATGGTGGTGCATGGAGAAAGAGAACAAGTCATACATCTTGGTATAATGAAACTTTAGGGACAGCAACCAGAGGAACTAGGAAAGAGTTCCCTGCTGTTGCTGTTATTGTCACAGAGAGCACTAAAGTAACCATCTATGATGGTGATGACCCAGACCTTCCGATGTGGATGGTATTTCTTTCTGGACCAAATTCTTCTAATGAGAGGTTATTGCGTTATGCTACCAATAACGCATCAGAAATGTTAAATGCTATTTTATGTGTCTCAACTGATGATACTCTGGCGTATATTAGTTTTATAGACGAGTATCATAATTTATATCATACTGGTTCTTCATATTATTTTCCAGAAAGAACTGGAATAGTTGATAGAAATATATTAATTGGAGAACCACAACAAATAAGTGGTAGTTATGGAGTTGCGTCTTCAAATACAAACGATGTAGCAATGACTGTGCTACCAAATGCACCGATTGATAGTGCTACTGGACTTCCTGTTCCCACTATTGCCGTTGCGACTATTGGTGGTGTAAGTGTTATTAAGCCAGATGGCCCCAATGATATTAGTGTTGTTGATTTTACTGCGCAGTATTCTGTTAACAATCAGTATGGACTCATTGATTTCTTGAAAGATAATAGAATTATCTCTACATCGAGAGACAAAACATATCCAACAGTATTTTCTATACCTTCTAGTGACAAATCATCATTTACCAGTGATGATATTATTTTTAGCGCAAACTTAAGCGATTCCTCAAGTGGAGCAGACATACACGGTAAGAACTTTACTTCATTTGCAGATATAACCAATTACGGTGAAGATATTGCTATGGGCGGTACTGGATTACGCATAGCGAATATTGACGAAGTTTCTGGGGACGATACTGCGCTTGTTGCAGACATTCGATCAGACTATAACACAGGATGGATGTACGGAGATATAAAAGGTGCATGGCTTGCTGATACTGATGATACAAACGTAACTGCTGATTCAGAATTAATTACCAATGGAACATTTAGTAGTGATACAAGTGGATGGACAGCTGGTAACAGTACTCTGAGTCATGGTAGTAATCAAATGACTATTACGAGAAGTGGTGGTAGTGGGACAACTTGCTATCAAGATGTAACAACAGTCGTTGGTAAAAAATATATGGTGAGTGCTAAAATCAATTCTTCAGGATCAAGAGGAGATCTTCGAGTTCATAGTGCCTCCAATTGGGGTGGATCTTTAATTTTAAATCTTGCTGGAACTAATGGTCAAACAGTTGGAGTATTTGGATCATTTACTGCCACATCTACAACAACAATGATAGGATTTACGGTTGATAATGATGGCACAGCAATTACCGTGGATGATGTATCAATGATTGCGGTTAAAGAAGAAGACCGTTCAAAGAATAATAAAGGACTTCAAGTATTTGGAACAATTCAAAAGGATTATGTTGCTAATGGTTCAGATATAGTTGCTTATCACGGTGTTAATGGTAGTAATTATTTGAGACAACCTCATAATCCTGATTTAAATTTTGGAACTGGTGATTTTAGTATATTTGTATGGGTTAAAAAGAATACTCTTAGTACTAATCATTACATTCTAGATAGAGCTCAAACTTCTCCATCTTGGGATTCTACAAATAGGTCATATTTTATTATTAATTCTACTGGTTATCATCGTTTTAGACTGGGTGGTACAGGTTCAGGTGGATCGGAAGTGTCAGGAACTGCTAAACCAATGAAAGAGGGTGTTTTTAATCATATTGGGTTTGTAAGAAGGAGTGGGACAATGGAGTTCTGGTTGAACGGAGAACACACTGAAACTATTACTGGAAGTGATGCATCTGCAAGTTTTGATAACGGTGGTACTGGTATGTCTGCTACTATTAATAGATTTGGCAATGGATTTGCTGTTGATTATACATTTGATAGAATGGCTCTTTTTCGTATAGCAGGAACAGCACCATCACCAGAACAAATTAAGAAGATGTATCATGATGAGAAAAAACTATTCTTACCTAATGCCAAGTGTACACTATATGGATCTTCAGATGCAGTAACAGCGTTGGCACATGATGATGCAACTGATACATTACACGTTGGAACATCTGCAGGACGTAGTGAGTTTGTTGGACTTAATAGGATAAATAATACAACGACAGCAGTAACAACTGCTATATCAGCATCCAATGGACTTGTAGCGGAACAATAGTATGACAGTAAGAGTATCAAAATCAGCATTTAATATACGAGAAAAGTTATCAGAACTTGATAAACCTACTGGTTTGAAAGGTAATGAGTTAATGAGATCTGATAATGCTCAAGATGCAAGAAATCTTATTGGTGCTGGTAGAAAAAATATGATAATCAATGGGGCCATGCAAGTGGCTCAACGTGGTACAAGTTTTACTGTATCTGATGCTTTTACATTAGATAGATATAAATTTAAAATTGCTGGGGGTGGGGCAGCTACTATTACGCAAAGTAGTACAACTCCTGATGACTTTTCATATTCATATAAAGTAGATATAACAACTGCTGACACTTCTGTTGCAAACACTGATCATGGTGTAATAATGCACATGGTTGAGGGATATGATTTTGCACAAGCTAATTTTGGATCAAGTGCTGCTAAAGCTTGTAAATTATCTTTTTATGTTAGGTCAAATAAAACTGGTACTTATGGTGTTGCTTTTCAAAATGGTGCTCAAAATAGATCATGTATTCAAGAATATACAATTAATTCTGCTGACACTTGGGAACGTAAAACAATTACTATTCCTGCTGATACAGGAGGATCTTGGGCTACAACAAATGGTACCGGTTTAAAAATTACTTGGGGTTTGATGGGTGGTAGTACTTATGCAACATCAACTCTTGGTAGTTACAATGGTTCAAATGTATTTTTAACAAGTAATCAGGTTAATTTATTTGATAATACTTCTGGCGAATGGTATATGACAGGAGTTCAATTAGAAGTCGGATCTACATCCACGGATTTTGAGCACCGTAGTTTTGGAGAAGAACTTCAATTGTGTCAGAGATACTTTGAAACAGTAAATCTTTATGGTTCTAATAGTAATTACACTAGTGGTGGTTATAATAGACAAATTGGACAGGTACATTGGAAAGTTGAAAAAAGAGCAGTCCCAACATGTAATGGCCCAAGTGTCGGTAATTATCAACCAGGCGGAGGAAGTGGTACTGTCAGTATAAGTGGCCCTACTATTCATGGTGGTGTGTTAAACACTGGTAGTACTAATAGCACTTATCCAGATCAGTGGATTAATGGTGGTTCTATTCTTACAGTCGATGCGGAGTTATGAACATGTATAAAATTATTCAAGAAAACGAATTTCCCGTTCAGATTTATCGTAAATCTGATAAGGTAAGAATACCAAAAGATTCTGGTAATAGAGATTACCAACAGTTCCTTCAAGATGTAAAGGATCAAGGTCTTGGTATTGTAGAAGGACCAGATATTACTACTGAATCTTATGTTACTCTTCGTAGTAAAGAGTATCCACCACTAGAGGATCAATTAGATCAGATATTTCATACTAGTCTTATTGCATGGAAATCAAATATTAAAATCATTAAGGATAAGTATCCTAAGAGTATATCTGGTGGTACTACTGTGGGTGATGTTCCTGCTTGGGTTCAAACCGAAGTTGACAAACTAAATAGTTAAAAAGATATGGCATATCTCGGTCATAAACCAGCAACAGGAGAAAATAATAGTTTTAAGATATTAGATGATATTTCATCTTATACTTTAACTTTTGATGGAGCTTCTACTTCTGTTGTTAATGCGACTACTAATACAATAACAAGTTCTGATCATAGGTTTATTCAAGGACAGAAGGTAACTTATGCTAAGGGTGCTGGTGGTACAGTAATTGGTAATCTACCAGAGGGAACCTATTATATTATTAAGGATGATAAGAATACTATTAAACTAGCAAGTAGTATTAATAATGCTAATAGTAATACTGCTATAAGTTTTTCGGGTCAAGGAGTAGGAACGGCACATACATTAGTTGTTGCTTTTGATGGATACAATACAAAGTTTATAGCATCATATGATGATGGTAGTAAAGTACACATGAGTAGGGCTGCTCAGCTTCTTCTTTCTGTCAATGGTATTGTACAACAACCTAATGATACTGCTTCACCTACTAATGGATTTGGCTTTGATTCAGCATCAATTATTGTATTCTCTACTGCACCAGCATCTACTGATGCATTTTGGGGAAATGTAATAGCAAATAATTTTGCAACCTTTGATATTACTGATAATAAGATTGATAATTTTACAGGTAATAATAGTACAAAAGATTTTACATTATCAAGAATACCAGCAACTGTAGAAAATATTTTAGTTACAATAGATGGTGTTATACAATATCCATCTGATGTTAGTACTGTGAGATCATATACTCTTTCTGGTGCTACTTTATCATTTACTTCTGCTCCTGGTACTAATACTGAAATACAAGTAAGACATATTGGATTTGCTGCTGGTGTTGGTGGCGGTGGTGGTGGAGTCAGTAATTTTTATGGAAGGACGGGTGCTGTATCATTAAACACTACGGATGATATTGATATTCGTCATGCTAAGGCAGTTGGTGTTGTAACTGCAATTGCTGGATTTGTTGGAGATTTAACTGGTGCTGCATCAACTATCACTGGTATTGCAACCTTTAAAAGTAATGTTTTCGTCGATGGTAGTCTGAATATTGCAGGTGATCTTGTTTATGATGAAGAAAGAGGTCGGAATATTAATATCACGGGTGTATCAACCTTTGGTTCTGGTTCTACTTCACCTGTTCAGATTAATGCTGGTATTATTACATCTACGACTGGTATCGTTACCTATTATGGTGATGGTTCTAAGTTAAGTGGTGTTGCTGGTGGTAAGTGGAGAGGATATACTGCTGGTATCGGAACGGAGAGTAGTGGTGCTGGTATTGGTACAGACAATCTCGACGATGTAAAATTGACTGGTATAGGTAACTCATTCCAAGGACTTTATATTAGTAATGGTATGATGATTGTTGATAATCATTTAGAAGGGAATCATTATATTGGAACTTCTTATAACGGATTGATGGCAGGTCCTGTTAATATTAATGGTGTGCTAACTGTGGAGGGTAATTATGTCGTTATCTAAAATCGACTTTTTTTCCCAAATATACGGGCAAAAAAATCGCGGTAATTTTTTGACCTGTGAGGTTTTTCATAAATATAGAATGGAGATAAAATAGTATGTCTGTAGTTAGTCTAAAAGGTATTTCAGGAATTACAAGCATTACAAATGCCGCTGGTGCTAGTGATGTATTGACATTTCACTCTAATAATACGACAGAACGAGCTCGTATTACATCGGGTGGTAATTTTGGTATAGGAACTAATAACCCACAAAGATTATTGCATCTACAAAGTACTTCTGATGCACTTCTTAGGGTTACTGCTGCGGATGGAAATATAGCTTATATAGAGTTGGGGGACGTAAGTGATCCTGATGGTGGAAAAATTGCTCATGATGCTAGTTCTAATACACGTTTCTACACACAATCATTAGAGAGACTTTGCATCACATCAGCAGGTAATGTTGGTATCGGAACTGACAGTTTGAGTTCAAAATTACATGTTCGCACTGCAGGTGTAAATCAAACCATGTTCATGCTTGAAGCAGACATGGGAACAAATAATAATAGAACTCTTTATGTAAAATCTCCTACAAGTGATAGTATTAGTGAACCATTTACTTTCCATACTGGCAATTCATTTCAGTTCAAGACTGATGCAAATTTAGCTCTTAGAATACATTCAGATGGTAATGTTGGTATCGGAACTGATAATCCATCTCGTGTTCTTCATGTACAAGATAATACTAATACATTATTAGCTCTTGATAGTACTGATACTAATGCTGATTTAGTTCAATCTGATACAGGTGGTTCTACTCGTATTAGATCTGTTTCTGGTGCATTAGAATTTTATGCAGGAGGTGATGCAAGTTCTACTAATGCAACAAGTTCTGTTAAAAATCTTAGCATTACATCAGCTGGAGTAGTTCAAGTTATAAAACCTGGATCTGGTGGAAATTCTAAGTTAGAAATTACTCAATCAGGTGGGGGTGGAGGTACTTCTGAGATTTTATTCTCTGATTCTGTTTCTGGTAGGGGGCGTATCTACTATGATCATGGTTCTAACCCAGAGGGTGTAAAAATAGAGTCTGCTGGAACACAAACTGTTATTGTAACGACAGCAGGTAAAGTTGGTATCGGAACTGAGAATCCTGCATCTCCACTTCACATTGGACAATCAACTGATAACGATGTAACTGCAGGTATAACTTTAAAAAATAATCCATCTATTGGAGCACAACGCTTCACACTTTATAATGAGGAAGATGTAGGAACACATTATAATTCAAATGATGGAGGAACTGCTCGTGCTCATATCTTTGAAACTGGTGGTTCAGAAAGACTTCGTATCGCATCAGATGGACATGCAACATTTGCTAATGGTATCTCATTTGGACCTCATAGTGGGCATACAAATGATGAAAATGTGAAAATGCATATGTATAGTGATGATAATATTAATGATGCTGTTAATTTTACAGTTGCGATTCAATTTGGTAATGCAAATAATGGACCTTTTATGATTGAATTATACCAAGCTCATAGTCATTACACAGGTACTGCTTCATATTGTAAGATACTTGGTTCATATGGTGCATCTGATGCTAGTGGTGGTGGTTGCTCTTTTCTTGTATTAGAGAAACAAGGACATATTGACACAGGTGGGGTATTCGCAGTTACTGATAATAGCACTACTACTCAAAGAACTAATAATACTGATTATACGATTACTATTGCAGGTAAATCTGCTTCTTCTAATACTGGCACTAGTCTCAAAAATAAGACTTACGTTATTGTTTATAGTAGGACTAATCCAGCATCAGTTGTATTTGCTTAAACCTAAATATCTAAAAATAGTAATATAAATGTCAGATATTCGTGTTAACAGTTGGTATCATCAATCAGGAACTGGTGGAGTTGTACAAGATTCATCAGGTAATATCGGCATAGGAACAACATCTGCTGCATCATCCTTAGTTGTCATTGGTGATGCAAATTTTGGTGGAACAGGTATTATAACTGCTACTAAATTCAGTGGTGCTTTTGATGGTACTACTGGATCATTTAGTGGTGATGTATCTATTGGTGGAACCTTAACATATGAAGATGTAACAAATATAGATTCAGTAGGATTAATAACTGCTCGTTCTGGTATTAAAATTACTGGTGGTAATTTAGAAATTGGTAGTAGTGTTGGAAGATTTGATAGTAGTGGAATAATCAAGACTGCTCACGGAACTGAGTCGGCTCCAAGTCATACGTTTATAAACGATCCAGATAATGGAATGTATCGACCAACAACAAACACACTTGGATTTGTTTGTGGTGGTGATGAAAGACTTCGCATCACATCAGCAGGTAAAGTTGGTATCGGAAGTGATGATCCACAAAAGAATCTTGATATTTATGTTGGTCAAACACACGGTTATATAAGACTCCATAATTTGAATAATGGTGGTACTGGATATGATTCAGAATTATCATTATTAGGTAGTGCATCCAACTCAGAAATGAGACTCAATATGGGTGTCAATAGTGATCCAGATAGAGAACAAATAAAATCATATCAATCAAATTTAATATTTACAACCAATACTGATGAAAGACTTCGCATCTCATCAACAGGTTTGGTTGGTATTGGAACTATAACTAATTGGAGTCCATATAAATTACAAGTCGCAGGTGGTTTAGGTATTGCTGAATCCGCTAATACTGGACAGCAAGCTATGTCCATTACAAATAATGCAATACAGACTTTAGCTATAGGAGTTGCTTATAATTCTTTATTATTAAACAAAGATGGTGGTAATGTTTCTATTGGAGGAAATACAAGTGTCGGCACTAAACTACACATTGAAAATTCTAGTGGTGATGCACACATTAGACTAAGAGGCAGTGCTAATTATGGTGTTTTATTTACTAGACATTCTGACGCAGCGTTGTTAGGGTTTATAGGTAGTGGTGGTGCTGTTAATTTAGGATCAAGTAATTTAGGTATAACAGCAGGGTTATCTGGGGGAAATATTGTTTTTCAGACAGGTGGTACAGCAGCAGGTGATGAAAGAGTTCGCATCACATCAGATGGTAATGTAGGAATCAATCAAACTAATCCAAATAAAGCAAAGTTGCACGTAGTTGCAGATAGTGGTTCTACTGACAAAATTGTTGCCAAGTTTAGAAATCCTCAAGGTTCAGCAGATGTCAAAGCAAAAATTGGATTTGCTGCTGGATACTCTGATACTGCTAATGATACAGAGGGTCAAGCATATATTGGTGCTCAACGAGAAGGTAGTGGAAATAATGCGGCTTTATTTTTTGAAACTTCTGATGGGAGCACAGTAACAGAAAGACTTCGCATCACATCAGCAGGTATTGTAAAATTTAAGGATAATGGTGCAGCATATACAAATACATTACAATCTTATACCACCGAAGCAGGTTACATAACACATTATACTGCAAGAACTACATCAGGTTCTGACAGATATAGAAGAATGCTTGATATAGCAAGTATTGGTGGTAATCCACATGGATCATCAATACGATTCTTAACAAGTAATGATAGTAGTAACCCTGCCACTGGTCATGAGAGAATGAGGATCATGCATGGTAATGGTGTATTGATACAAGATGAAGGTTCACTCTCACATAACCAAAACTATCCTCATAGAAGTTGTCCTGGATTATTAACGGTTCATAATGGTGAGGGAGAATCAAATAGAACTGATACTAGTACTGGTGTATATGCACCACCCACAGGTGGATTTGTTAACTATGCTGATTATGAATTAGCAGCAAAATTAATTACTATTAGTAATAGTAATTGTAATATAATTATGGCAAAGAATGGTGAACCAATTGTTATTAATGATGGTAGAGATTCTTGGGGCAGTAACTGCTATAATAAACTTCCTAATTATCTGGTAGGTTTACCATGTACTGATTGTATTAATAATACTGATTTTACTTTGACTTTATATGCTGATTTCTTAGTATTCTTATTAAGAAATAATGGATGGAATAGTATAGGTACTGGTGTTGATAATTTCCCTACTGGATGGCGAGAAATTGAAGCTAATACTAATATTGAACCACCTGGTGTTAATACTAGATTATATTGTAAGAGTGTTTCTGCTGGTACTTATAATAACTGGGATAATAATTCAGCAATGTATTTCTTTAGGTTAGCATAAACAGAATATAGATTAAGAATGAACTGGACATCTGGAACATATGGTTCATCTTTCTGTTCTGGTAAAGTTCATTGTTCATTCGTAAATAGTGTAGAAGATAGATCTAATGTAACATTTGCATATGGTCATAATTAAAATTAATAAGTCATCCTAACTAGGATAAACTTGACACCTATGCTATAATTATATTATGTTATAATAGATACTAAATAATTTTTTACCCTTACGCCAATGAATTTCACAGTTTTTGCAAAAGATGATTGTCCATTCTGTGATAAAGTAAAGCAAGTCTTGGAGTTGACAGGAAGTAAGTTT
>Ga0208011_1000608_pt1 | contig 13367 bp, 15 predicted proteins | sample 7_EtaG_FD_184080 | JGI IMG/M metagenome (GOLD analysis project Ga0208011, IMG submission 184080) | Marine viral communities from the Subarctic Pacific Ocean - 7_ETSP_OMZ_AT15161 metaG (SPAdes) (version 2) | ecosystem: Environmental > Aquatic > Marine > Oceanic | place: Pacific Ocean | collected... | reverse complement strand
TTCATCTTCATAATATCTTTGATACTCATGTTACCAATACCAGTGAATCCATCCTTTGAAGGATCTGGTTGCTTAGAATGAGTTCTATCTTTCTTACTCTGCTCAGGATCTCTTTGATATCCTTCTGTAGTAGGCAGTTCTGGATAATATTCTGCTGTTAGTGCTGCATAAGGAGGTGCTTTTCTTTCCTTAACTTTCTTTGCATCTACTGCTTTCTTATGACGTTTAATACCCTTCTTAAAGATATTAACTGCACCTTTAGATACATAACCTTCATTAGCAGGTACTTTCTCAGGTAACCCTTTGTGTTTTGTCGATGCCATTTTCTTTACGTCGGATTTGCTAACGGTGGAAGCAACTTTGGTAATCTCAGGTGAGGGATCTTCCATCTCCCCTTTCTGAGCCGCTCTAACCATCCCGAAGAATCTTTGTTGTTTTTTAGAGACGGATTTTTCTGCGAGGTCATAAGACATTCTCTGATCCTCCGATACTATTTAAGTTTTCTGAACCTCCAAGTGCAAACGGATTATGTTTCGTTGCAAATCGATACATCTTTTCATGTAAAGAGAGTTCAGCTTCAACCTTCTTCTTCCTAGGAATTTTAGGAGTCCTTACTGAAGTAGGTATCTCCATTAATTCTGGTGGTAGATCCTTTCTATCCCATGCGGGTTCGGGAACTGTATGGTCTGTTGCTATCGGCATACTATCTAGGGGGTTTTCAAACCAGTCATCTAGGTAAGGATCATTAATTCGATTCACTGTAATCACTTCTTCTTAGTACTCATGATAGCACCCTTCCCATGTTCGGCTTCAATTTTTGCCTTTACAATATCAAGGGCAGACTTTCCTTTACCATACTTCTTCTCTGTTTCTCTTTGGAGAACAGTCTTTCCTTTAGTCTTTTTTGAACTTGAAGGAGGAGAACTTGGTCCTTTGGAATCAGTACCACGCCATCCTGTTCCATACTTCTCAAGATTTCTATCTTTCCAATGATCATACTCTTCTTCACCTAGTATTTGTTTATCTACTAAGTCAAGTCTCCAATTAGAGAAACTTTCTCTCATCTTAGTTTTTGAATCAACTGCCATCCTTCTCTTATAGAGTTTATTAGGATCTTCAGTTTTATCAGTCTTATACTTGGTAGGAGTGTCTTGAGCAATCTTCTCACGTCTGTAAAGATCTGCTGATTTTTTCTTACGCTTCTCTACAGGGTCAGGTTTCCACCCTTCCTTATTAAAAACAGACTTCATCTTACGAACTTGCTGATCCTGTTTTGTAGATGTCTTATAATCACTGGCATTCTGAGCTCTATCAGCTGATTTCTTTCTACGCTCTGCTTGATTTCTAATCTGATCCTTCTTGTCTGGAGTTAATGCTTTAAACTCTTCTTTTACTTCCGCTTCCTTCTCTGCTTCGTGATCTTTATTGCAACCAAACTGGCCACATGTGGGACACAATGCAGTTCCTAATCCTTTTTGAGGTCCTTCTCTTCTTGCTGGATAACCATCACCAACAGCCTCAATGACTGATTTTCTAGAAGTCCAAAGGTCATTCTCCTTAATATAAGTATCAATTAACTCTTCTGGATCCCATCTAGTAACATCAAACCCTTCTTTTTGTAAATTTTCAACCCATGCATTGAACTTTGATACATGATCCTCTTTTAATTCTTCCTTATATCTCTCAAACTCTGCTCTATGTCGTCCTACTCTTGGTTCTACTTCTTCTTTTGTAGATTTCTTCTTCTGAAACTCCTTATATAATGCATGAGCCTCCCCATGTCTACCCTGTTGAGTAGATTTCTTACTCATATTAAAGAGCTCTTTGCCTGAATACCTATTCCCCTTAAGAATAGAACTCATGGCATCACTAGACATCCCACTTTTCTTCTCCTCCAGAGATCCGTAGATCTTCTGATAAGCATCGGAATAGTCTGGATGTTTTTTAGTGTCCATAATAGAACGCATACCTATAGCTATATACGTATTTATTATATCAATAAATAGAAGACAGGGACCCTATATCAGGAAGCTAAATGGCCAGACAAGGAATATTTACTGGGTTTACACCAAACGATGGTCTGGGAGACTCCCTTGCATCTGGTGCTGTAAAGGTAAACGCAAACTTTAGTGAAATATATCAGACTTTTGGTGATGGAACAAACCTAAGTGTTAATGCTGGTAGTGCAGGTACTTGGACAAAGGCTGGTAACGATGGAATAACAACTAGTAAATACGTGGGCATTGGAACTGAAACTCCAACGTCACAATTCCATGTAGTAGGAAACTCTTGGATGTCTGGTATCACTACTGGTACATTCGTTGGAGATGGTTCAGGTCTAACAGGTGTTACTGCAACTGGTTCTGGTGTAGTAATTAAAGATAGTGGAACACTGATTGGTGTTGCACAAAGTATTAACTTCGGAGATAATATATACGTCGGTCAAGTCTTTGGTGGAAATGTAACTGTTGCAGGTGTTGATACCGTTGGTTACTCACATGTATCTGGAGTATCAACCTACTCAATAGTAGCTGCGGGTGCAACAACAGCTGACTATGCAACCACAGCAGGTCTCGCAACCTATTCTGAAACATCAGGGATTGCAACCTACGCAACCACAGCAGGAATCGTAACCTACGCTCAATCATCTGGTATTGCAACGCAAGCAGGTAACGCAACCTACTCAACTACTGCTGGAGTAGCAACTTACTCTCCTAATGCTGGACTCTCAACTCTTTCTGGGTATGCAACCAACGCAGGAGTATCAACAGTAGCACAGAATTTAACAGGAACTCCATCAATAGTTGTTGATAATGTTAATGGTACTGGAATTGTAACCTTCCCTGGCCAAGGAAGTAAGATGCGCTTTGACTTTGATGCAACAGGTGATATGCCTACTGCAACATCGTACAGAGGTATGTTTGCTTATGCAAATAACACCAAGAGAGCATACGTCTCAACTGGAACCACAATGGGTGGTTACAATGGTTGGAGACAACTCATTGCAATGGATGAGTATGGTAACTATCAAACTACAGGTATCCTAACTGCATCATTTATTTCTGGTGATGGTTCTGGACTTACTAACCTACCATCTACTGATAGTATATGGAGAGTTAATAGTAGTGGTATTCATACACTTGGCGGTGTTGGTATTGGTACTACAACTGCTTCCCCAGGCGCACTAAACGTCAGAGGTAATATAAACCTTGACGGTAGAATGGATGGTACTTCAACAGATAACAGACTACCATTCCTATGGGCAACATACAATGATCTTGTAGTAGCTGGTGCTAATACACTACATGGTCAGTTCGCACACGTACATGAAACAGAGAAAGCATACTACGCACATGATGGTAACTGGGTTAAGTTAGTCAATCACGAACTTGATACTACAGTTGGAACAGGAACAGAGAATTATAAAGTCGGTGTTATAACTGCTACAGCCTTCCACGGAGATGGATCAAACCTAACCAACCTACCTGGCGGTGGTGGTAACAGTGGTTATGCAAACACTGCTGGTATCGCAACAGTCGCACAAGGATTAACTGGAACACCAAACATTACAGTCGCACAAGTCACTGCTGCAAATGTAAGTTCCGCTGGTGTAGTTACCGCAGCATCATTTGTTGGTGATGGTTCTGGACTGACTGGTGTTACTGCATCTGGTACAGGTATCATAGTTAAAGACGGTGGTACTCTTGTGGGAACCATTGGTACTATTGACTTCGGTACAAACCTATCACTATCACCTGCATCTGCTGGTGTAGTTACTGTAACTGCATCTGGTGTTACTATCGCAGGTATTAGTACAACAGGAACATCAACCTTCAATGATCTAGTTGCAACTCAACTGAATGTCTCTGGACTATCAACTCTTACTGGTAACATATCAGTAGGTGGTTCAATCTTCGTTCCTGATAATAAGAAATTATTCTTCGGAGCTGGAAACGACCTAACCATCTGGCATGATGGCAGTAATTCTCACATCACAGACACAGGAACGGGTTCACTAATACTTGACTGTGACTCTGGGTTACAGATGAAGTGGGGTGGATCAACAAAACTAGAAGCATCTTCGGGTGGTCTGATAGTAACAGGTGTTGTTACTGCAACTAAGTTCATCGGTGATGGTTCTGGAATAAGTAACATCTCCGCAACCTCTGCTATCAATGTTGAAGATGGTGGTAGTGCTATTGGTGTTGCAGGAACTATCAACTTCGGTTCAAACCTATCCGTAAGTCCTCTCTCTGCTGGTATCGTTACTGTTACTGGTGCAGCAGGTGGTGGTGGTGGATCTGGTGTCTGGGAAACAACTGGTGCTGGAATCAATACTACATCTAATGTTGGTATTGCTACCACAAACCCACTAACAAAACTACAAGTTGGCGCAGTATATGGTCAAGATGTAGGAGAAGGTCAATGGACTGCTATTGCAGGTATTGGTCAGACAGTTGATGCAATAACTCTTGCTTCCAACCCTGTCAAGTCTGCTGAGTATCATGTTCATATCGAAAATGGAAATGATATACAATCAGAGAAAGTTCTAGTTATGAACAACGGAACTACTGCATACTCAAATGAATTTGCAGTTATGTATGAGTCCGATCTACTAGTTTCAATTGGTGCTACAATTACTAGTGGAGAATTGAGACTAGTACTAACCCCAGAAACGGGAATAACTGGAGTAACAACCTATAGATTCGTCAGAGGAGGGCTTATCTAATGAGTACTGATTCTATTTCAGACGCAAGAAAAACTAAATTTGAAGAAGTAAAAGCAACGGCACCAAAAGAACCAAGTGGAGTACTAGATAAAAAAGAATATATCATAGGATGTTATACAAAAGATGACTGGGTATATGTACATGATATACTCACTAAGGATGGCACTTTAGAAGATAACATCCCTAACCAGAACGTCAAATGTTCTGATGATTGTTTGCATAGTGAAGTTAGAGGAAGGTATCTGTTAGATGATACAGAAGCAACCGAACTAAAGAAACATGCAAGGGTAGAGTATGTCAATCTCAATACTGCTGCATATCCTGGCACCTATCAAGATAACCCAGACGAATTTACATACGCAGCTGTTAAAGAAAGAAGATATAATAACACAGTAAAACACCAAAGAGATGCACAAAGTAGTGGTGTTATACCCTCCTTTCCAGGCTCTGATCTAAAGAATAGATGCACTTCACAATTGATGCGTCATTCACAGTTTGATGATCCTTGGAATCCACAATCATCTGGCAATTCAGATACAGATATATTTGAAGTAAATCCAAAACAGTATGGTACTGGAAAGGATGTTGATTGTATTGTATGTGACCAAGACATGTGGTTTGGACATATAGAATTTCAAAATCATCTTGGAGTAACAACATCCATTACCTCTGCTGATGTTCCTCAAAACTATATTGGTGGTAATGTATTAAGTAATAAAGGTATATCCAATACCGTAGGTTGTTGTGATTTACTTGATCTTATTCTTGATGCTCCATACTATCTTGATCCTGATTTCTTTAATTCTAATCCATCTACATATCTAACTACACGTTGGGATAAAACTGTTGTACCTGATGAAGGATGGGCAAGAGATTGGTGGTCAACTAACAACTTATCTAATAGATCTGCCAAGTTTGTAAGTACTGGCAATGGTGGTACTGCAACAGGAGTCTATGACTTTGGTACTATAACAGGAATATCTAACAACTATACAAGAGCAAATAGTAACGGAAGTAATACTGCATACCAAACTGGTAGTGGATACCACGGAACTCCCTGTGCATCACAGGTTTATGGAAGAAACTATGGATGGGCATACAATGCAAACAAGTGGTTCTTAAACCTCTATGGTACATGGAGTCCTCTATGGGAGATTGGTTTCGATCTACAGAAAGTATTCCACCAATGCAAACCAATCAATCCTAAGTATGGTACTCAGGATCCCACAATATCAAGTAACAGTTGGGGACTAAGAGACACACCAACAAGTAGTGGATATTATTATTTCAGATCAGGTGTAAGTGGTGGTATTGGAGTAACTTATACATCAAAAGCTGGAACATTCATGGGCAGTTACTACAATAATGCCCAACGTGTTATGGAATATACACCTGGCCATTCTATACTTGGTGCAGGTTATGAACTAATAGATTCTGGTGTGATATTTGTTGCTGCAGCAGGTAACCATGACCAAAAGGTAGTGATAGGAAGTCATCCAGACTATAATAACTATCATGCATCAAGTACCAATGCAGACCTAGGAGACGCAGAGACTCTAGATGCAAGTCCATACAGTAGTTTCAATCACAACACATACAATACACACAATAGACCTGGCTTCCCACCACAAATAGGAATCTATACAGGTGGAAGTGGTATTGATTATAAAACTATCTCTGTTGGTGCATTAGATGATGACTACAACAGTTCCACAGATAAGGAACAGAAGGTATCTTATAGTAACATGGGTAATGCAGTAGATTGTTTTGCTACAGCAGACGGATCACTAGCAGCATGTGAAGATAATAGTGGTACTAGATATAACCGTACTGATGCATACTACATAATAGATGGTCAAAACTCAGTTGAATCTGAGGATAGACTGTTTAGTGGTACTAGTTCTGCTACTCCAATTGCGGTTGGAATCATGGCAACCAAACTAGAATACAATAGATCATGGACTTCATTGGACATTAAAGCTTGGGCCACATCATGTGGTTCTGCTGATAGTGATAACTTCTACTATGGTACTGAATCAACTACTGCAACAGACGCAACTTGGACAGACACTAATAATATGCAAGGAAATGCTGGTTATGTCCTCTGGGATAAACCAACTGGAGCTGAAGTAGATAATAAGAAATTCGGTACTGGTGGCGGTCTAACCGTATCAGGTGTCAACTTTACTTATACCTAATAAATAACTAAAAAGATCTCATGGCTGACAAGAGTTTTGGCGTAAAGGAAGTTAATGTAATTGGAGCCTCTGGTGATCCAACTATACAAAGTCCTGGCCTTATCAAATTTAATAGTGGCGGAGCCAATGAGAGACTTCGCATCGATGCTAATGGCTATACATACACCAATTACACAGTTGGTGATGGTAGTGACAGAAACTTTGCAATCAAATATTATATTACCGCAAATGGATCGAGTGGATATAGATTCGCTGGGCCTGGTTTAACAAATCTAGTAGATAACCCTACTATATTTCTACAAAGAGGATTCACTTATCTCTTTGAAAATTCTACAGGTGCTTCACATCCATTTGCAATTAGATATTCAAATGCTGGAACAGGATATGGATCAACATATCTAAGTGGTTCTAACCAAGGAACTCAAGTGTTTAATGTGCCATTTGACGCACCAGCATCACTTGTCTATCAATGCACAGCACATGCTGGAATGATTGGAACACTTACAATTGTATCATAGATTATGTCACCTTTAGCATTTGGTTTAGGAAAGTCCAGAGGGGCAACATTTGATCCAGCAGTATTCTACTGCAACTATATCGTACTGTACTTTAATTGGACAGACGGTAAAGACTTAGATATGATATCATCTTTTATATCTCCTAATATATCTGGTGAGTGTGGATTCAATAGAACTCCAGGCACTGCTATAACAAATGGTGCAGGTAATATAACCTATATGAAATGGGGTAATGATAACTCAGAAGACACGTCAGGGTATGAAGGTATATACATTGATATAGATGCACTGAAGCAAGTACCTGGCGGATTAACCAATAATGAAATAGAATTAGACCTGAGATGTATATGGAGAGCGGAAGTAGGAACTGATCCTGTAATACTAACAGCTACAGGATATCAAGGTGGCACAATGGCTTTGGAGAATGAGACACCTAATGTGCCAGGATTTGGATTCTTAAATCCAACAGCAACTCAAACCTTTATAAACTTTAAAGAATCTGAAGGAAAGCAAATAACAGATGTTAATAGAGAAAATAACGGTCAAAGAGTAGCAAGAGTCAAAATAAAACTCAGTGAATTCGTACTAGAATTCGTAGAAGACGACTAGAACTTACACCAAATATAGGGTGTAGGTAGAAATAACATTGATTTGTATAAATACAGCTGACTCTTAATGTGTATCACATGAAAAGAATAATTCCTTTTCTTATGATGGCAGTGGTCGGTTCCTTGGCAAACCCAGTTAGGGCAGACCTTGTTCACCGATTGACAACATCAACTCAACTATCTGTTGACGCAGCTTACAGTAGTGGAACCAGACTAGGTTCGACATACACTGTATCTGGAAATAATATTAAAGTAGATACTTCTAACAGTGGTCACTTCGGTGCTCTAACTGCTGGTAGTGCTACTGCTGCACCTACACTTGACGTTGGTACTTACGATGTTAATACAGCTGGCTCAGCCTTCAGCTTCTCTGAAAGTTTCACTCAAGGCGATGCGATAAATGCAATGGGAGCTGGTGTCGATGTAACTGCTGGTGTCGTCGCTGACATGCCCGCATACGGTACAAACTTCACGTCATCTGGTGGCGTTGCAGGGACCCTTGCTGGTACGATTACCTCAGCAGGTGCCATGACGCTAACAGCTGGCGGGGCGGGCACATCTGCTACTGGCCAATTTGTATCTGAAATAACAGTTCGCTGATAATGAAACGCATACTGACAGCGATTGCGCTGCTTAGTATAGCAGCACCAGTCTCGGCAGTGCCAGTCGTGCCCAATTTCCAGCAGGGCTCAATGACTAGCCATACCGAGACTGAAAGCACTGTGACCGAAACCATAAACTCAATTGATTATAGGACAGGATGGGAATACAGCGTAACGGGGGTAGGTATCAAGAACAACGGTGCCGCATTGAATCCCCCAGTGACTACATCAACAGTGACAGTAACGCCAGGCGGAACATCGGCAGCGGGTGCAAACGGAGCAACCGTAACAGGAACCGTGACAAGTTCATTCGACTCATTAGACTTCTCACAACCCAACAACTTTACAATCGCAGATCCAGAAGGGAACTTTCAATTTACCCAGACGTATCAAGGGCCAGGCCTTACGAATCAGACAATAATTCAAAGAGTCACATCCATAGAAAGCGTCACCGACACAACAAGCACCTTTACGCAATAAGTACATTAGTACTATCGTTAGTAAGTCCGACGGCCGCATTAGCGGAAGGTGTAGGTGGAGTATCAGCTACAGCTAATCCAATAGCTAACTCCTCTGGCTCGGTAACCAATCAAGCAATTCAGGTGCTCCAAGGTCCATACGTAACTAACACCTACGGTGGTGGAGTGTCCTGCCAAGGTACGACTCTTAACATGACACCGTATGTTCAGTTTGCAGATTCAAGAAAGGATCCTTGGGAAGATTTTTATAACGAACCACAATATAATACTACAGACCTAACAGGTAGAACAGTACAACAAAGTGTCAGTGTTAAGAACTATCCTTGGGAAGACTGGTACGACACAAGAACATATACTAATGCGAGTGGTAATACTGTAAGATGGTTTGAAGATGGAGATGATATGACAATCGTTCAGGATGTACCTGCTGGAGATGGCGTACCTGATGCAGTACAAAATGGTAACCTCACACCATCATGGTATAAACCTGTAAGAACTGACATGAGAGCGAACCAGAGTTTCAACTTAGGACTCTCTGCTACGCTTTCAATACCACTCAACAGGGGTATGCAACGTAGATGTAAAGAGGCAGCACAAGCACAGATAAACATGCAAAATCAATTGACATCTAACAAGAGGTTAGACTTTGAGATTGCACGACTTAAGAACTGTGGAGAACTTAAAAAGGCTGGCATATTCTTCCACCCTGCTTCACCATATGCAAGCATATGTGCTGATGTTATAGTTACAAATCCAGGCGGTAAGATAACTCCTCACTCACACACGTTACCTCAACCTAACTTTAAGGATTCTTCTTCCGATCAGACTTCTTCTGAGACTCCTCCTTCTTCTTCCGTTCCTTCTCAGTCTTCATCTTCTTCTGATGTTCCTTCGCAAAATTTATCCCAACAAGACCCTTCTTCACCCGATACTCGTTCGTCTTCAACTCAGCCTGAGTCGGGCGGTAAGGGGTTTTTCCGAGGATTGCGTTTACCTTTCCTATCACCTGCTTCACCACAGGTTTCACCACTCGAAGAAGAAGATCAGCCAGCGGCTTTGCTAGGAGGGCCGATGACGCTGCCACAGACGCAATCACAGCAGTCGTCGTCACAATCTGAGGACTAGGTAGAAACTGTTCTACTACTCCTATATCCTCATAGAGTACTACACATATTTTTTTATTAAGGTTATTTGGATCGGGTTGTAACTCGAATCCAGATACCTTTTCTTTTTCATTAGGACCTACAGATCCTAACCGTGGTTGTAGGGGGCCAGGACATTCGGGATCACCCTCTGGTTCATCCTGTGGTGGTGGTTCTTCACTCGCTCCTGCACCACTATCACCTCCATCACCATCATTATCATTTCTTCTTTCCTCCTCTTCTTCTGGCTCACCATAGACAGTCTGCCATGACAATTCATTCTGTTTATAATTAGGTGGTTCATAGTATGGCATCCCTGCGTCACATAAAGCAACGTTCTGTTTGGGATCATCATTTACTAATTGATTATTCCTATTCGTAGGATTCTTTGCGTTCTCTTTATTAACTACAACACACCCTGGCATATCAACAATAGGAGTACCTGCCCTGACAGTAACAGGAGGTTCCATTGGCATTGATTGAGGTGGATTTACTTCCCAGATACGTTTATCGGGAATCTCAGTTAGGATTATCTTATTCGGATTATATATTCTTTGCGTTCCAATAAAACGAATCCCCGTACCATTAACCTGAATGTTAGGTACGGGGTTATTAATATTAGGGATGTCACGAATTGGATCCATTACTTCTTCTTAATCCATTCAGGTGGTTTTTCTCCTTCCAGATTACTATAGTCTATCCCTAACCAATTAGATCTAGACATTGCTGGATGAAGTATATTTACAAAATAGTCTCTGTGTTCTTGTGCTTGTTTGGCAGTCTTTGCCATACCAAAGTCAGTTGCTTCTATTAGTCCTAGACCTGCAACCGCAGCAGCGATAACAGCAGCGGCTCCTGCAACCCACTTCTCCAACTTACGGATGCGTTGTTTAAGTCTTTCATTCTCTTCACCCATGAGGCGTTTGTTATCCTCTTCAAGGTCATCTACCTTTGTCTCTAGAGACTTGATCCGTTCATTCTGCTCCCGTTGGAGAGCATGATAAGATTCATCAGACATAATTACTTCCTCTGTTGTGTTACTATCTCCCGATAATTACCATTAGGGTTTGGTCCTAGACCCGTTACGGGTCCAGAACTCTTTGGCCATGCTTCTTTAAATGCAGCACGAACCTCCTCCCGAACTATCATCTGTAGTTCAGTGACTTCTGCGTCTCTTCTTTTTTGGGGACCGTCATTCATATTGTCGAGGACTTGTCCTCCACCTACGATTGTACCAGTCCCTACAACTGCCGCTGCTGTAATGCCAGTGACAGTATCTCTCATGTCCATTAGTTCCAGTGTCTCCTCGTGTCAGCAATTAATCAGATAGGATTTTAGTTGCTATTGCAATACCTGCTACAACAAGTATTCCATAACCTATACCACCCCAAGGGATGATAGATGTAACAGCCTCAACGGGTTGAGCAGGTGGTAAAAATGCCTCAGTAGGAATATCTACTGTTGGGATTGATTCCGCAACACCTAGTTCTGTCTTAAATTCTTTCTCCATTATTGAGGTAGTCCGAATCCAGCAGGAGCTTGAGGTGCAGCAGCTTGATCAGCAGGAGGTGCGAGGTCAGGAGTTCCTACAGGAAGTGCATCAGCACCACCACCAAGAGCTCCTAGTCCACCAGCACCACCACCAAGAGATCCTAATCCACCAGCACCACCAAGAACCGCTTCAATAGCCTGTTCTTTAATGTTGTCAATGATTGCATCTTTATTTACAAAGACATATGTACCAGCACCAATAATACCAGCAAGTCCTACAGCAGAAATAGATGCCAAGACATTGGCAATACTATTAAAACTTACTCTGCTGGTGTTGCAAGGACACTTCTTTTCTTCAGTCATAATTTTACTCAGTTTTAGGTTTTTGATCTTTCTTTGGATCCAATGTAGCGGGGATGTCAGCAGCAATGATCTTCAGTGGCATCTGTTCAATCCTAATTGTTTGAACTGTTCCACCAGCAGTACCATTAGTTGCAGCAGCCTTAGCAGCTGCGTCCATCTTCATTGTTCCGTCACCCTTCTTGCTGGCAGTTTGAATGCCAAAACTCGCTAGCACGCCTGTAAACACAGATGCTATAAATGTCGGATCAATTTTCTGTTGAGGAATGCCAGGAATTGCCACGTAATTTAAAGTCAAAATTCCGCCGCTCCAAACCAACACGCCCATGCGTACAAATGTACTAATGATAGCGGCTTGCTCGTCCTGATCAGGAAGAAGAGCAGCTTTAGCTTTACCAAAAAATCCTTTCTTTGTTTCGGGTTTCTTGTCTTCTACTTCTTTCTGTACTTCTTTCTGTACTTCTTCCGTCATAGCACTCCAATTAAAGCAGAAGTATTTAGATAATTAAATCTTATCCACCGCCACGAGGGTAAAGAACTCCAGTTCCAGGCCTCTTTCCTCTCTGAAATGATGTTGTCTTACCAGTTAAATGATTATAATTTGTCGCATTTACTTGACCCTTACGTCTTGTACCAATAGTCACAGTAAATCCACTATCATTAGGTACGTCTGATTCCTTCTGATAACGAATCGTAGAAGCATACCCAACTACAGCAGTAGTTAATTGTGGAAAAGTAAAGTTAGCCATCAGGTAGTCCTCGCACAGAATAATAAACCACGAGTTCTAGTAGACCTTGTATAGTTACCAGTGATTACTGTATAAACTTCACTACCACTAATAGTAATAGTATCTCCTTGTTGTATATTCGCTTCAGGAGTAGCATAATCAAAGTCAATCATTACAAAATCATCAGGCATATACTTAGGACAAGGAAGAACCTTTCCATTTAAAGGCAATCCTTTAATAACAGCATTGTAATCTGCATTTGAATTTACAGACTTTACAGCCCCCGCTGAGTTTTGATTGATGTCATAATTAGCATCTCTACTATACATCCTAATACTAGAATTATTGATGTATGTATCATCAGCTCCACTAGCAACCATAGAACAATATTCATCAATCACACCATCGTTATATCTATCCCAAACAGATTCGGCCATCCTTTTTGTGTATTGTGGTACATTCTGACCACCACAATACATCCTAAACAACATCTTGGGGTTATATGATTCTTC
>Ga0208011_1000607_pt1 | contig 13373 bp, 10 predicted proteins | sample 7_EtaG_FD_184080 | JGI IMG/M metagenome (GOLD analysis project Ga0208011, IMG submission 184080) | Marine viral communities from the Subarctic Pacific Ocean - 7_ETSP_OMZ_AT15161 metaG (SPAdes) (version 2) | ecosystem: Environmental > Aquatic > Marine > Oceanic | place: Pacific Ocean | collected... | reverse complement strand
TCCACAACCCCCCCAGAATATGGTACGGCGGCGTGGGCAAAGGCTGAAGACGATCGAATGTTCCAGCAAACAGTAAAAGCATTAGATAAAGAAGAATCCCCTTGGTGGGGGAAACAGAACTTATTTAATTAGGAAGATGCTATGAAATACAACGCTAATAAATTCTGGTGGGAGGTTACTGGTGATCCACATAGTGAAATTATGTCGTTTGTCAGTGCTCTGGACGATGAGCAGGGATATCGCAAGGAAGATAACCTTAATAGTCTGCGGCTGTTTGGCAATAGTGATACTGTTGGCCTAAGCTTGGGCGAGTACTCGAAAAGGAACGTTCAGAAGGACGGGAGTCCTAGTCTGAATATTGTTCACTCGATGTGTACGACCGTTACTTCTCGGATCACCAAAAGCCGTCCCAAGGCTACGTTCCTGACTAGCGGTGGTAATTGGTCGGCAAAGCGTAAGGCAAAACTGCTCGACAAGTTTGTTTCAGGGCAATTCTACGAGACTGACATCTATGCTATCGCTCCCAGAATCTTTCTCGACGCGACCGTTTTTGGTACCGGAGTTATGAAGATTTACGAGGTTGGGGGTAAGGTAAAAATCGACCGCGTTTTCCCTAATGAGATAATCGTCGATGACACTGAGGCACTCTACGGAGAACCTCGGCAGATGTTTCAACGGAAGTTTGTTTCTCGGAGGGTTTTGGCTTCGCTATACCCCGAGGTGAAACAGCAGATTATGGACAACGACGTAAAGTCGGATTCATACGGTAGCGAGCGCAATACGGCTAATGAGCAGATTGAATGTGTCGAAGCATGGCACTTGCCAAGCGGCGAGGGTGCGGAAGATGGTCGTCACGTTATCTGTCTAGATAATGTTACGCTTCTTGATGAGCCTTATACGAAATCCTACTTCCCGTTCGTATTCCTGAAATGGACTGACCGACTGCTTGGGTTTTGGGGGCAAGGGCTCGCAGAACAGCTTTCGGGCATCCAATCAGAAATCAACAAGTTGCTTTTGCAGATCAAGCTACAGATGACTTTGGCTACGCCTAAGGTATTCGTCGAAGTTGGCTCGAAAATTTCAAAAGCACATATTAATAATGAGACTTGGGGGATTATTGAGTATTCAGGGACAAGGCCTGATTTTCATGTCCCGATGACTACTTCTCCAGAGATATTTGCTCACCTAGACCGCTTATACCGGCGAGCGTATGAGATCGCAGGCGTGTCTGAATTAGCTGCTCAGTCTCGAAAGCCCGGTGGACTTGATTCTGGCCGCGCATTACGCGAGTTCCACGATATTGAATCAGAGCGTTTTATGGTTATCGGGCGTGAGTACGAGGGGCTGTTTATGGAAGCAGCTCGGCAGATGGTTGACATCGCCCGAGATGTATCTTCCCGAGATGGCGACGATTACAAGGTGCTGTCCCACAATAATCGAGAGATTGAACTCGTTACCTGGGGTAAGATTAACCTCGACTCTGATTCGTATGTTATGCGGATTTATCCTACGTCTTTATTACCGGCTACACCGGCAGGGAGACTCGCTACTGTTGAGGGACTCTTCCAAAGCGGGCTGATTGACCGAAATGCGGCACTCGCATTGCTCGATTACCCCGATTTAGAGACTTACCATAAAATCGAACTCGCTTTTATCGATGATGTAGACCTTCTTATTGAAAATATGCTCGAAAAGGGCATTTACTCGCCACCGGAGCCGTTTTCCAATCTCCAATTCGCCATTCAGCGGATCCAATCGGCCTATATTCGAGGAAAAGTGGATGGAGCACCTGATAGTCGGCTAGATTTGCTACGTCGGTACATCGAATCGGCTGTTTTGCTTCTCCAGGGGGCACAACAGTATACCCAAGCGCAACAACAACAATCGGCTTTGGCTGAACAGGCGCAAGGCAAGCAAATGAATGCAGAAGCATCACAAATGGCAGAACAAGCGGCACCGCAAGAGCTTATGCCGCAATAGGAGCAAATAATGGAAGATATGAACGCAGAAGCTGTTGTCCAAGAGGAAGTTGAACCAGTAGCTGAAGAGGCAAGTGTCGAGGCAACCCCGGCACCCGATGAACTCTCTACGCGGCAATTTGCCGCATTGGCTCGACGCGAACGGCAAGTACGCGAGGGAGAGCAGCTTATCCGAGAGAAAGATGCGGAATTAGCGGCAAATAAAGCGTCTTTGGAGTTGGCTAAGACCAATCCAATGGCGTTTTTGCAGCAGGCTGGTGTTTCTGAGGATGACCTTGTTCGCCACATGATTGATACGAATGGCACTCCTACCCAAGAAGAGCTTATTCGTCGGCAGGCCGGAGAGATAGAAAGCCTTCGATCAGAGTTTTCGGAGTACAAAACTAATCAGGAACTAACGAAGACTAAGCAAAGTAATGAAGCCCAATGGGACGCCTTTATTGACAACACGCGAAAAGAAGTGGAGAATAGTGAAGGACTAACGCTGGTAAAAGAATTTGGTGCCCACAAGCTAGTGGCAGATGTTATTCTCGAATACCACAAGCAGCATGGAGAAGTTCTTCCTGTTGCCCAAGCTGGTAAACTCGTAGAACAGCACATAACTGGTGAGGCTGAAAAGTTTTTTAAGAATAAAACGCTGAGAAAACAATACTCCGAGTATCTTACTCCTGCCGAGGAGAGCAGTAAATCTCCTGATACGCCGACTCCTAGTCAGAGAGACTTACGCGCTGCAAAAGTCCCTAGAACTTTGACCAACACGTTAGCTGCCGCGACCCCTAATAGGTCTAATGGTGTGCTAACGGAACAAGACTCTCTCGACCGGATGGTAGATACGCTACGCTGGAGCGAGTAGTTTCGATTAGGAGATTATCATGGCTTCGTTAGACATGGACTCGTTTGAGAATGCCCTAAAAGAGCATTATCACGGGCTCCACATTAAAGACCTCGTTTATAAGAAGAACCCACTCTTAGCACTCATGCCAAAATATGAGCGTTTCGGTGGTAAATACATGCCCGTGCCATTGAAGTACGGAAACCCCCAAGGCCGTGGTGCTGTTTTTAGTACCGCCCAAGGCAACGCTAGCAATACCAAGCTAGAGGCGTTTAATATTTCGCACGTTCGTGACTACAGTGTAGCCCGAATTGATTCGTTAACTATGGATGCCTCTTCCGGTGATGCTGATGCGTTTGTTCGTGCGGCTACGCTTGAGGTTGACTCGGCAATTGCATCATTGTCCCAAGCGATGGCGCTAGACATTTTTCGAGGTGGTTCTGGTGCTCGTGGGCAGTGTGCTAACACTACTCCAGGGACAGAGGTAGCGCTGAAAAATGAGGCGGACATCGTTAACTTTGAAGTGGGTATGAAGGTTGTCTTCGCTGAAACGCAAGTTGTGGACGGTGTCACCGTTCCTCATACTCTACGGAATAGCGGAACCGCCATTGCTATTGCCTCAATTGACCGGGATGCCGGTACTTTTGAATTGGCGTCTACTGCACATGCTTCTGTTGATACTAATGACTTCATTATCCAAGAAGGCGACTATGTGGAGTCCGGTGACCGTCTGAAGATGGACGGCTTGGATGCGTGGATTCCTTCTGCTGCTCCGGGCTCTACTGTATTTAATACTGTCAATCGGTCGCTAGACACGACTCGATTGGGGGGTGTTCGGTATGACGGTACTACAGGTAACTTTCGGGACAACCTCTTAGAGGCTGCTGCGCGGTTAGCGCGTGAAGGTGCTTCCCCGGATACCTATTTTATGAACTTTGCCAATTACGCGGCACTTGAAATTGAGTTGGCGGCTAATACTCGCTACGACGTTTCAAAGTCGCAAGATGGTAATTTTGGCTTTACTGGGCTCACTATCCAAGGACCTACTGGCCCCATCAATGTTATCCCTGACAAAAACTGTCAGAGTGACGTTGCTTGGCTCCTCCAGATGAATACTTGGGCACTAAATAGTGCCGGTGCTGCTCCAAAAATTCTAGACCATGACGGCAATCGTCTTCTCCGAGTGAACAACTTGGACGAAGTTGAAATTCGTATTGGTTTTTACGGTAATGTGTCCTGTTCGGCTCCTGGTTGGAACTGTCGGGTTGCGTTATAAGCTAATTTTGTTCGGGAAGGGGGCTAGGTTTTTGAGTTACCTAGAGGAGGCGGCAGACTTAGCCCTGCCGCTCCCCCTACTCGACCTTTACTTACCACGGACGCTGAAATGGCAAATCAACTAGCGCAGATTATCGCAGAGAAGGCGAAAGCGGCGGATACTCGCCAAACTGACGACCGCAAAAACGCTCAACGGAATTCGTTAAAGCGTTTACGTGTCGCATTGAACAGTGAAGATTATGACGCGGCTGGCGAAGTATTGGATGATTTATGGGATCTAAAGTACGAGCAGGCGCTCTCTAACAGGGGCTAGGCATGGCAAACACAACCACTCGGCTTGAATTGCGAACAAGGGCAAAGCTTCGAGCTGATATGGAGAACACGGCATTTGTCTCCGATTCTGAGTGGAACCATTATATCAACCAAGGCAATAGCGAGTTATATGACCTTATCGTGACGGTCTATGAAGACTATTTCGTTACGAAAGCCCCTGCCTTTACAGACGACCGGGCTGACGGGATTTACACAGTCTCCGACGTTATAACGGCTGACAACGTGTACAAGATTCTTGGCGTTGACATGGCTGTTAATGGCTCGACGGTTCGTCTAAAAAAGTTCTCATTCGCAGAACGAAATATGTACGATAGCAATGTTTCGACTTTGTATGGCTTCGAGAACCATCGATGGCACTACCAGGGTGCGACTATCCGAATTATCCCATCGAACGCCTCAAACAATGCCATTACGGTTTGGTATATCCCCGAAACGCCTCTTCTTGAGAATGATACCGGCACTGGGGGCACAGTAGAAGCTGTCTACAACCGAGGGTGGGAAGAGTACATTGTCATCTATGCGGCCCGAAAAGCGCTTCTCAAAGAAGAGTCGAATACCAACAAGCTTGACGATGAACTACTAATGCTTGGAGCTTCTATCCAAGCTTTCGCTGCTAATAGAGAAGCCGGAGAATCCAGTCGGATTGTAGACGTTACTCGGGGGACTCTCTCCGATAAATCACACTTGCACTATTAGGGGGAACAATGGCTATCCCGCCAAGAGATCAAACCCCACGTGAAGTCCTAAATCGAGCGCAGGCTGCTGAAGTCGAAGAGATCGCTAATCGAGCGGCGAATGAGGCGGTAGCTAAAAGTAGGGGTGGGCGATTCGGCCAAGACCCTTTGCGCAGTGGTTCTGAAATGATGCGCCTAGCTAAGGCAAAGAAGGGCGATTTCAACTATTCCGACCAGGATATTACCGCCCTTTTCACCACCCTTAAAGACCTCCCAATTATCAATGGCTCCCTTCTGGAAGAGGTGGCGCTTATCTCTGGGGATACGACGCTAGACCATGGGCTTGGGAGAGAGCTTTTGGGGTGGATAGTGGTTGGCCAGTCGGCAAGCGCTGCCATTTATGATAAACAAGGTACAAACAGCGACTCCGGTAGAACGCTAATTCTTAATTCGTCGGTGGTGGCGACAGTAAACCTCTGGGTATTCTAATGGCACGTAAACGACATCCTGGCCTTGATAAGAAGATATTTGCGCTAGACTTCAAAGGCGGCTTAAACCAGTTGGTCGCAGACCACTCTCTTGACGCGGGTCACCTTTTACAGGCCGAGAATGTGGTCTTTGATAATCATGGGTCATTGAGTAAGCGAGCCGGTCACGATGACTTGTCGAATACTGTTGTTGGTGGCGGGACACAGACAAGCTTGTCTGACGGTGTTCAGATCCTCAAGTACAAGAACGGTGTTATCGGCATTGACGACAAGAAAGCGTTTCGGCGTGTCCACGGGGGGGATTGGTTAGCCGGTGAGGAGATTGTAGACTGTCGGTTTGACCAGCAGGGAACTGCTAACGCTCGGAATATGAGCCAGTCCAACGCGCAAATAGTGACTCTTAATAATCGCGTTTTTACGGCATGGTCTGAGCATAATGTTAGGGATGGTGGGGCTCTACTAACGACAAAAATCTATCTAACTGTTCGGGATGGGACAACGGATGCCATTCTTCTAAACCGCCATGAGGTACGCTCAGTCGATGTTGACTTTTTAGCGACTGCCCCTTCTTACCGGATCCCGCGAGTACAGCTAACGTATGGCGGCGACTACGTTGCTGTTGTGTGGGCTGAGAGTGCCGAAATAAAGGCCGTCACTATTGATTCTACAGCGGCGGTGATTGCCGGTACCTCTGCCATGTTTCAATTAGGTAGCAATGCCCTTCATGCTGATAATTGGGTATTTACGATTGCCCATATTAACCATAGCGGGGCGTCTGACCGTATCTGCTGGATACAGACAACTGCGGCCGCTACTGTAGTCGAGGTGCAGCATGCTGTTCTTGGGGATGGCTCATTTACTTATAAATCGAGTGTGCTTTTAACACTTACGCTCCCCTGGAACTACGGTGTTGGGACTGACCACGTATGGAATGGCCTTGCATTGCAGACTGTGGACTCTGACAACCTTATTGTCATCGGGTATACTGTTGGGACTGATGTAAAGGTTACTACCCTCTTAACGGGGGATACGTCACTTACGACTATTGGTGGTTTAACCAATGCCACTGTGATGGCGGGGCACCTCATTAATCTAAGCGTTGTCGCGGATCCAGTGACTGCTGACCTACTTCGTTGTACCGCTACAGTAATTACTACTACGCTGACAAAGGGGTATAGCCACGTTCACGCACAGCCCCATGCTCTCGTTATGTTTGCTATAAACCATAGCGGAACTCCAGCTTTACTCGGTGGTGGTACTGACTCTGTTGTTGAGGTTGCTCAGTATGTGTCTCTCCATACTGACCTCTTTGTGGAGAATAACCAAATCTACGGTGTTGTTGCTCAGGCGTTTCGTCCTGCGGGTACCGGGGCTTACGGCACTACCGATTATAAGTGGGGTAATTCAAGGAACATCCTTATCCAGTTTGACTTCACGTATGATGACAGTGACGACGAGCCAGCGTACCGACTTCTCCCTATGGCGGCGGGCAATTGGGGTGCGGGTGCGATTAATTATGCAGTTGACTACAATCTGTGTGCGTATAACGCGCCTACAGAAACTGCCTTAACTGGTACCGCTACATCCACTGCTACGAGCGTTGTTCTTGCTGGTTCTGGATCTCTCTTTCTTAGCGAAGTTGCCCCTGGTGACGTAATCCATGTGAACACTGAAAAGCGTACAGTGCTCAGTGTTACAACTAATCTCTCGCTTGTCGTTACTGAAGCATTCGCTATTTCTGGGGCTGACGCCACTCCTACAATAGACGCCACCCCGGATACAGACAGTTCTAACCCCGCAAAGCGCCAAATGTACTCTGTTCAGCGGGTACAGAGCCTTGGCAGTGGGCAGTACCGATACGGGTCAAGCCAATGGGCGGGCGAGTGGGTTACCGGGTCTTCCCCCCATAACACTGCTGAAACGAATCTTAACTTCGCGCCTGACCGCTACTTCCCTTCGATTGAAGCACGGGATGCTCTTTATCTAGGCGGTGGCTTTTTGTGGGAGTACTCAGGCGACCGTTTTAAGGAACACGGGTTCTTTACCGGAACTGAGATTGTCAGTGTCCATGCTCGAAAAAATGGCAACTTATCTGCGGGAATTTATCATTTCATTGTAATTCTTGAGTGGACTGCGCCTAATGGGGATGTCCACCGTTCGGCCCCATCTGAGATGTCTGAGCCACTAAACGCGTCATCAGGGGATTCGTATAGTTTGCTTATCCATACTCCGCAGTTTAGCTATAAGAACCCTAGCTTTGGCCTCCCCAATACTAAAGTGGTCGTATACCGAACGACTGCCGGTCAGAGTATCTTCTCGCGTGACGTAGTCAGTGACCTTGATACTAGTAGCTGGATTAAGAACATCACGTATCCGGGCTCAACAGATGATGAGCTAATGACGTATGAGCGGATCTACACTAGTGGGAACCGCTACGCGAATATTACGCCCCCTTCCGTAGTTGACCTTGCCTTTCATGGTGGCCGGGTAATGGCGGCGACTACCGACCGCGATGTTTGGTTTACAAAGCCGCATCGAGTGGGGATCGCCCCTGAGTTCAGCGATGTAAACACGATTTCTCCTTTGGATAGGGCAGACGAGATTACCGCGATTGCGTCTAATATGGAGTCGCTTGTTATCTTTACGGAGAATAACGGATACTACGTTGCGGGGAGTGGCCCTAATGAGAACGGAACTGCCGGGGCTTTTTCTGAACCCCGCTTATTCTCTTCTGGTATAGGGGTGACTAGCGGTTCTCCCCACCTCACCTTCCCTGACGGCATTCTAGTTATATCGAATGGCTCTTTGTACGTAGTTGGCCGCAATCTGTCGCTCACTTACATTGGTGGTGCTGTAAAGAACCTTGAGCCGCTTGATGTAAAGGCAATGCTTCTCCGCGATGACCGAAAAGAGATTGAGATTGTTCTAAAGGGGGCAGGTGGCAAGCTTGAAATTCTAAAGTTCAACACGCTCTACCAGCAGCTTACGACTGTTTACGATGGCCAAATTGAGGGGTACGCGGCTGGTGCAGTGCTGGTGGGTAACGCGCCTCACTACTTGGCTACAAATGGGGTTGAGTTAGTCGAGAACACTGACTTTATTGACGACACTGACCAAGATACCATCCCTGTGGGGATAAGCGTTAAGACTGCCTGGATTAAGCTTGGGCTCTTGCAGCAGCTTCAGCGGGCATATCGGCTTCTCCTTTATATCGATGTTGTCACCCCTCATACGCTTAATGTTGCTATCTCCTACGATTACGATGAAGCTGTGGTTGAAACGAAGACAATCGCACTGACAAGTGTTGGGCCGGAGTTCCTGCGGTTTCGTCTTGACCAGCAGAAATGCCGTGCAATCATGATACGTATATACGACAGCAACACTTCAGGCGTTTCACGTGAAGCGTTTAAGCTTAACGGAGTTGCCTTGGAACTTGGGTTACGAGGTGGGACGTTCAAGGTAGATAGTAATAGAGAATTGACCACTTAATTAGAGCAGGTGCGCTATGGGATTTTTTGATGAGTTAAGCGGAAACGCTATTGCCCCGATAACCGATAAGGCATTCGGTCGTGCAGGAACGCGCACGGCAGGTAATGTTGACCAGCTAATGAATGAAGACCCTATGTCTAGGGCGCTTTTTGACCAAATGCAGATGGAGCGTTTGGTTGAAGAGACTTATAAATCTGACTCTAAGTTAGTGAACCAGTTCAGCGTTGATATGCTAGCCGTTGAGAGAGCCGTCGAGCAGATCTTTAAGTCGGGGATGGCGGCAGGCGCTGATGCTGCGGAACTTGTAGCTACTAGCTTTGACGCAATTAATTCTATCAACATGGAGCAGAACTACGCTGCGGCTGATTTGCATACGACCGACTATAAGCGGCAGGTTACGAATCTTGAGGCCCAAAGGAATGCGACAGCGGGTATTGGCGCAGCGGCGAGCGCTATTCTTGGTGGCTTGGGTGAGATGGCAGGCCAGCCCTATAAGGACCAGCCTCTTGGTGACTTGGGAGTTTCGGGGCGTAGCCAAGTATACACGGATGACCCCGCTGTTGCGGATTTTATCGGGCAGCTCAACAAAGAGAAGGTATACGGGAAGGACGAGAGCGTTCCCGGTCAATACGACGGTTTAACGAGAAGGCACTCCTGGGATCCCGATGAAACTCTCGGTGGTGAGGGGGCTTTGGGCATATCTACGATTGGTACCTTTGCAGGGAAGGACCGAGGTCGCCCCTCTATCTCCACAGACCAATACGACAGCCGTATACCTAACCCATACCCATCAGATGTAGAACGTGCTGCCCGTAGTTTCCCTAGAACAGTTCCTGATGTTGGGGAAAAGCAGTGGAATGAGTCCCGCCCTGGCGACTATGCCAGGGGGTCGTACAGCGGGGGGGGGCGTGGGGCGTACCGCCCAAGCTACGCATTACCGGTTCCTAGCTGGTTTAGTGTTGCTGAGAACGTAGGGGAGGAATGATATGAGTACGGGAAACAATAGTCCAGCGGACTGGGTTAAGCGTAAGGTCAAGACCTTTTATCAGAATATAGGCTGGATGGATGAGGACGAAGGAAAGCCTATACTAGAAGTTAACCCGGACATGTCCGATGCTGAGTTTGAATTTGCATATCGGAAGTGGAAGCATAACTACACTAAATGGCTAAGGAACAATGGGTATTCCGATTCTGACATCGAGAAGGCTGTAGCTGACGTTAACGCAAAGGTCGAGAACGAGAGGGCTAATCGACAGGCGCGAGTGCTAAAGGGGAAAGAGGATGTCCTCATCCAACGCCAGAAAGATATTGCATCGGGTAAGGTGCTTGGCAAGGGGGCTGTTCTTGCGAAGGAGCAATTGCACCGTGCCGGTCAAATGTCGCAGGCGGGGGCGCGGAGCATGGAAGGCCGCGCAGCGGCAAGAAGCCGCGTTTACGGACGGGGTACTGATACCCTGAACCTAAAAGGGGCACAGGCATTCAGGACTCTGCGCGAGGCTGAAAAAGAGCAGGCACAACAAAACGTATTACAAATGGAGCAAGCGCAGGAGCGCGGTGAGTTGGTTGAAGCCCGACTTCGCGTGAAGCAATCGCTAGACGACCAGCTACTGGCGGCCCAAAAGGAATCCGATTCGCTTGGCGCTATCTTGGGTGTTGGGGGTGCTATTATCGGTGGCATCGCGGGTGGAATAGCCACTGGCGGTGCGGGTGCCGTAGCAGGCGCAACCACTGGGTATTCTATTGGCACTGGTATCGGGGCAAACGTTTAGGAGAGACCAATGAGTAGTTTTTTAAATGAAGTGCTGGCATCGGTGGGTGTTGGTGTAGATGACACACCGCAACAGGCAGCATCTAAAAAAGCCTTAGCGGCGACGAATAAGAAGCGCGAGGAGATGATGGGGCTTCACGACAAAGCGTCGAACCCTAGTGATGGTTATGGTGTTGCGGAACACAAAACACCGGCACAGACCCCCCAGGATATGACCCCCGCTCTTACGCAAACTACGCCAGAGGGCAAGTCGTTGACGGCTCCTGACTCCGCTATTACGGAATTTCTTCGTGGCCAGCAAAAGCCTGCTTCAAAGACGCTCCCGAAAGGCGGCGGTGGCCGTTTTGATATTACCGGGCTTAACCGAGAACAGGCCATAATGAAGCTTGGTCGCGGTGCTGTTCGCGGGACATCATCTAAGGCGTATAGAGATGCTGCCGCTGTCGTCAATAATGCGCTTGTTGAGCAGAAGCAAACAGCCAATGAGTATATCAAAGGGCTAGAGGGCTTCAATAAACAAGTCCTGGGGATGTCGAAGGAAATTAAGGATGCGCGTCAGTGGCAACAATTAGCACATGAGCAGGGGCTGGCAGAGCACCAAGCCCAACTCGATGAAATTGATGAAGCACTTGTGAACAGAAGGGTTGACCCACAAAGGGCATTCTCGAATACCGCATCGAAACTCATGTCCGTTATTGGAATTGCGCTCGGGGCGTTTGCCCAAGCGTACTCTAAAGGGCGGATCCCCAATACTGCATTAGCTATTATCGATAAGGCAATTGAGCGAGATATCGAAGCACAGAAATCCGAAATTCGCAAATTGGGACAGGTTGCAGACATCCGTCGTAACGCACTTTCTCTCTTCATGCAGAATGGGCGCGATGAGCGTACAGCGCTTAATCAAACGGAACTTACGATACGCGCCGGGATAGACCAGCGACTTAATATCGTAAAATCACAATACGAGGGGGTGATGAATGTTCGGAATATTGACCTTCTTATTGCAGACAACCAAGCGAAGTCAGCCGAACTTGTGACGCAGAATCGACAGAATCAGGTGGCTACTGCGGTTAACGTAATGCAGGTTCTAAATCAGCAGGGGCATGGAGGCCCTACCGGCGGCGACACTGAGGAAGACGACGCACTAATTATACAGCAGGTTGAGCGCTTAGAGAAAGAGTTTTGGGAACTTGAAACTCAGGAGGTTGACACCACTGCCTGGTTTGGTGACGAGTCTGCGGGTACCCGCATACAGCGAACGATGCAATGGCTATTATCGACAGAACCACTTGAGAAGCCGGGAATCTTTAAGTCCATCTTCCAGCGAGCGCGTAATGAGGGCTTGTTTGGTACGTTAACAAAATCTGTTTCATACGACATCTCTTCCCGAATCTTAGTCGGCAGCATGATTGTAAAGAAGTTCCAAGGTGGGCGGCCATCGGATACTGATATGGAATTGTTGTTAGGTGGTGTCCCTACATCGGATATGCCTAGAGAGCTTGCTAAAGATACTTTTACCCGAATCAAGGCGGCTTTTGCGAAGCCTACGGCTCGTGCGTGGAAGAGCGACGCTGAAAGAGAGGCGTTCTTTCACGAATTGCTCACCTCAGAAAATTGGGGATTTCAACATGGTAAATCAAGTCTTAGCGCTGCTCGCGGTAAATTTGGTTCTGCGGGGCAGATTCAGCAGTTCATGGAGGGTGCGCGTTTCGTTGATGAGAATGCGCCTGTTTCCCCAAGGCAACAGCAGGGAAAGAGGTAACCTAAATGGGGCGTTTATATAATGTAGAGGAGGGTGTTTGGCATACCGTCCCTGATCACCAAGTTCACGACATGCTTATGTCGAAGAAGTGGGCACCCCATGCTGGTCTTGGCCTAAATGTCGTAATGCCTAATGGTGATGCAGGCCAGATTAAAGGGTCGCATTATGAGTATTGGGCATCGAAGGGTGCTCGATTTGAAACCGACCGTGACAGAGATAAGCGGCGTCTTGGTCAGGCTGTACGGGATACTCCTTATCTAGGCGGGAGCCCACTTGCTGCTTATGCAGTAGGGGCTGGTAAGGGCGCGTCTATCTCAGCGACTGACCTTACGTCGAGAGCATCGGAAAGAAACCCGCTATCTGATGAGCATCCAATTGCTAGTATGCTCGGTGAGTTAACTGGTGTTATTGCGACACTACCAGCGACTTTATCCGGTGGGCCATCGACTACCGCAGCCCAACTTAGCCGTATTGGGCGTATTGGGCGTATGCTTCCTGGGGCAATACTCACGCGAAAAGCGACCGCGATTGGGAGTGAGGCTGTCAAAGCCGGGCTCGGCACTTCGTTAGCCGAAACGATGGTTGGTCGAGCAGCGGCCACTAGCATCACCGCTTCTCTTGAAAGTATTGCGTATACTGCTCCTGGTGAGTTTGCGGGTTATTTAGAGGAGCGCCCTGGTTATACGGCTGATGCTGTTGTTGGGAAACTAGCGACGAGCGCTTTATGGGGCGGGGCATTGGGCTTTGGCTTGCCTTTGGGGGCGGGGGGTATC
>Ga0208011_1000605_pt1 | contig 13404 bp, 11 predicted proteins | sample 7_EtaG_FD_184080 | JGI IMG/M metagenome (GOLD analysis project Ga0208011, IMG submission 184080) | Marine viral communities from the Subarctic Pacific Ocean - 7_ETSP_OMZ_AT15161 metaG (SPAdes) (version 2) | ecosystem: Environmental > Aquatic > Marine > Oceanic | place: Pacific Ocean | collected... | reverse complement strand
CATTAAAAAAACTCGATGATTCTGAGAAAGCCAACAAGAAATCCCTTGAGTCCTTAACTACAGCGACAGACTCTTTCGATACTGCTCTCGAAGGGACGATACGAACATTTACTGGATTGACATCTGGAAATGAGACTCTTATTGGATCGTGGATGAATTCTCGCACCGAGGCTAAAAGGTTAGCAAAGGAAATAGAAGAACTCGAAGAGAAGATCTTCAATGGCGGACTCACTCAAGAGGAAGCGGCGCAAGCAGAAGAAGATTTAGCCAATAAAAAGGAGCAGCACAGCAAAGCAACAGAAACCATTACCCAAAAGGTTTCGAGGTACATGGAGAAAGTTAACTCCATAGCCTCCGTCATTAGCACGGTACAGCTTCTAACGACTCAGATGGCAATGGCGAACGATAAGGCTACCGCCGCATTCAACGCCTCAACAGGCGCAGCAGGGGCATACGACGATGAGCTAGTTTCTCTCCAGATGTCCAACAGGCAACACGGCATCTCCACGGCAGAAATGGGAGAATCATACGGAGCCTTGCAAGCAAACCTCTCAGGCTTTGGCGTCATGGCAGAATCTGAAAGAATGAGACTCGGAGAACTTGGAGCACAATACGCCAAAGTAGGCGTCTCTGTCACAGACTCCGCTGGGACTCTTCAAACAATGACGAGAACATTGGGTATGTCAACTCAAGCTGCGACAGGAATGCAAGAAGAGACAATGGAGTTGGCGCAGACTCTTGGAAAAGATGTCGGACAAGTTATGTCAGAATTGAATCAAGCATTGCCCCAACTGGCGGCATACGGCGACGATGCAACGAAAATGTTTGGAGAATTGCAAAAAGCGGCTCAAAGAACAGGATTGGAAATCGGCGAACTCATGGATATGACGTCAAGATACGACACGTTCGATTCGGCAGCATCAGCAGCAGGAAACTTGAACGCCGTTCTTGGCACTCAATCATTCGGCGCAATGGGGTTCCTTGATGCGGTTCGTGAAGGCGGCGATTCGTTGACAAATTATCTTACAGATACTCTGCAAGCCTCTGGGATGGCATGGGAATCGATGGATTATTATCAGAGAAAGGCTATTGCAAACGCAGCGGATATGGACGTCGCTACTATGAGCAACCTTATGAATGCAGAAGCGCAGACTCAACAAGAAGAAGACAGGGCAAAATCATTAGAAGAGTCAATGGCAGCAGGGCGTTCCCTCTGGGAAGAATTGACAATATTCGCTCAAAACTTCGCCATCACAATAACGCCACTTATGAACTTCTTAGGAGCCGCAATCAATAAAGTCAATGGACTCTTTACATTCATGAGAGAGGAAATGGGATGGCTCGCGACTATTGGTAGAGCCGTCGCTGCGATTATGGCTGGGATATTCTCTTTCAAAATAATAAAAGGGATAAAGACAACGATATCGCTTACAAAGTTGTTAACTTTGGCGAACATAAAGAAGTTAGCAGTGGATAAAGCCAACGCCGCCGTTCTCGCCGCATCGTGGGTTATAAGAAATCCAATCATGGGCGCTCTCGCCGTAGCTGGCGGAATAGCGGCAAGTGCAGCGGTATACGCAGCTTTAGGCGGTTTTGACTCTCACGCCGCAGGAACCGATAGCACATCGGGACGAATGGCTCTCGTAGGTGAGGAAGGTCCAGAGGGACTTGTTTCGCCAGACGGAAGAAAGGGAGGCATAGTCGGCGCAAATGGTCCTGAATTCATCCATCCGCCAAAAGGTTCTGCGGTTATTAACAATACTACAATGACATCTCTCGCCTCCCAAGCAACCAGTAGAAGTGTTGCTGGACAAGTTGCTGGGCAAAGCTCAAACGCAGCAATGGCTGCATCTATTGCCTCGCTCAAGGGAGCTATGAAAGAAATGAGCAATCGCCCAATAGAAGTGACGACAAACCCAGTTATGCTCAAGGATACTCTCGGAGGAGGAGTGAATGATCACTTTGGAGAACCAGGTACAAGACCAATAAGGCTTAGAACGACATGACAGCGCCAGCAGACATGAGAGTCTACAGCGGACAGCATAAAGCAGCATCCGTCGCAGGCTGGGCAGACAATCAAGGCTATGTCGTAAGGTTTGTTCACGAACCAACTGGACACGCAGTAGAGTTCCCAGCCCTAATATCAGATTTTACAGACACGCATTCGCCAACTTTCGGACAGACTCACGGTGCAAACATGCACGATCCCATCGTGACTCTAACAAAAACAGATAGGAAGATATCATTCACCCTAACAGTGACAAACGCCTCGTTAGAGGAAGCAAGACACAATAGGCAGTGCGTGAACCTTTTAATACAAATGCTATATCCAACTGTATCCGAGGGCGGAAGCTTTGTAGGTAAACCATTTATAAACATTCATATGATGAACTTGTTGGAAGGAATGCCAGCTACGATTGGCGATCAAATTGCAGTAAACGGAGTTACTTGCGTCATCGATGGACTTGACTATGGAATCAAGTTTGATGACGGAATCATAAACAATGTCGAAGCCCCCACAGGAGAAAACCATCCTGAAAAAGAGATATACCCACAGAGTTTAGAAATAAGCATCAGCGCCAAGGCGATTATCGGTAGCATCGACAATCCGAACCAAGTCAGCCCGCTCCATGAAAACTACCCATCATATGGAGGATAATGGGTTATGTACCTTCCAAACCAAATAGTGCCAGAAGGAGGATCTTCTCCACCTGAACAAGCTCCACAGGAAGAAGCAGAGGACACGCCCGTCGCTGAAAGTCCACCAGTCATAAACGCAACTCTAGGAATAATAGGCGAGGCGCTCTATCCCCCTCTTCAACTATCCGAAATACCATCTGAAGGTGCTGGAGTTGAACATGACAGTCAGCCAATAAATCTAGACTTCTTTATGATTCCAGACGCATTCAACGAGACATTCAAATCACGATGGAGCGCAGAAGATTTATCACACGGACGCATAAACCCAATACATAACTATGGCGGAACGACGAGAGAAATAGCCCTCTCGTTCACCCTCGCCGCATTTACAGTCGCAGAGTCAAGAAGCAACCTCCGTCATTGTCAAAAGCTTGCGAGAACAGTATATGGAAGATATAAAAGAATGTCACAAAATGTTTTAGACTCTACGGGAATCGTCACTTCAACGAGAAACAATACTGTATTCGGAGGACATAAGGAATTCAGAGCCAGCTTCGGCAACTTATTGCAATACGAAAGAGTATTCATCAACAAGTTCAACTTCACAGCAGATATGGATGCAGGAGTGTTTGACTATTCTGTAGGCGGCGACACTGACGTAACTCACAGCACCAAAGGCGTCATATTGCCGAGAGCAGTAAAGATTGAGATTGGCTTCACTGTTGTCCACGATACACCTTTAGGCTTCGGAGGAGAAAATAGGCCAGGCGAGCCATTGCGCTGGGCACATAACCCAGTTGGCATCAGCAGAGATTGGCCACATGGAACAGGGATAAATGTTCAAGAATATATGCTCCCCACTACCAAACAAGCCGACGCGAAACTCCCGAGAGTCATCCATCCAAACGACTCTGACTTCGACAGCGATCAGATGAATACGGCAGAAGCCATCCGCACCTTAGCCGAGGGTGCGATTTCGGACGCAGCAACTCGCGGTAGAGTGCGAACTGCGAGAGAAGCAAGCAACCTCAGAAGTGATGCGTCATGGAGACTCCATGTAACCATAAAGGGTACAGCCGACAATGCCTCTGAAGAAGACATACAGTTGATGAGGGACGTTGAATGGGTTCAGGAGAATCCAGAATAATGATAAAAACAAACAACAACTATTTATATCACGGAGGAAAATACATTGGCGAGTAACTCAAAAAGAATGTCAAGAAGGTTTAAGTTTGTAGGCGTGAACAATAGTGGAGAGACTCCGAAACTCGTCAAGCAGTATTCAACCCCTACAAATATTAGATTATCTGCCGCTCAAAAACGCACACTAACTGAAGTCAACCATATTTGGAAGACAGGGGATAGGTATTATAAACTAGCAGAGAGGTATTATGGACGCCCTCAATATTGGTGGGCGATAGCGCTCTACAACAATAAGCCAACCGAGGGGCATGTAAAGCTCGGAGATATGATAAGAGTTCCACTCCCTCTTGAAAAATACTTGAGACATCTATAATGGCATCAACACCCGTGTCATTGGAGGAAATAAAACAACTTCAGGCGAATCTTCTCGAAGAAGCTCCCACCATTATAGCTGGATACCGCACCCAAGCTGGTCAAGACAACCTACAAGAGAAGGTTATGCCGCCAATCATTCCTACGTCAGTCGATGCTGATTATCAAATTCTTACTTCTGTTCAGAAGGTACAGAAAAGATATGATTTTATTGACTTGCCAGATGAGTTTACAAATAGCTTAACGCCAGAAATAAGAGTTTATAAAACATATATAAGCTCAGATGGAAAGGAATATAACTACCTCCTTCCTATGGGAAGTTATTTGGGAAGAAGAGGACAAGCTGTCGATAACGTGCAAGGCGTTGTCGTAAAGAGTGCAGAGTTCACAAGGCTTGGTGGAAACCCAGCGGAAATAGATACAAACATAAAGTTCAACTTGAAACTGTTTGCAAAAGACATTAATACATTTTTTATAAAGAATGAATCAAAACCGATTGAGAACTTTGTATGGACGCCTCCCCCAGAGTATGCCTTCAACGCGGCACGCGCTGACGCTATAAGCGATACAATCTCTAGTTTAGAAACCCAATTGAGTCAACCCGACGCCGAAAATCAGGCAGGCATTCAACAACGTATAGACGACAAAACGATTATACTGGAGCGAATAAATGGTAGATTAAGCGCCTTGGCGCAAGCTGTGACAGATGTCGCCGAAGATGGAACACGCAGGACTTCATGGATAGATTTGATAAAGATAAATCCTGGTCAGCCGCTGGAAGAAAACGTTTCCAACGAACTTGTGACTTCGGAAGAACAGGTAAGGATAAGAGTCGAAATAGGATATGCAGAGGTCAACAATAAGCCGATAAACTACAACAAATCCGATTGGAGAGAATGGGCAGAAGCAATAGGGAAACAAGAAGAAGTGTTTTATTTAAGTCTACTTAAGCATCAGTTCGAGTTTAATGGATATGACGGCGTTGAACTGTCTATTGACTTTGTGGCATCAGGGGAGGCTAAACAATTATCACCTGCTGCGGATATGTTTAACAATATTGAGTTGAGAAATAACTTAAGGCGACTCCAAAAAGAAAGAAGAGAAAAGAAAAAACAAGTTAAATTAGCCCACCAACAATCTGATGAGGACACCACAGCCATTACAACCGCTTGCATAAGTAGACTTGAAGCAGCAATTGAAGATTTTGACAACGAAATAAAGGCGAAAAGTGCTCAGATTAATTTACAACTATTAAATCAGATTTATTTAGAGCCATCAGAGAGCACCGATGCCATGCATTTTTCTAGACTATATATCCGCCGTTTCCTCCCTGTTGGCGATAATGACGTCCAAACTGATATACATTACGCTCGTGCGACATCTGCTGAAGGACAGACTCATGGCACGACTCTCAGAAGTGGCCAGCTACATTTAAGCAGTATTGACTTCTTGGCATCCACAAACGCATCAGAGGCAAGGAACGACGAATCTATCACTAGAACCTTACACATGGGCGATAACCCCTATTATGCGCCCCGTGCGGAAGATAAGTTTATTTTTTTAGGAGATATCATTGATGCTGCGGCAGAAATGCTTTTTGAAGAAGGCACCCGCCTTGGGGGAACACGCAGATTCAGAACCATGCGTAATAGTCGTCATTATTATGTCGGAACGCATAAGATGCGAACACACTCTCACCAAGTAACATATGTCCCTCCCTTTTGCTACGAAGCGAGAGATAGTCCGAGTGGCACAGCATCCAAGAGGGTTCAAGCCGCCCTTAGCCAACTAGGTGGCTTTCTATTAGGAAAGGTAAAGTATACGAACCCAAACAATGTAGAGGAAGACATACAGATTCCGATAAGAGATATACCAATAGCTTTGGATATATTTAGGGGTTGGTGGATAAGAAAATTTGTGAAAACACAAAGAAAATCACTTGTATTTAAAGACTTTATAGTTGAATTATTGAGGTTTGTTGAAAAAGATGTCTTTAGTGAAATTCCTTTGGAACATGGGACAAATGAAGACAAGATAGAAACTCCGAGATTTATTGTAAATACAATAGCTGTTGATTCTCTTACTGACATATATGTCAATATTTACACCCCTGGCGCGCCAGGGTGGGTTACGAAATTTAACAATGTCAGCGAAGATATTTTACAGGAATCGGTAGACGAAGGTGAAAAACAAGGAGACACTCAAGAATATTTATCAGTCATAGAGCAGGTGAATTCTGGGATTCGTTATAATCCGTCAGTCCACCCTACGTTAGTTTTCGGAGAAACCTCCAAGGGGATTTTGAAGAAAATAGATTTTGAAAGGGAGGACATACCAGGACACGCAGAGGCAAGATTGTTCTCGGACAGAACCTCTGTCGCTGGAAACATAGCCTTGCGAGAAAAATACAATACTTCATTAGAGTTGTTAGGAACTACCGCCTTCCTTCCAGGTTCAGTGCTGTATATAGATCCACTCCCTCTTGACTTGGGATTCAGCAGTACCGAAAGGAATTCTTTGGCACGCTCACTGGGACTTGGAGGGATGTATAGTGTAAGTGATTTAACAAGCACCCTATCATTTGATTCCTCTGGAAATACGTGGACTACAAAAGTGAGAACTAAATGGGTATCATTTGGAGACGCATCTGACGGAGTGTCGGCAGCTACAACTCCAAGTTCCGAGTCGCTTGGCATGTGCGCCGAACGAGAGGGAGCAGCGGCAACAGCGTCTGCCGCCGTTGCTGCTGAGAATGCTGAAAACCGACGAAACCAAGAAATTTCGCAAGCAGGAGTTCGAACTGATGTCGCGGGCAGTTCGCAACATAGAACCCAGTCCGTAGCACCAGGGACTCGAACCGAATAACAAATGCCAACTATCACACTAACGCAAAAGAACATCTTCGCCCTCCGCAAGCAATACCTTGAGGAGGTAGTCCGCCTGTCCAAGCACGTCAACTTCCACGACTCATCCCTACGTTCAAACTACGGCAGGGTTGACTTATTAGGCAACGCAGTCTATCCATCGGAGAAGTTCCTTGCCTCAATCCCATCAGAGGGATCACTCTACGCCCTCAACTTTGTTGCCGATGCTTTCAGGGACTTCCGAGAATACTATCTCAAAATGGTTACAGCAGGAGGAATAAGACAAGGACAGGGCGCTCTCTCTATCGTAAAACCAATCCGAGGTTGGGAAAGTATGCACACACTCTATGGAAAGAACATAGATGACATCTACGGGAAGCTCGTCAGTCTATACTTCGAGAAAACAGGAGCGAGCGGAGAACAGTCAGACAGGCGTCCAGAAGACTTTGAACAGTTCGCAGGATTATTAAACGACTTACTATACACGAAGGGAAACGAGATAAGACTGACTCGCTCCTCATTCGTTCTGTCCAGACGCAATCCCATTGCCTCAACTGGACTCGCTATTGAGATCACGCCAAACTTAGGCACCGAATCAACCAAGAAGTTCTTCGGAAACCGAAACTTCAAGTTCTATATGAACGCTCTCAAGAAGTTCGGATTCATGGTAGACGTTGACTACCCAGGTCGCATCATCGCAGACATCGGCTCACCCGAAATGCAACATTATATGGCACAATATGGAATAACAGTTGACAACCTGTTCGAAAAGATGTATTATAAAGCAAGTGATTACGATTATTACCTTCTAAAAGTCTACATCTCCCAATATTACAACACTTACGTCGCCCAATACCCATCAAAAACCATTACAACTCCAACAAAGTGCGGAAAACCAACAAAAAGAGTGATTTTGCGAGAGCAAATCTCCGCAGATGACTATTCTGACGACTATTGGCTCTCAATCTACGTCAATACGAGAAACTTTGAACTATCTCAACCACTTGACGAGCATAAACTCAAAAAAGTCATAAAAAATGCAAAAGATTTGAGAAAAAACCTTGACATCTCCGAAGCAATACGTTATATTGGAGATACAATGAGAAAATATCAGTTCAAAAAGTAAAAACAACGGAACTTAGTTGATAGTTCAAACATTAGACGACAAACGGCACTGCTTAGGCGTATATCACGACGGCAAACTCATTTATGAGTGCGACGAGTTTGATTTCAACGCCATAACTGCGACTTGGAACTATAATCCAGTATTTCAGCAAAAACCTGCTACCATCGCCTCTCTGCTCGTCCAAAATAAATCACTAACGGAAGTATGCCCTGAATATCTCAAAACCCGCTGGGAGACTATCTCCGCCCGCCTACGGGCATTCCATAAGTCATTTACCACCGCAAAAGTATCTCTCCGCACCAACTGCTTCTACGATATCGTCCCTGAACGCTTCCTCTTGGAATATTGCGAGATAAAGAACCAGATAACCAAGCATGTTATTGAGAACAACGCCACCCCATCCAACTACGACTTCCTACGAGAACTCTCCGCCTTCGCACACGACATCAAGCAGAACAAACTCAACATAGACTACCGAAGAATAGCGAGAGACAGTCACAAACTCAAAGTGAAGAACTTCATCAGCAAGAACAAGACGACAAGTCCGTATGTATCCTACAACATCTTCGGCACCAAGACAGGACGACTAACAACGAACAAGGGGTTCTTCCCCATTATGACGCTTGACTCCGACTACCGAAAGATAGTCAAACCAAACAACGACTATTTCGTGGAACTTGACTACAACGCAGCAGAACTCCGTGTTCTCCTCGCACTCGCAGGAAAAGAGCAACCAAGTGACGACATTCACCAGTGGAATGTTGACGTTGTTTATGGAGGACTGGTTACGAGAGAACAAGCAAAGAAGGGCATCTTCTCTTGGCTATACAACCCCAGAGCGAAAGATCTCTTGGCGGAGAGAATGTATGATAGAGAATCCGTCCTGAAAAGGTATTGGAACGGACAACATGTCGCGACACCATACAAGAGACTCATCCCAGCAGACAGACACCACGCTCTCAACTATCTAATACAAAGCACGACAAGCGACTTGGTTCTCACCAAGGCAATGAATATCGCCGAGACACTAAAAAACAGAAAGTCCTTTATTTCTTTCACACTTCATGATAGTATAGTTATTGACTTTGCCGACGAGGACAGAGAACTCATAGGAGAACTCATCTCCATCTTCTCTGAAACAAAGTTCGGAACATTCCAAGTAAATCTAAGTGGTGGGAAATCATTCGGAGAAATGAAAAGGATAAGGCAGTAGATGGTTCAGCGAACTATTTATAAGCGAGGCAAATTATGAAAAGCATTATAGACAACTGGAACAAATACACAAACGAAGTTCTAAACGAATCTTCCTTCTCTCGCATAAAGAGAATGGTAGATGAAGGGAAACAACCTTTCGTCGTCATCTCCGCAGCACGAGACGACTTGGGCGAAGACGAGGCAGGTAACCAGAAGCGAGGCAAGATGCTAAAGAGCGACTTGAAGGCAGCGGGATACCCATTCACTCAAGTTCTTGGCGCAGGACAAGAAGAGCCAGTTGAAGATCCAGATACAAACGAGAAGAGCATTAAGCGAGTTCTCGAAGTAACGCAGATAGTCACAACTCATCAGCGAGGAGATGTTCCCCGTGAAGAGGTGGAAGACGAAGCAGCCGCCCTATTTGAGTTGGGAAGAAGCCTATCCGCCAAATACAATCAGTTCGCCTTCATCTTTGGATATCCGATTGAAGACAAGTTCGGCAACACTGTAATGGCTATTGCTGCCTACAACGCCGACGCTCCCGCTTACGGAATGCAATATCGCATCAAAGACGAATGGGCTGGACCTTGGCACACTATTCGCCAAGCAATTGAGAGCGATCAATATTGGACAAAGATAGCAGGAACCAAGGGCGTCTTTATTGAGGACAAGATAAGAGAGTTGGAAGAGATGGACACGAGTCATTATGTCCAGAAGGGATGGAAGACATCTCAAATCCTGAAATGGAAAAGTCTCTTATAGACACGGAAGATAAATGGACACAGTGATAGGACTGGGGAAAGCAGGATGCGCCATCGCAGACAAGTTCTCTCAATATCCGCAATACAAAATATTCAAGATAGACATTGAGAATATTGCCGAGAACAAGAAGAATGAAAAACTTCTCAAAGAAAAGGCATCACCAGAGCAATACGAGACAAGTGTCCCGTCAATGCGGACATTCCTCAAGCCATCAACCGACGATGTTCTATTTGTCCTATCAGGTTCAGGAGCAATCTCTGGAACCTCTCTTCGCATCTTAGAGCAACTCTCAAAGATGAAAAAGACAATCAACGTCCTCTACATCAAACCAGATGTTGAGTTCCTCGGAGCAAGCAACAAGGCACAGGAGAGACTAGTAAGAAATGTCCTACAAGAGTACGCCCGTTCAGGAAAGTTGGCGAGACTCTATCTGGTAGACAACAAACTTGTTGAGTCAGTCATCGGCGAAGTCCCAGTATTCGGATACTACGACAAACTAAATGACTTAATAGCGTCAACGCTCCATATGGTAAACCTCTACAACCATCAGAGCCCAGTTCACAGCACATCGTTCGAACCAAGCGAAATAACACGAGTTAGCACCTTTGGAGTTGTTGATTCCGAGAGCGGAGAAGAAAAGTTATTCTTTTTACTTGACACTCCTTCAGAAAAGTGTTATTATTATGCCATCAATCAGAAAACACTGGAGACAGATGGAACTCTGATGAAAAAGATAATCAACAATATCAACAACAATACTAAGGAAGAGGGAGATATAAAGACGTCGTTTAGGATACACTCAACTAGTTATGAGCAGGACTATGCATACATAGTCTCCAACACTGCGAGGACTGGTAACTGAAATTGCTTGAAAAGATACCAACCAAATGGATAAACAGGGCGAAGAGAATTTTGACTATTTGCGCTCTCGCCACCGTAGGTACAATCTTAGCAATAACAGTGTTGAAGCAAGGCGTCGAAGTAGGAAGAAAAGTAGGACATTGTGAAGTCGCATGCTCAGTGATGGGTGCTCAATTCACGGCGCTTGATGGCGAGGCAAAATGCCAATGCCAATACAGTAGCGGCTGGGTAATGACTATTCCAATGGATCACGGATTCTTTGATTACGAAGAAACAGAAATCGACGAGATTCTCGAAAATAAATAAAAAAAGACTTTGACTTTATAACATACCTGTGTTATAATATTCATTAGCAAGGTGAGAGATTTATCATCTTGACTCTAGGCAAATCCGCCACAAAAACAAAACAAAGGTAAAATAACAAATGGCTATTGACATTAACAAAATGAAAGCCCGCAAGTCGGCTCTCGAAAACCGTGGAGGACAGAAGTCCTCATTCTGGCGTCCGCAAGACGGCGAGCAAACTATTCGCATCGTCCCAACTGCTGACGGCGATCCCTTCAAGGACTACTGGTTCCACTACAATGTAGGAAGCAATCCAGGATTCCTTTCACCCTATCGCAACTTCAATGAAGCCGATCCACTCAACGACTTCGTTCGTCAACTCTTCAACGAGGGAACTGAAGAAAGCATCAAGCAGGCAAAGAACCTTATGGCTCGCCAGCGATTCTTCTCACCCGTTCTCGTTCGTGGAGAAGAGGATCAAGGTGTTCGTCTATGGGGTTACGGCAAGACGGTATACGAGCAGTTGCTCAACCTCGTCCTCAACCCTGAGTACGGCGACATCACCGATGTTGAAACTGGAACTGACTTGTCACTACATTATGGCAAACCAGCAGGTGCTTCATATCCTCAAACTAAGTTGGTTCCCCGACGACGTTCATCTCCTCTCTGTGATGACGCAGTTGGCGGAGACGAACGATGCACCGAGCTTCTGGAGAACATTCCAGACTTCGACGCTATCTTTGAGCGTAAGACACCAGCAGAAGTTGGAACGATGTTGGATGCCTATCTCCTCGGAGAAACAGCGGACACTGTAGCTACAGAGCTAACTCAAACCACAACCACAGCGGCAACGACTACAGATACAGCCTCCTCTGTAGATGCCGCATTCAGCGAGTTAATGGGAACCTAAAATCTCAAACTCAACTAAACAGATGATATTGCTATAAACGCACACCCCCCCTTTCGTATCATCTGCCCACAGGGAGGCACAGGGTAATCAGGTGCCTCACATTTTCTATAAAGGAGAAAATATGTTTAAGAAGATTTTAGCAGGAATGCTATGTATGGGGCTATCGACGCCCGTTTTAGCTGACGATCACGCTGTTGATGCGTTCGGTGAAAATACTATGGAGTGGACAAAACGCAAAGGGCTTCGGTTTGGATATAATTTTGCGAATATGGCAGACGAATCGGAACGTCTAGATAGTCCTCATATGTTTGCTCTCGGATTCGAATTGCAACAAACAATGTCGGGAGACTCATGGTTGGATATCCTGTTTATTCAGAACTTAACTGTGAGCGGATTAGAACAAAGTGTTCTCGTTCCATCTGCAAATGCTCTCGTCGGTTTTGAAATTCAAGATCAACTACAATTGGCAGTCGGAGCAAATATTACCGTATACGACCCATCGGGAGAAGATCATTTCTTTCATTTGGTTACTGCCGTAGGGTGGACACAAGACGCTGGTATCTTTAGCGTGCCCGTTCACTTTATCTTCGTTCCTGATGTTAATAATTACTACAGATTGGCATTAACAACTGGTGTTAATTGGTAGATTAGTCGCAGCATACCGCAGGGAGGCACGGGTTCATAGTGAGATAGGTGCCTCACACTTTTACAAGAGAACGGAGAAATAATGGCTAAGAAAAGCTCATCCAAAGCAGGCAAAATGAGCATGGCTGACATGCGAGCTATGATAAATAAGCAAGCTGGCATCAATGTCGCACACAGTCTAACCGAGAAGAACCCAACACAGGTTCCTTATTGGATACCCACAGGTTCGAGATGGTTGGATTCCATTATTTCCCGTGGAGAGATGGCAGGAATACCAGGAGGGAAGATTTCAGAACTCGCTGGTTTGGCATCAACAGGTAAATCATACATGGCGGCACAAGTAGCCGCCAATGCTCAAAAAATGGGTATTGATGTTATCTACTTTGATTCCGAAAGCGCCATTGATCCAGAGTTCCTTCAGAACGCAGGATGCAACTTAGATGAACTTATGTACATCCAAGCAATGTCTGTTGAATTTGTTCTGGAGACTATTGAAACTCTATTGGCATCAAATGACAATAGAATGTTATTCATCTGGGACTCTCTCGCCCTTACCCCCGCCATCTCAGACATCGAGGGAGATTTCAACCCTCAGTCGTCAA
>Ga0208011_1000603_pt1 | contig 13446 bp, 9 predicted proteins | sample 7_EtaG_FD_184080 | JGI IMG/M metagenome (GOLD analysis project Ga0208011, IMG submission 184080) | Marine viral communities from the Subarctic Pacific Ocean - 7_ETSP_OMZ_AT15161 metaG (SPAdes) (version 2) | ecosystem: Environmental > Aquatic > Marine > Oceanic | place: Pacific Ocean | collected... | reverse complement strand
CCAACAACGGGAACAAGAGGATGCCAAAGTCACGGAGATGCAACAGCAGTTCGGCGTTAGTGTCGAAGACGCACGTTTAGCCAAGAAATTCTTTGATGATGGTGAGATACAGAAGGGATATAGACTTCTGGAGTTAAATTCGATCCGCAACAAACGGAAAGAGGCAGCACCCCAACGGGACACGGCTGCTCCTCCACCTTCAGCCACCAGTAACAGTACCAGACCAGCACCCGCAACGGACACGGCTGATTTGGTATCACAGATGGAATCCGGCCAAATGTCGTTCTCCGAGAAAAGCAGAATACTAGCCGCTAACCCCGACCTGCTCAACGAGATACAAAAACGACGAGGGTAAGATGATTTTAGTCTTTTGCTGTCGTCGTGGAGTGGAGAAATACGATGGCAGCAGTATCGACCAATATATTGCAACAAATCGAGATGGCGACAGTGCCATCTCAGCAGGGACTCAATCAGAACCTGCTTTCCCAGACCAGCGCATTGCTGCGGGTGCTACAAGAAGCAGCCAAGCGTGAGACTGGTTCACCGATTAGGGCGCACGTCCGATACAACCGTAACACCAGTCAGTGGTATTATGGCGGCCAGACATTAACGGCTCGTCGCACCATTGCTAACTCTGACGGATCTACGGACACAGGCTCGGAACAGTTTGCTCAAGCTGAGTATGGCTGGAAAGACCTATCGGTCAACGTGATGGTTACCGAATCAATGTTAGTGGAAAACGCTGGTCTGAACATCAACGACCTGCTTAATGTTGATAACATCAACGGCATACCTGAACGGGATCGAAACACGGTCTTTAACATATTTGGCCGTGAAGTAGAGATGGCTGGTGATGACATGTCGGATGCTTTGGCTCAAGCACTAACCAATCAGGCTACTAGCGGTACTGGCGGGTTGATTGGCAATGACAATGACCATGATGCTACCAGTGCTATACACAGTATTTTCACACTGTTAGATAGTGGTGCTTTCGGTGGTATTGACGCTGACGGTTTGAGTACTTTCGAAGACACTGGGTTGCTGGATACTTACAAGGATACCTGGGATTCAGGCTCTTCTGGCAGTACCACCAATAAGTGGCAAGCTCGAAAAATCAATGTCGGTAGTAGCTCTATGGATGATGACGTTGAAGACAACTTGAGCAAAGAGTTGTTGGGCTTGGCCCTGCACGACTGCGCTCAAGGCGGTACGGACAGTGTGGATTACATCTTTGTTAATCCCAGAGTCTATGTCGGGCTAGAAATGTTATTGGAAGGCCAAACTAGACGTGACGAAACCATGTCAAACATTGGGTTCACTCAAAATATGACCTGGAACGCTTTCGGCACAACCATCATGGCTGATCCTTTTGTGCCAGCACCAGATGTGATTGGTATCAACACCAAGCACACCTATCTGGCTATCCATCCAGCCTTGGATCAACAGTTCAGCGGCTTCAAGACCAGGCCGGATGCGGCCACTATCGAAGGTCAACTGAAGATTAAAACGCAGTTGGTCTGTGATGACAGAGCTAAGAACTTCTGGATACACTTAGGCTCAGTACCTAAAGTGGGCGCACCAGGCCAAGGTTCACAAGTCTAACTTTTTCAGTAAGAGTGGTGGCTGTAACGGCTGCCACTCTTGCACTTACCTAAAAATATGGCATTAACACTATCCGATCTAAGAACTAGACTCAACGTGCGAACAGGTGACCCGGACGGGAACTTTCTGTCTTCCGCCGAAAGGGACATGATCCTGAACGATGCGGCTCGTAAGGTAGCCAGCGACTTATATCGGAATGGGACTGCCTTATTGACAGATCGCAAGAAGATTCAACTGGAACCAGGCATAACTGAATACGCCTTACCCGACGATCTGATCGGGGTACAAGAGGTTTTTTGGGAAGACAGCAACACACGATACGAGGTCGAGCAACGACCGTTACAGAGCTTTCAAGACATTGACCGCACCGGCGACCGGCCAATCTATTTCGATGTTTTTGGGCAGACGGGTGAGTTTGTAGCCAGGGCTAACGTGTCTGTCGGCAGCTATTTCGGCGATTCGACTTATGATGACCACACCTTTCGGTTAGATAATCGTTATACCAGTGACGGCGGGGCGTTAGGTTGGTCTGGGTTTGATTTGAGGGTAGGCGATATTGTTTACAACCTGACCGACGACTCTTCCGGTACGATTTCGGCTATCACTACTGGCTCTCAACCTGTACTGACAGCCCAAATGTTCGGTGGTGAACTCAACATGGTTCGGGAGGGGGATGACCTTTTAATTGAGCGAGGGCAGAAAACACTGCCGATCTTGCATGTCTATCCCCAGCCGACCGATGCCATCACGGTAGAGGTGGTAGATTCTGGTTCTATCAGCGGATATTCCACTGTGATCTCTCTGACTATCGACAACAATATGGGTAGTACGGATACCAAGCCATTCCAACTCTATGCGGTGCGGTTAAGCGGTGGGGTGTTGACTGGTGGTGATGATGATGATGTTTATATTGTGGCAGAAGGCAGTACTACGAGAGGGAAGAGGACTTACCGGCGAACCAGCACCTCGGCCCAGATAATCAAGCCGCAAGAAGATATATACCTGAATACTGATGGGACTTGGACGATAACCTTTCTGGCTGATGCTGATGTGTCGGCTGATTACGAGATCCTGAAACTGAAGAAGGCTGAAGGCTTGACTGCTTATTACGCTCGTTACCCTAGCAGGATGGATCTGTCCACCGATCAGTTTGAACTGCCAGAGATCGCCCTGGAAGCGGCACTGCTTCATGCCGAATACGAAGTCCATTTGAAAGCCGAGGGTGGACGCAATAACCTGTCGGCTCAAGCCTATGCGCTGTATGAGATGGAGTTGCAGAAGATACAGAAGTTCCTGCGTACCCGGAATATCCGAGGTAGTCGGACGGTACGCAACGTGATGCACGGACGAAGTTTACGTTACGGCTAATGGATGAAGTGGACCAATGTCGAGGTTGAGGGTAATCGGTACAGGAAGGAGCCTCTAACCCATCGGCTAACCAAAAGTGTAAGTCTGAGTACCGGTGACGATGGGTATGTGACCGTTGACAATGTCCATCCGCTGACCAAATCGGCCAGGTTGTCGGTAACAGATGTCCCTGAAGGCAGAGACGCTGACAAACCCGGCATTGTTATTACGGCTGGGTTTCATCGCCTGACCAAATCGGTAGCGATCAGCGTTGATGACGAGGCCGAAGTAGAGATAACACCGCCGACAGAGCATCCGCTGACCAAGAGCGTGGGCTTGTTGGCTGATGATAGCCCCAGGACTAATATCAGGACTGGGGCTGATACGCATGAGCTAACTAAGAGTTTAGTGATTGCGGTGACTGGCACTGGCGATATTGGGTTAGAGCGTATAGGTGAACACGCCCTAACCAAGTCAGTTATTCTGTCAGTCTCTGATGGGTCGGAGGGGCGTGCCAATCAGGTGATCACCGATCACCCGTTGACCAAAAGCCTTGGCCTGACGGTAGTCGATAGCCCAGAGGCAAAGACTACTCCTGTTGTCATCCACCCGTTGACTAAAAGTGCTGGCTTGACGGTAACCGATAGCTCAAAGGCAGAGATTGCGCCTACGGGCATCCATTCGCTGACTAAAAGTCTGGCTTTAGAGTTGGGCGATATGGGTAACTCGGCGACAGGGAGGGTTATTCAGGATCATCCGCTGACCAAGAGCGTAGCCTTGGGCTTGGATGACATGGGCAATGCTGACACTGTCGAGGCAGATGGGATCCATCTGTTGACTAAAAGCCTTGCTTTGGCCGTTAGTGATGAGGCTAAGTCGAATGTAATAAGGATTAGAGATCATCGGCTAACCAAGTCAGTAGGGCTGCAAGTGAGAGACACGATTGTGGCTGAGATCTCCGGGGTGGAAGAGGATCATTATCTAACCAAGTCGGTGGTGTTACAGGTAAGAGATACGATTGTGGGTGAAATTGAGCCGGTGGATAGTCCGAAGAAAGAGCAAACCATAGCTATAATAGCTAATTACTCGGACAGGGCAGTCGTGAGTAAAAGTACATGACAGGTAGAGTTCGGATCAGGGTTATAGGCTCTGAGGGCCAGGTAAAGCACGACTATACTATTACTAATAGTATTCAGTCGGTAGTCAGGAGGGCTTTAGCCGCCAAGATTAGGGATGACACCCCCTTCCCTGACGAGTATGTGCCGAACTTTTTTTCTGTCACTAGCAGCCAGATGGAAACGGTGTACCCCCGCATCCAGTCCCGTCAGGCTATGGCTAATGGCGGCATGTATTTCGGGGCTGTTACTGAGTTTAGCCAAGGCGATGATGAAACCTATGTCTACAGCGTGGGTTTGTTAAATTCTGTTTACTGGCCTATTGCTGGGGCTTTTGGTAGCGATATCGACGGGGTTTTCTTTAACCCTTCAGATCAGATCGAAGTGGCTTACATGATTGACCTGTCGGTCACTGAGGATGCCCTGACTGCCGTCCGTACCAGTTATTTCCAGGATTTATCGACAGTTATGTTGGGCCAGTTGAATATCACTGATTACGAGGCTAAAAACGACCAGTATTTTGTGCCTAATCAGGCTGTGCTGAAGACGTTTGGTGGTACTGAGGTTGACCGTAAGTTTTTTGTGCCTAAAGGTACAGGTTCTTTTATTGGTGTCTCGGAGGGCGATCTGGAGTGGGAGGCTTCGGTTGGTGGTGGGGCATCGGAGCCGGATTCTGTGACCTTTGAATCACGTCAGCCTGGAGCCTCGGAGTTCTATGTCAAAATCGTTTGCATTACTTATTTGACCGAAGAGTTGAGGGATGCTTACCTACAAGGAACGAATATAGAGACTCGATTTTCTATCGAGTTAGCGTCATAGGTTTAATATGAAACAATCATTTGGGTTGCGAGGACGAGTTGAAATTACTATTAAGAAACCGGATGGCAGGATGACCAAACAGGTCATAGACAACGCTTTGGATGAAAAAGTCTATGAGGAATTGGCTGACAGGATGTCTAGCAACACTCTTGGCTATGATGATGACTATAAGCCAATGGAGTTGAAGGTTTATGCCAAAGGGCATGATGCTGGTGGCGGCACACCCTCGGAAGATGGCGAATGGAATACGTTACAGTTGCCTTATGATTCAGACCCTGGGGTGTCTCTTAATAGGGGTTCGACTGGTGGCAAGAGGTTTGCTTCTCTGACCTATGAGGTAAATGGCTTGACCTTTGACGGTGATGTGGATGACTCTTATGAGGCTATTCCGGGGGCTGCTAGTTTCCCTACAGTGATAGGGAGTGGTGGCAACCAGATTCGGGCACATGCTAGTCATACCCGTATAACTAAGGTAGAGTTGTATGATGATGGCTCTCAGTTGATAGGTATCGCCCAGGCTGCCGGTGAAGCTGGTCTTGGTGCGGGCGATTTGGGTGGTCAGACCGGTGAGGGTAATGAGATCTCTGCTGTCGATCTGGTTGATATTAAGTACATTATAACGGTGACTGGTGATACCACTACCTCTGAAGCCTATGTGGAGAGGTTGGCTGAAACGGTCAGGGACGGCCCGGCTCCGGCGGCAGCAACGCCCAATCTGGCTTTTGCTAAGGTCAAGCTCTATTGGCAGCATCCGGATGACGGCGATGTGGATTTGACTAGTGATTTGGTATACGGTACCCATACGAATCACCATGATTCTAGTGCTTTGGATTTAAGCGTGGTTTATCTTGGTGAGCCTGACGTTGCCGGTACATCCATAGCGACTTTGACGTTAACGGCCAAAACGCCGATGACCTTTTCTGGCATCGAAACGGCTTCAGGCACACGGCCAAATAAGATTGAAGCCTTGACCTCTGATGGTATAGTTATTGGCTCTAACGACATAGAAGAGGCCGATTTTGATACTGCTTGGTCGTCGGGCGATAACATTAAGATGAGTTATTTCATTACTATTGGGTTTTGATTGTGCCTGATGAAGAAACTATATTCGGTTACTAACTTTTCGGAAGGAATCAACGAGTCTTCGCCCCAGGGAGCCTCGGAGGTCAAGAACTTCAATATCACTAATGACGGTGTGTTGGAGACACGACGAGGCTGGACACGTAACAACTCATTCAGTCTGTCCGAATTGAGCGATACTGGATCGCCGATGCAGATCTTCTTTGCTAACCAGAAACTGCTGATGCAGACTACTAACGGACTCTATTATGGTGTTAATGACACCTGGTCGGCAGTCACTAACCAGACCGGCGAAACCGGATCGACTTATACCGCTTATTTCACTGCTCGGCTGAAGTTGGTGGTGGCTGATAACAATCGAGTTTTTCTGGCTAGTACTGATGCAAATTTATGGCTGGATACCAGTGAAACTGCACCTGCGCTGTATAAGTGGGGCATTGATGCGCCGTCAGATCGGTCAGATGGCGATCTTGTGTTCAGTGCCGGTTCGGGGCTGGCTGAAGGTGAATATGCTTATGCTTTTGCTTACGAAGGCAAGTTTGGGGCTATGAGTCCACTCTCAGCCAGGATTGTGAAGAGCATAAGCGCAACTGGCTCTATAGCCATTGCTTTGCCTAGCACTAGCGGTTTAGATGTCCAGATAGAGAAGATTATTATATATCGGACTGAAAAAGTAACCCAGGTGTCTTTCCCTGAAGGCCAACCTTATGAGCGAGTATTAGCTAAAAATGCGCCGCTTAAAAAGATCGGCGAGGTGGCTAAGGCTAGTATGGGGAGTGGCTTTACTGACAGCCTTACTACTATCGGGCTGGCTCCACTGGCTGGTCAATTGGAGAGCGCAGCCAAGCCGCCCAACAATCTGACTAACATCACACTCTACGGCGGTAGGATTTGGGGCAGTGTCGGCAGCACGGGCAAGCTAGTCTTCTCAGCCCTGGACGAAACAGCGGCTCCATTATACGATATCTTCCCTGACGAGAGTTCGGTCATCCCCCATGTTATTAACGTTCGTAACAACATTACCGGCATCGGTGCCTCTCGTGACTATCTGGCCGTGTTCAGCGAGAGGTCGATCCAGTTGGTGCGTGGGCGGGGCGTGATCAGCGGCATCTATGGCAAACAACAACCAGGCACCGATCTGGACTTGAGTCAGTACCTGACTCTGATGGGAGCCAAGGACGACTGGTGCGTGGCTGAATCTTTGGGCAACGTCTACTTCTATTCCGAATACGATCAACGGGTTTATCGTATAGATCGGGACGGTAATGTGGCCTGGATCTCTCAGGCTATCCAGGACTTGTTGGACAGTCTGGAAGTCCCTGCTGATAGCGTGATCCATCAGTTAGTGGCCCATGAAGGTTCGGTCTATCTGGTGCGAAGGTCGATTGGCGATATCACTCTTCTCCAGTTCGATGAGTTACGTGACCAGTGGACGAGCCACAACTTCGGTTCTTCAGCCAACATGACTAGCTTCGTTAGCAACCCCAGTGCCAAAGCTAATGAACACGGTATCGGTTTATACGCCTTGCGAGATGTCGATGATCAGGTGGCTAAAGTCTTCCCCCGCAGCGGGGCTGGCTCGACCAGTGACAACTCAACCGAGATCGTACCGTCCTACACCTCACAAGAGTTCACCTTTACCAAGCCCACCCGCCTGGATGCGGTGCGGATCGGCACTGAAGATGAACAGGAGGGCAATGTTCGCCTCGATATATGGGTTGACGGGGTGCTTGAAGCCTCACCCACCGGACGGACACTGAGCAAGAACAACAACTTCACCATCCGATGCTTCCAGCGTGGCTACAAGCACAAGGTCGGGTTCACACTAACCGGCGAACAAACGGTTCGCTTCTTTGAGTTACAATTCAGGAGTCGATAAGATGGCAGGCAGAGGATCTACACCATATGGAAACCCGCCCGGAAACGGGAGTTTAGAAACACTTGCTCGTCAGGACGCACACAATATAGCCTTCCCTAGAAGTTCTAGGGCGGTACGGATGAAGCGTACCTATGGCGACCTCGGCCCTATCCAACAGGTAGCCCAGCAGCCAACAGTCGATACTAAAAGCATCTTGGAGCAGATTGCTCAACAGTACTATGCCGATGCTATGCAGGGTGCTTCGTCTATTGGGCAGCAGATGGGCCAATCATTTAACCGTCGAGGGCTGGGTAATTCGCCTCTAGCGGCTGGCTTGCAGTCTCAGGCTATGAACCAGGCTCTGGGCCGAGCGCAGAGCGAAGTGGCTAAGATGCGGTTGGGTTATGCTCAACAGCAGGATGCTCTGCAACGTCAGGATCAGATGCAAAGCGATCAGATGCTATACAAGGTGCTGTCGATGATCTTGGGTACGGCAGGTTCGGTAGCGGGGACAGCCTTGTTTGGTCCAGCGGGTGGTTTGGCCGGTGGTGCTTTGGGTGGGTTGCTTGGGCCTAAACCTAATTTGAATTACAGGCAGAGTGATCCGGGATTGACACCGCTGGGGAACCGCTGGTTGGACGAGTTGTATGGCGATCAACCTCGACTGTCATAAGGAGCATGTATGCCAGTAAATAAAGGACTACTAATTTCAGCGGCAATCGCTAACGGTTTGCAGGGTTTTCTGGACGCTCGTGAGAAGGGCGACCTGCAACGGCAGAAACAAGCGGTATCGCAGATTAGCCAACAGGTAAAAGCGGCCCAGTTGCAGAACTTGTATGGTGTGGGTCGTCAGCAGGACGCTGAGTATGCTCAGTTCGTGGCCTCTAACCCGGACGTGCTGAAAGGTATAGTAGCAGATAGAGAAGGGTCTGAGTGGAGAGCAAAGACGAGTGAGCAGGAATACTTGCAGTCTTTGGTGGGCACAAGCGTGTCTCAAAAAACTGCTAGCTCTCTTATAGACCAGGAAACACAGAAGGCACTAGAGCAAACGGCTGTGACTGACCAGGCCCGATCCGAGGCAGATCACCAGAAGTTTGTGACGACAATCCAGCAGCTAGGGTTAGGTGGCACCCCGCCCACTGAGTGGGTTCCCAGGATATTGGACAAATTAACGAATGGGACGCTAGAAGAGAAAGGCATCATCCGCAACACGCTGGGTATTACCAGTAAGGCTGAACTGGCTGAACTCTCCGGCACTCAGGCAGGAGAAGAGTCACAGTCAGAAATAGATGCAAGAGCGGAACAGAAAAACTACTATAAATCACAGGGGTTATTAGCTGAGGCCCGTGCAGCGACCCAAACTGATGTCCAGGCTTATTACAAGGCCAAAGTTGACCAACTGGCAATGATCAGCACGACAGACTTCAAGATTTTGACAGAGTTGGGTGTCCCGCCTGAAAGTTTCCCGGAAACTGGTCTTTATAAGGATTTGGACTTCCCCGCTTTCGAGGCACTTAAACTGGAGAAGGAAAAGACTCACCGGTATTTCGAGGTTCCCGGCCCAGACGGGTCAACCCAAATTCTAGGTGTAGATCCCAGTACCAACGAGAGCGAGTGGGTAACTGCACCTGAGCTATCAACCGCCCCGGTGGAAGTCGGAGGTGCAAAGCCGGTCGAAGTGGGCGGCTACAAAAAAGTCAGACCCTTTCGTAAGATTCAGTGGGCAGTGGAAGTATATGATGAAGCGATAGCGGGTTCGGCTAAAGAACATGGTATTGAGCCTAACTTGTTAAAAGCCTTGATCTATGCTGAATCTGCTGGTGACCCTGAAGCTGAGTCGAAGATCCCTGGGCGAGATGTTGGGGCTAAAGGCTTAACCCAGTTAATGCCGGCGACAGCCCAAGAGGTGGGCGTGACTGATATTACTGATCCAGACCAGCAAATTGAGGGTGGGGCTGTTTATCTGGGCAAGATGCTGGATCGGTATGGCGGTGACATGGCTAAAGCGATAGCAGCTTATAACGCTGGGCCGGGCCGAGTGCCGGTTGAGGGCGAGTTGAACCTGTCCGACATGCCATCCGAGACACGGAAGTATGTGCCGAAGGTGATGGGGCTGTTCAATCATTGGCAAGGTGAGGGCGTAGGGGTAGAGGCCGAAGTTGCGGAACCTATTGAGGAGGAGGTGCTGTCATGGAAAGTGCCACCCAAAGGGGCATCAGCTACCGACATTATGAGTGCCGAGCGGTCAATGATGACCAAGTGGGGAAGCAGGACGCTAGTTAAAGGCTGGGAGGTAATTAACATGCAGTGGAGTACTGCTCTGGTGGCTTATGATAAGAGTAAGAACACTGGATCGCATACTTTTGTTGACCAGGCATTGATCAATATATTCAATAAAATGCTGGATTACAAGTCTGTGGTCAGGTCGAGCGAGTACGCCAGGACAGCTTACGACAAAAGCCTTTGGAATAGGTTGGAAGGTAAACTTCAATCATGGCTGGATGGGGGGAACATGAGCAAGGGAGACCGGAAGGCATTGATGAGGATGTGTTCTGGTTTCCATGAAGCCATGCGTAAGGAATACATATCTGATTTCCGCAAGCTGGGGAAAACGGTGGATAGCTGGAACCAAGATCTTTTGGCTGGTTCTGATCATACGATGAGTGCCGAACGTATCGCCTTGTGGGAAGAACCGAAATCATCTACGGCTATGGACTACGATTTTTACACGGGCCAGAAAACGACAGGGTGGAAACGTAGCCCGACTGGTAAGGGTGGGGCTATCGAGGTGACACCAGAGGAAGAAGCCATCTTCGATAAGGACCTAGGGATTCAGTTATGAAAAGCGTTGATAGTGAAGGCCGGATGCTGTTAGAGAATTACGAGCGGGTTGTCAATCGGCGGGGAGCGGCTGAGAGAGAGGTGCAGCAAGCAAAGATCAACTCCCACTTAGCTAAGAGAGGTGTCGGACTGCCTCTCTATTATGAACTGGCTGGAACTATCAAGGGCAAAGTTGATGGCTATTTGGATCAAGGGTTGGGTGGGGTTAAAATCCAGACTCTATTGTTAGACGATCCTATGTTTGGTCAATTCATGGAAGAACACCGCCGGAAGGAAAACGCCGGTTACGCCAGTATGCCCTGGGCCGATGTGTTTGGAGAGGCTGGGGCTAATCTGCCAGAGGATACAGCCAGAGTGGTGGGCGGGATATTCGATCCCCGAACCTGGGCTGGGATGGGGCAGATGGTGGGGCAGACAATGGATTTAGCCACTCGGCTGAAGATGGGTCAAACTGGTTGGGGGCAAGGTGAACCGGGTTCCTTCGTGCCGTTGATGACACAGGAACAGGCTAGAGGTCAAACACCTACCAGCCTGAACGAATGGCCGGCACTTAGTGGACTGCTCGGAAGCATAAAGGATTACGCCGACGAAGGTGGGCGAAAGAAGAAGGTGGCTCTGAATCCGGCAGAGACTGGCAGTGACATACTGGCGGCTGGCAGTCTAGCCCTCAAGCCTCTGAGTGCGACACTCCAATTAACCAAGATGCCCAAAGCGGCTAGTATCGTAGGTCAGATCGGTACGGGTATGGACGTGCTAGATCCTTCCAGTTGGTCAACAAGGGTTATCCGAGGAGTGGGGGGATGGCTGATGCCTAAGAAGGGCCAAAAGAACTCTGCCTCGATGTTGAGGACAGAAAAGCGGTTGATGGAGAGAGAGTTGCTAACAGAACATGCACCGACTTCAACGCTGACTTCCGATCCCAAGGCGATCAGGCACGACAACTTTCTATTTGAGAAGAAGAACACCAAGTTGGCTCGGAGCGTGATGGCGGTATTGGATATGCCAAAAATACTGGAAGAGAAGTTGGGTAACGTGACTGTGGCTACCGCTTCAGCCAAGTTGGTGGATGGGTTCAGGAAGATTGAGGACAACTTCTATCGAGTACAGGAGGATTTGTGGTGGAACTTAGGCCAATCGGTAGAGGTGCTGGCTAAAGATGCCCGTAAGTGGAAACATGACCCAGAGTTTACCGTGTTACAACAAGAAGGCGGGGCTAAAGCGACTTCGGTGGGGATAGGGCTGAGAGAGGCCGGTGTTCTGGAACCATACACCAGACTGAAAGCTCAACCGGGTTATGAAGCCTTGGCTACTATAGAGGGTACTTTCAGCCATGCCCAAGAGGTGTTTCGGGATTTACGGAAAGGCGAAAGCCAACTCAAGCCCTCAAAGTGGATTAAAGATGTAGAGGAGTTGATGGTATTGGCTAACGATGATTCGGCGGTTCACGGGCCACTGGCTACCAACTTAGGCCAGATCAAGGAATTACGCTCAAGGGTATTCCACGCTTTAGAGGTGCGACCTGGGAGCGAGATAGGTATACATCCACGCACTCGTAGCTTTTTGAAGAGGATGTATATGGCTCTGACTGATGACATGAATCAGGCGGCTACCAGATTTTCGGAAGAGGCCGACCATCCATTGTGGGGTCGGGTAGGGCATCATTTCGCCGTCGATTTCAAGAAGATACGTGCCTCGTATGCCGAAGGGAAAGCGGTGGTTGATAGCAAGATGGGCTTGGCTATCAAGAGGGCCGTAGAGAACGGTGACGACTTGAAGGATTTCGTGTATCAGTATGCTTTTAGGGGAGACAAGGGCAAGGACGGTGGGCCGTTACTGACCTCAGAGATCGAACCCTGGTATCAGGCTATGAACAAGATCGATCCAACTATCGCCTCTGACTTCCGCTCGGCTACTGCTATCAGGTTGATAGACGAAAGCCGAGGCGAGGGTGGCATACTGAACGCCAAGAAGTTGGGCGACAAGATAGCCGATTTGGGACACGGGCGAGACAGGTCACAAGGCGAAATACGGTTAGGAAGGCTGTTAGGCGAGGATATAGCCGAAGACATTCTAGGCATCGAGGAGGTGTTCAATGAGATGGAAACCTCTGGCATCCCGATGGGGACGGTGAAAAGTCATCGTGGGATGCCGCCCGACCTGGGTATAATGGAACGGTTTAAGGGGCTGAGCCTTGACAATCTAGCTAGGCTGATTTTCGGTGGTGCGCCGGGTGCGGTTGGCTTGCTGGCTGGTGCTGCTGCTGGCGGTGCTAGCGGCGGTTGGACAAGTGGTGCAAAAACGGCCATGCTAGGCCGAAGTGCGGTAGCTTTGATGGTCTTGGGAACAGATGCCTATAAGGGGTTGGTCGATACCCGCAAGCGGTACGTAACTGGCGGTGGGTTCGCACCCCTGGCTGAAGTGATCGGTTTCATCGAGAAGGCCGACCTGCCTACCAGGGTAGCACTCAAAGGCGGTCGCAGGTCTTACATTAGCCAACAGGAAACCGAAGAAGAGGCTGCAAGCAGTGCTGCCATCCAGCCAGCCAGTGAAGTTTGGCAACGGCAACAAGAAGCACTAGATGCCATAATCAGAGGTCAATTGCAACAGTAGCCCCAGTGTCTAAGGTCAGAAACCGATAATGTCCGATAACTTTGAGGCTGAACGGGCTGAACTACCTGACGCAGCCAAGGAGAACGGTGATGCTGTTCGCAGCCATTTCATTAATCAAGAGATCATCTCGATCATCAAGTACCGCCAAGCACGGAAATGGCTAATCACGGCTGC
>Ga0208011_1000601_pt1 | contig 13452 bp, 21 predicted proteins | sample 7_EtaG_FD_184080 | JGI IMG/M metagenome (GOLD analysis project Ga0208011, IMG submission 184080) | Marine viral communities from the Subarctic Pacific Ocean - 7_ETSP_OMZ_AT15161 metaG (SPAdes) (version 2) | ecosystem: Environmental > Aquatic > Marine > Oceanic | place: Pacific Ocean | collected... | reverse complement strand
ATTATCCCCGAAAATACATCAACTATAAAATGTTGCTTGAGAGTGAGAGTAGAAATCGACACCAGGACGGCCCAACAGAAATATAAAATCTTAATCCACGAGTGTTTTCGCGTATATTGGGAAAGGCTCACGAAAAACATAAGAAGCCATGCAAAAGTTACATGGCCCGATGGGAAAGTGTTGTGTGGACCGTCGATAGATCTTGTTATTTCGACGAGCCATCCTGATACCGTTGATATATCTACGAATAATTCCCTTGGATAAAACGCTGGGAAAAATATATAAAACAAGCACATTACCGCGCCTGAAAAAATAAAAGAAAATATCAATCCTAAAAATACATTGCGATTTTGAAAAAGAAAAATTGCTGTCAAGAATATTACAGGAATTATTGTGTGATACACCCAAATAAAGGGAGGAACAAAGGGTATTTTCTCATCAATTCCCATTAATAAGTTATACTGATCCGCGCTTATAAATGATTGGATCAAAAAATAAAATATTAAATATGGCAAAAACGCTAAAAGTAAATAGCGCGCTTTTACCTTCAATGGCATTAGACAGCCCTCCGCAGCCTTCTAATGAAAGCGACCTTTCAATTAACATATTTAAGGGAAGGCGCGAAAATAAATTCACACCTCTATAGATACATATGCTTGGAAATGAGAAAAAGAAGTATTTTCAATAAATTACTTAAAAATACGTTCTTTGTGGGCGTCAAACATTTGTCGCATGAAAGATTTTTTAAGACTTAAAAGGCGCGCAAACTTTACTTTTTCTCGAATGTTGGTGTATAAAACTGTAGGCTTCCTGACATGTCCGTCAATAATTTGATCGCTAAAATCATAAAATTTTGATTTAGTGGGCGGCTTGGCGTGTGTCTCTACAGCAAAAAATAGTGCCAAGCATATTATAAGAACAAAGACTCCAAACAAACAATGCACAGGCTTAGGCTTCATGACATCTTCTCCCTTGTATTAAATAGTTTGTCGGGCCACTCAACGGTAACTCCCCAGTTAGAATCTTGATTCTTTCCCATGTGATGATCGTAGTGCCACCGCATTTTTTTCTTTCCCCACTCCACATTTAAATGTGACCGCCGATGATAATAAAAATATCGGATGGTGTATAAAGTTACTCCTCCAAAAAAATAAGGAGCAATAAAAATAAGTGGGAGATGGATTGAGCTGAGTAAAAATAAAAAGAAGATTTCTTTTTTTACTGGTGCGCCCACAGGAAATTTATAATCTGAATCAAAGTTATTATTTTTTCGGCATGCCCGGTGGTGGGCGTGCCAATGGAAAGAAAAGATACTCTTCTTGTTTTTTCCTAGGTCGTGGAGGGCATATTTATGGAGAGCCCACTCAGCGAGTCCTCCATAAATATAGGCACCCAGTAAGGAAAGGGCAATAAAAAAAACGTGTGTCACATAATAAATAGTAAATTATTTAATTTTAATGGTGGGTGGTTCTGCTTCCGGCCGCATTTACTTTTTTGTCAAGGTTTTAATGCAAAGAAAGTGAATAATTTAAATCTTTTAATTTCTCTTTGACACTTATCAGGGCGGCTAATAACAATTTAAATTCCATTCCTTGTTCTTCTGATACTAAAAAAGATCTGCGCTCTTTCACGAAGAACTCGGGGTCGTCCATTTCGTCTAAAAGTTCTTCTAGTTTCCCCAGGAGGGCGTGATATTCACATAAAAGTGTTTCTGCGCGCGTGGGGAGCGTATTCGGGCCCGGTTCAAATAAAAGACCGGCGGTAAAAATTCTATCATTTTCTATCTTCATGATATATTTCCACCAGAAATCTTCTTTGACTTCGTAGACTATTGTTTTTTTCTTCTGCCCCATATGGAATAATTTGCCTTAATGCCTTCGCCCCAAAAATGCTTGCTGCGTTGACGCTCTGTCACTAACAGTGCTTCGATAATTTGTTTGTTATTTTTAGTTTTTAATTTGAAAGAATACGGTACTCCTCGAAGTTTACCATAAAGAGGCTGTCGCCTTCGCTTCTTACCGTATTTGCTTTTAGGAGGAAAGTTTAGGTGCTCAATACACCCACGCACAAGCTGTTCGCTTGTCACTCCTTGCGCCAAGTAGAGTGAGTGGTCCACCTCAATGTTGACCGCGATGACCCAACACTTTTTTCCGTACCCTTTGATATGAAAATAACTAGACAGATATTGCCCGTATTTAATTTTTGCTTGGTCTTGGTCTGTTTGTAGCGAACTATTTCGTTTGATTTGTGATAATTTGCATGCAATCATTTTCTTTTATTTCCTCTAAATGTTTTTCTAAATCTGTATAGCCGCCAATTAATTTTGTAGTACCGCTAGAGCATACTTCAAAAACGATTGGGACAGTTTGCCAATTAAAATTGTTTTTTGCTTCTTCTAGAAGGGCCGGCTGGTCGTCAACCGAAAAAACTGTGTAAGAAATGGCCTTTCTATTCAAAAGGTCAATTGCTTCGGTACACCATGGACAATCTTGTTTTGTCCAAAGGAAATAATACCGGCTAACCTTGTAGGAGTTGGAGTTCATGTAGTGCCCCCCTCATTTTTGTTTCAACAACGCTGGGTGTGCCCACTACAACGATCTCCAAGCCCGACTGCCCCTTGTCTATAATCACTCGGGTAAACACTTGTTCTTCATTTAGGCCCTCTGGTAGACGCCCCTCGTTCAACTTTTGCTTAAACTTTAAATCTTCCCTCAAGGACACAATGTGCTTTGGGTTCACGTACACCTCGCGCAACGTAAACTTTTGTTGTGAGTTTTTGCTAGCTGTAGACAGTTCGCAAACTTCAACTAACTGAATCATCTTTCCTCCTGATATGGTAAAATATCCCTTTTGTGGATGTAAAGCTTTTCGCCGTTGTACAAAACGGGAATCATGCCCTCTCTCGTCGCATTGCTCTCCTCAAGCAAGAGAACATTTACAGGCTTCTGTAAATTATGAAATTTAACCGGGCTCGGGCCAATATAGACATTGTTTAGATCCTCCGGCATCTCAATAGATTCCTCGTATTCCATCAGCATCACATCGGCCGGAATATACAATAAATCACCCACCTTTAAGTGCTTCATTTGGAATCGCCCTCTCGTTTTCTTTATTTTCTTCTTGTAGTTGAAGAAGGGTTTGTTGGTAGCCACCCAAAATGCTCTTGCAGTCGAACAGCCGGTGATCAATTATCGCCGTGAGTTCTCTGCACGCATCAATCAGAGTGGCTGCTCTTTTCTCATCTTCCACTTCGACGGCCGTTGCTATTTTTGGAAATTCTTTAGAAAGGGCGTCTAGTTTTTCTGTAGTTTCGGCTGTTATTTTTTTAACGACCTGTAAAACTTCTTCTAATTCTACCGAATAAGTAATGTTAACACGCATTTGTGCCTCCTATATTAAGTATAACATATTTTTTAATTTAATGTCAAGATAAAAATGTTTTAAAAACCACAGCGATACCTAGTCCCAAGACTGTCGTAATAATTATCCAGATAAGGCGAGTAGAAGTCTCTTTCCACGATTCAAGTTCGCGGAGGCGCGCATACAGCCCTTCATCGGGATTATAAACGGCCTCTTTAATTTTAGCAATATCTTGAGCCATTTCATCTTGCTTGTCCGTGACAGTTTCTAATTTCTGCATTATTTGATCAAACTTTCCATTCATTTCAGCAAAGGCTACGGCATTACTTTCCACAGTGGAGTCTCCTATAATAATAAATAGTATTACTGTTCTATAACCGCACAATTTGTTGTAATTAAAGTGGAGGCGACAGAAGTTGCATTTTGTAGGGCACATCTCGTTACCTTAACTGGGTCGATGATGCCGCTTTCTATAAAATTAACCAACTTGCCGCTTACAAAGTCAAAACCGATTGGTCCTCGTTTATTCTTCACTTTAGAAATAATTATATCTGGGGATTCGCCGGCGTTGGCGGACATCTGTGAAAGTGGCGCACGTGCCGCGTCCAGGACGACTTGGACACCCAAGCGTTGATCATCGTTTTCTGCCTTGACCTTGACGTCTTTAGTGGCGCGTAAAAGGGCGACGCCGCCACCGGGTACAATCCCCTCTAGCTGCGCTGATTTTACAGCTTCTAGTGCGTCTTCGACTCTATGTTTTTTCTCGATCATCTCTATTTCTGTGGCGGCGCCAACTCGAATAATAGCTATACCACTCGCTAACCTTGTGATTCTTTCCTGGATGCGTTCGCATTCTTGTAAACTTTCAGTCTGAGATATTTCAGCTTTTAGAGCATCGATGCGCTTTTCCACTTGTGCAAGATCTCCGCTGCCGCCGACAATGGTGGTGAAATTCTTGGAGCATTCAAAAGTTTTTGCTTTTCCGAAATGAGACAAATTAACATCTCGAAGTCGTAAATTGTTTTGCCGTGTTATAAACGTTGCGCCCACCGACAGTGCCAAATCTTTAAGTATATTGCGCCTCTCCTCACCGTATCGAGGGGCCTTAACACCGACGACGCGAAGCGTGCCGCGCATTGCATTCATAATCAGTGCGGCTAGCGCCTGGCCTTCAATGTTCTCAGCTACTATAACAAATGGCCTAGTTTCACGCGCGGCAATTTCTAGCGCAGGCATCATGTCCTCAACGCTGTCTATTTTTTCATCAGTCACTAAGATTATAGCGTCTTCATATTTTACCATGCCGCGTTTTTCGTCTGTTATAAAAGCGGTTGCTAAATACCCAGAATCGAAGCGGAAACCCTCTGCTAAATCTAAGCTTGTTTCATTTGAGCGAGCCTCTTCAATCGTAATCGCACCATCCTTTCCAGCCAAGTCAACAGCTTTCGCAACGAGCTTCCCGATCACCTCATCATTGTTTGCAGAGATTTTTGCAACGTGGGCAATGTCCTCTGCTGACATGATCGGGGTTGCCATTTCTTTCAAATTTTCTACGATAGCTACACATGCTTTGTCCATGCCTCTTTTTAGTTCGATTGGGGCACTGCCGGCCATTAAATATTTCTGCGCCTGTGTTAAAATTGCTCTTGCTAAAACAACGGAAGTTGTAGTACCGTCTCCGGCCTCGGCATTGGTCTTGGCCGCGGCCTGTTTTAGCACTTGAGCACCCACATTTTCAAAAGGGTCTTCAAGTTGCACAAATTTAGCAACAGTGACTCCATCTTTTGTAATTACAGGGTTTTGTTCAGGGTGATGTAAAATAACATTGCGGCCGCGGGGGCCTAGTGTAGAAGCGACATTATCAGCGAGAATGTTCACTCCTTTTAGAATTTTTTGTTGTAAGTTTGTACCTGATTCGTATCGACGTGACATTTTTCCTCCGTTGATTAAATATAATATATTATATATGAATTGTCAAGCTATTTTTCAGCTTTAATTTCTTCGGTTTTTGTTTCTATGCTTTGGGCAGCACCAATGGCATTATCAGCCTCTTCATCCTTTTGAAGACCGCCAGCAAAATACGCTTGTATGTTAGTGGTAAGCACTTTAACATTGTTGAAAATATCAAACACTTTTTCATTTATGGCACCGGTCACTCTATCCAATACTGCTTGCACATTCGCAACTCCCACCTTAATGCTTCCAATATAGACGCTCTCCTGCCCCTCTGGTAGCGTGTTTTCAGCGTAGCCTTCTATTTGCTTAACATTGGTCTTATTCAGTTGAAAATGGTCGGTGAACAAATAGCCTCTAGTATTCTTTAGAGCACGCCTTTTAGCTTCTGGGTCGAGAGAATTATAAAATTCCACTGACGTGACAGTATCCGAGAATTCAACCTGCTTTAGCGTGTCGGCTCTGCGGGAGGCTGCGCCTTTGCGATATTGCACGACTTGATTGTTGATGGCGTTAAGCATGTCAATAATTTTTGGGAACTCGTCTGGAGAGAATATGCCTTCTTGATCTTCTTCATATACCACCAAATCACTTACAACGTTTCGGAGTACTCTGTCCAAAAAATGCGAATGGCCGGGAATTCTTCCTCTTTTTCCGCTTTTGAAAAGTTCCGTACGATTGGCCCAATCCAAAGTTTGCAAAAGAATCTCCGCTTTTTGCCCATCCCTAATGGCCTTTTTCACACTGTCAGCGAATAGAGCTTCCAACTCCTCCGTCGAAACCCCCGACGCAACCGCCGGTAGGTTTTCATTATAGTCAAGCTCTGGGTTTTCAATAAAATCAGTAGGAAGTTGAATCAAAAGCTGGTTTTTTCCCACCTGGGAATTGTAAAGGATATTTATTATGTTTTCTAAATTAAGATTGAATCTATAAAAATCGAGGCGGCCGTTCTTCTCTAGTTGTTTGCCTTGCAAGCTTTTGGCTACAACAACATATTGCATATATCCAGCATCGCCAGCTAAATCATTTACTAAATCAGTATAGCTGCCTCCGACTTCTACGCCCTCTTCGCGGTATAGTTTCAAGCTAATAGGAGTACCGTCCGCGGATCTCAAATCTGCAATTGTTCCCTCGCCAGTCGGGACTTGTTGCCCCCCCAAAAGGACTGCCAAGAACGACTCGAAAGAAAACCCGGCAGAAGAAGCATTAAAATTCGTAATAATTGTGGTTAAAGTTTTATAAAAAACAAGATAAGACATAACGCGCGCAATTGTCCCAGCGCTGTCATTGTTTACCATCGCTGAAAACGATTCGTCATCGCTTTCATAGAATTCAGCGATAGATCTTATCTTATCTTGTAGGTCTTCGCCAGAAATATTACTTAAAAAATTCTGTAGCTGGGCGCGCTGCTCGGAAGGAATCTCTATGCCCTCTTCGGTTGTATCCAATTGCGACCATCCAATCTCAGAAACCGCAATATCGGGAATGGAAGACCAGCTTAAGGTCTGGGGCGTGGCTCTTTCACGGAGAAGTGCCGCGGTACCCATTTGCTCTTCGATTAGTTGGAGTATGTTACTGAAAGTCATATCATTCGGATTGTAATAACTTTCGACTAGCTTGTTTATATCAACCATTGTTATAATTAGTTTTCAACGCCTTAATCTTCTTTATAAAGTGGCGCCTTTTTAAAATGAGTATTTTGTATGTTTGCGTCGCTCTTGTAACGCCACCTTATGTGCCACTTCCTTAACATTTTTCACACTATAATATCTGCGATCCCGTATTCTACTGCTTCCTTCGCGTCTAAATATACGTTTACTTTCCTATCTAGTAATTTTTTCAAGTGTTTTTTTGTAATATCTGTCTCTTGTACGAGAGCATTTGTGTGTTGGTCTTGTATCCATCTCATCTCTTCCATTTCGTTTTCAAGGTTGTGGAGTGGGCCCCATTGATCGCCTCGAATGCTGTGTAACATCACCCGACAATTCTTGCCGATGCGGCGCTCACCCTTGGTACCAGATGCCAACAACAGGACCCCCGCAGACATCACCTTGCCAAACCCGTGTGTTTTGATTTGGCAGTCTTCTCTTACCATTCTCATGACGTCATAAATAGCGAACATCCCGCGCGCATCTCCGCCCCACGTAGAAATATAAAAATCAATGGGCTTGTGTATAACTTCTTTTACCGTCGAAGCAGGATCCTCTGGGTTTTCATAAACCTCCTCTTTCCCACAATCTTTTAAAATTATAAAAGACTGGCATATTTCAGCGGCTTCGTCTTCTCCGAGATTGCCAAAAAGGCTAACCATGTGTATCTTGGGAGAATCTTTTGGCGCATCAAGGAAAATTAAAGAAGTTAAATCTTCCTTGGGTGCCGTCTCTTTTTTTTCTTTTTTGCTCATAAATTTACTCCGCGCCCGGGGCGCTGCTGTTAGCAATAGCGTCGCTTTCGGGCTCCCACCCATCAGAAACATCAATTGTACCATCTTTCCATTGAAGATCAATTTTCTTTTTCAAAAACATTTTTATAGCCATCATACTTTGTTCGATCACTTTCTCATCCAATGCCTTATTAATGGAATTTTCCCTAATCCAGTTTACAAATGAATTTGCCTGAAAGGCGCGCGGTGCAATATAAAGATTACCCTCTTGCTTGATCGCACCTTCATCAATAAACCACCTTATTAAGTTATTCGTTTCTTTTTTCTTCGACATCGACGCGTCTCCTGTAAACTTCATTTAGTAGGACCATTGCTTCCTGCCAATTATTAAAAGACAGCTTAATATAAGTAGGTACCGACTTGTGAATATTGTCAATACAGGATTTTTTCCAGTCTTCAAAAAACTCTTCGTCGTTCATCTTGGCTTTTCTAATTTGTGCGGCATCCACCTTGTGCTCTCGCATGGTTTTATATTTCAAAGCTTTAATATAAGCAATGTCTTCTAGGGTGGTGCCTAAAAAAGTTATAATGTTAATTTGAAGTTGTTGGACTACGTGTGCAACTTGCGTCACCCCAAGTAAAATAGAAAGGAGTTTATGGGCGGCGGCGCCCCCCATAAACCATAAAAATTCATACATTTACACCTCAGTTTTAGTGTTATTTGTTTAAACGGCGGGAAATCTTTTCAGCCAATTGGGAAGCCATGTTGTCGACGCGCTTCTCTTTTGCCAGGCGGCTTTTTACTCTGTGAAACACTTCATTTAAAATGTGATCCTCATCAATGTAATCGATTTCTTGCAAGGCTAGCTCTTCTTCTCCGCCTCCTTCTCCGCCTTCTTCGGGTGGTCCAAGCTCGCCAGTCATCTCGCCCTCTTCAGGGCCCATCTCTTCTTCTCCTGGCATTTCTCCAACTTCCAGTTCGGTTGGTTCTTCTTCGCCGACTTCGACATCCACGCCAAAGTCCGAAGCTACGCCAGCAATTGCATCAACCATCGCACGTACGGCGTCTTCGATGTTACCCTCTTCTTCGGGCTCTTCCATGTCAGGATCATCCATCGCAGGATCATCCATCGCAGGCTCATCCATCTCCACGTCGGCGAATTCTTCACCGGCCTCTTCCCCAACTTCCATTTCTTCTTCCTGTTCTTTTACAATAGAAGCCTCTTCTGTGAGGAAGTCGCTTGCAAGCACGCTGGTGCCGGCCAGTGTCATAAAGCGACGAACGGTGCCTTCCTTTAGTACGTTATCTTTGCTCATTACCTTTCTCCTTAGTATATGATTGCGGCCAGCACTCTGGCACTTTCCTAAATAATTAGTTAGTAATGTTGTAAATGTCTCTTTTTTTGTAACTTTTGAAGAGCTTTGTCTTGGATCTGTTTAATACGCACTATGCTCAACTTTAATCGTTCTGCTATTTGTGCTAAAGTTAAATCGCCATGCTTTTCTATTGAAATGGCGCTGCAATTAAAATCTTTTTTATAGTCAATCCAAGATCTGCAATCTTTCTCTAGGCAGCTCTTATTGGAGACTGCACATTTTGCCACACATTCTTTCATAAATCTGGGTGCTCCTTTTCTAAAATATCAAATATATTTTCTATATCGTTTTTGTTTAAAGCAAACTGGCGCGTGATGCCCTCCTGCTTAATACGCCCTTCTTTTAATTTCTTTTGGCGCGTTTGTGAGATTCCTTTTTTTTCTTTTAGTGTTTCGATGAAGGCTGCCACGTTTTTATCTTTGCTAACATAAGAGCTTACAATCTCGTTGAAAAAGTCTTTAATTTTAATTTCATCGTGGTGTAAACATATTTTTAAATCTGCATGTAGTTTTGCTGTGCTTTCAAAACATATTTGTTTTTTTTGCGATCCGTAGCTTGACATTTCATTTCCTTAAAATATGTGTTGTGCTTTCTACTTGAGATGCCTTCGTTTGGCGAATGAATCGGGCATTTTTCTGTAATTCTTGGATCGTACGCGATCCAGAATATGACAGCCCCGAAGCAACACCATTTTTCAAATCTGCTAGCACGTTTTGAAGCGGGCCTTTATATGGCACTCTAGCGGATATCCCCTCGTTGGACGAAAATGTGCCCTTCCAATTAAATTGTGCTTCTTTGCTAGCCATTCCTCTATATATCTTTTCTTTAGTGTTCAATGCTCCGATTACCATATCTCCAGGAGATTCATCCGTGCCGGCCAAGATGGAACCAAGCATTACAAAGTCTGCACCTGCGGCGAGCGCCTTCACGATATCTCCAGCGTAACGAATGCCGCCATCTGCAATGATTCTGGCTTTAGATGATCTTGATTGTGCACATTCTAATATTGTATGTAAGCCGGGAACGCCATGGCCGGTCTGTATGCGAGTAGAACAGATGGAGCCGCCACCGACGTTGCAGCGTACGCTGTCTGCCCCCCACTCGGATAGCTGGTTAAAGCCTTCCGGTGTGGCTACATTTCCAGCCATAATATGTATGCTGGAGCCAAACGCGTCTCGCAATGTCTTAATGGCGCGCTCAACTAAAATGTGGTGTCCGTGCGCCACGTCTACACACAGTACTGTCGCTCCCGCACCAACAAGTGCGCCAGCGCGTTGCCAATAATCTTTTACCACTCCAATGGCGGCGCCAATTGGGGCGCCCTCGAAATATTTGCTTAATTCTTGTTGTGTGTGCGCCACCATTTTACATTGATCCTCGATGGTGTTATAGCGGTGTATTATCCCAAGGCCACCAGATTTTCCTATCGCAGCTGCCATTTTAGTTTCTGTCACCGTGTCCATTGGGCTGGAAATTATTGGTAAACTTAGATGGATGTTATCGTCCAGGGAGTTTCCAATCTTAACTTCTTTGCGACTTTCAATGTCTGAGTATTGCGGTGTTAACAGTACATCATCATAAGTCAGTGCTTCTTTAAAGTTTTTCATTTATAACCTTCCAATTTTCCTTTAATAGTTTATATGGTACTGTTGCAGATCGGGAATCGCCAGTGAATAAAACGACTGCCCATTCTCGATCACATTCTGGCTTGGGCGCCCCTGTATCGGTAAGGATATTTATGACAAGCGCGGTTGAATTGTTTTTTCTGTGCTTTATCAAATTACCGGGGCTCATTGTTTTCTAACTCTTCAATCATTTTATCAAGATACCATCGTGCTTTTTTTAAATCTTGAAGAGCTTTTCCTTTATATTTGTGTCTAGAGACGTATTTAATAACGTTGCCTTCTGCATATTCCATCTTCCAAGATTTAATATATTCAAAAGTTTCTATGGCTTGTTCGCCTTTCCAATTTATATTGTAATGTCTCGGGTGATTAACGTTATCGCTCATTTTCTCTCTTTCGTATAATTTAGCAAGGGTTTCCAGCAAAATATAAGAGGGCACTAAGGAGGGCCACACTCACTATAAATGCTGCTACTGCTATTCTTTCTTCTTTCAAAAATTTTACTTTTTGTTCTCCAGGTGTTCTTTAAAGCCTTGGACTATTTCAACGGCCTTGTTCCAACATGGTGGGCAATAAAGACGAACCGTTTCTTCTTCTTTACGCACAACCACATTCCATGTCATGACCTGCTCTTTGTCCATTTTATCAAATCTTTTTTCACATGTTAAGCATTTATCCCCAAGCTTTCCAAATAAGGCAATTTTTGTTGCCATCTCTTGTTCGGCGTTTTTTTTCGCTTGTTGTGCTTTCTTTCTTCGCAATTTTCTTTCTAATGACATTATTTATCTCCTGTTGATCCAAACCCGCCATCGCCTCGTTGCGAGTGGGAGTTTAAAAACTGGTCCGTGTATACCTCTTCAACCCCACAGTGAATGATGGGGATTAGAACTGCTTGTGCAATCTTGTCGCCCCCGTGAATCACCTGGGTTTCTGCGCCGACGTTGTGTAAATTAACATAGACCTCGCCATTGTAGCCAGGGTCAACAACACATGCGCCCACGAGCAACTGTCTCTTAGATGCTATGCCCGATTTGTTTTTGATTTCAAGCATATAACCGTAAGGTATTTCTACTTTGATTCCTGTGGAGAGCAGACGGGAAGCCTTGGGTGGGATATAAAAATCCTGAGTGTTGTACAGTTTTTTATCGCCGTTGGGGCAGTAATAAAAATCAATGCCTGCGTCGGTCTTGTGCGCCCGTGTTGGCAACTTTGCTCCGGGCCTCATTTTATAAGCTTTTATATTCATTTTTTATCCTAACATTCTAAAGTTATATTTAATGGATCGCGTGCTGAATCCCCACTCTTCATCGTAATCCAGCTTGCTCATGTAAGGGCGGTTGAGATAGATCGTGTCTCTCTCGGGATTGACCCCCCAGCACTTGATGGAGTGCGGTGTGGATGTGTCGTCAATCACGCGCACGATCCAATATGTTTTATTATTTTTTGTTTTCTTTGGAATAACTTCTCGCGGAATAAACCACGCTACTCCTAAATCGTTGTCCCATTCGCCGAGAGGGGGAACGCTATAATATTCTAATCTCTCTTTGGTTTCACTATTTAAAACTAAATGCATGGGAAAAATCCCAGTCAAAGATACAATATTATTAATCTCCTCCTCCTTAGTGAATTCTCCTTCAAGCTTGTACATCTCAATGTTTTCATTGAGTTTTTTAGTACTCTTCGGTCGGTCGACCACCGCTGCAGACCAAAAGTGTTTAAGCCCCGCGAACCTGTCGTCCACCAAGCAGTTTAAAGCTCGGCTCCGGGCGAGCACATCTAAAGCTTTCTTGTTTAGTTTGCTGTAAACTATATCCTCATTGAAGAGAAAGTCTTCAATTACATTAAAGGGGCGGTTGTTCATAATTTGTTCAATGGCCTTTTCGCCGAGCCCCTTCAGCGAAGTGAGGGGTTGGATCAATGTTTTGTTGTCGTCGGCTATTTCCCAGACAAAGCCAGAGTTATTCACATCCACTGCCTGGATATTGAACTTAAACTTTTTAGCAAGATTAATTGCTTTCTCTTTTCTACTCTCCGGTTCTTTGTCTAGGAACGCTGCCATCCACTCTGAGGGATAATAGTTGAAAAGCCATGCGCACTGATAAGAAAGTATGGAGTAGGAAACTGCATGCGACTTGTTAAAGCCGTAGCCTGAGAAGTATTCGAACTTCTTCCACAGAGAATTGGCTGCTTTCTCGGTCATCCCGTGTTCGAGACACCCAGCAACGAATTTAACCTTGATGGCGTTCTTCTCCTGGGCTACTTCCCCCGTTCCCTTTTTGGTGAGAAGCTTACGGAGTTTGTTCCCTTCGTCCAAGCTAATGTCCTTCCCTAGCCTGTGTGCTAGGAGCGCAATCTGTTCCTGGAAGATTAAGAAACCATAAGTTTCTTTGGTGACTTCTTTTACTATGTCGTTTTCATATCTGATCTTGCCTGGGTTTTCTTTGGCTTCTACATACAACTTGTCCACGTCGGCCCCCAGAGGGCCCGGGCGATATATCGAAGTGATCGCAGCGATATTAATTATGTTCTTTGGTTTCGCCTTCTTGCAAAACTTCTGCGCGCCTGTTTCTGTAAACTGGAAGATGCCAGCCCACTTCCCCTTGTGGAAGATGTTCTTGTAAACCTTGTCATCGCCCAAGTTAATCTTGTCGGGGTGGAGATTCTCGTTATAATAATCTTGAATCTCTTTAAACGTAGGATTCTCCACGCCGTGATGTCTCTTAAGGATATGGCCGATGGCACACTCAATCATCT
>Ga0208011_1000598_pt1 | contig 13514 bp, 6 predicted proteins | sample 7_EtaG_FD_184080 | JGI IMG/M metagenome (GOLD analysis project Ga0208011, IMG submission 184080) | Marine viral communities from the Subarctic Pacific Ocean - 7_ETSP_OMZ_AT15161 metaG (SPAdes) (version 2) | ecosystem: Environmental > Aquatic > Marine > Oceanic | place: Pacific Ocean | collected... | reverse complement strand
GGCTTGTTCAGAGGCTGTAATCTTTGTTGCTGCTGCTAAATCAGTAGCTGTATCAGCATTACCAGTTACATCTCCTGTTAAGTCACCAGTAACATCACCTGTTACATTACCTGTTACATTACCTGTTACATTACCTGTTACATTACCTGTTACATTACCTGTAAGGTTTCCAGTTACATTACCAGTTACATTACCTGTAACTCCACCAGGTGCTGTAACAGCTCCTGTAAGTGTTGAGGCTAAATCAACAGTTAATGTACCATCTACGTTTAAATTAGTATCAATATCAGCATTACCTGTTACATTGAAGTGATCTGTAACCTGTACAGTACCACTAGCAGAGTCTAATACTAAGTTACCACTTGCTGTACTAACTTCATTAGCTGCATCAAGACCAACTCTTATATCTTTTACTAATGCTCCACCAGGAACAGTCTGTTGTCCTGTATAATTAGAAGTACCAGTAACATCGAATTGACCTGTAACATCTAAGTTACCTGCAATTACTGTATTACCTGTAGATGCTGCTACAGTAAATTTATTGGTATTAATATCAAAATTTCCGTCTATCCCAACAGCTCCACTTGCGTTGATTGCTGCTGCAGTAGTTGTTCCAGCTACTGTTACATTACCATCGAATGCTGCTGTGCTTGTAACATCTAGTGTACCAGGTAAGTTTAAGCTATCTGTCCACTCAACTGTAGTACCATTTGAAGCTGTTTGTATTACCTGCCTAGCAGAACCGTCTTTTAATTTACTTACTTCAATTTCAGCAGCTGCATCTACCTTAGCATTAGTTATAGCATTAGCAGCTATCTTATCACTAGTGACAGCAAGGTCTTGTATCTTAGCAGTACGGACTGCATCAGTAGCTAACTGTTCGTGGTTAACAGCTCCTTCCGAGATATGCCGAGCAACAATTGCATCGTCAGCAATATCAGCTGCTGTAATTGTATTGAATTGCTCTTCTTGTAATGCTCTTAATATCTGGGTTTGGTTATCATTAAGATCACCTGCTTTGATTGATGAGCCTGCTGTATAAGTAGCTTTAGCTGCGTCTATGTTGGTGTCTCTATAAACACGTACCTTTAAACCAGTTTTAGGAGCACCATCTGATTCACATACTGTACTGTTAAGAGTTCCTGTAGAATTATCAAAGGTTACTGTCTTTGTACCAGAAGAAGCCCAGCTAGGTACGGTGTAGTTATCAACTATTACACCGTCAACTTGTACTTTTACTTCAGTTACAAAGTATGTTGGGAAACTATAATCAAACGTCTTGTCAGACCCGTCCCCAGTATATTCATGAAATGTTGTTGTTGCCATAATTATTTATACATTGAGAGGACTGGAGCCACTTGACGTGACTGTTTTTCTATCTTATATTTTTGAATTTCTTTTTGTTTAGAAGCTTCAATGAGTTCTTGTACACCAGAGTTATCTAGGATGGCAGCCCAACCCTTAGCGCGAGCTTCTTCAAATAGATCATGTATCCTTGCATTATGGAAGTAGGTTGAGGCATCTTCATCTCTCATACCTGATCTAATATGTCCCTGCATTAACTGAAGAGAAGCCTGAATCCTTGGATCTTGGGACAACTTATCGAGCTTTCTTTCAAGGTTTGTGTTACCGATAGCTTGTTGTAGCATTGATCTAATTTTTGGAGAATCTGATAAATCATGACCATCGGGTGAATAGTAGGTAGACATGCGCATATCGTAGCCACTATCAAAGAGTAGTTTTCTGCCTGGACCTTGGTCTAGGTTAAACTGGACTGGACTAACTGCATTAAATGCTCTAGTCATAAAGTCATGGTCTTTGATTGGTTTGCCGTTAAGCATGTCATATTTGATTGGAAGATCCTCACCTGGAAGATTTTCACTGATTTTATTGCGATTTCTAATTGCTTGGTCTATACCTGAACCCAGTTCACGCATATGAGGAGTGAACAAATTACCGAGTTCATTACGTAACCCAGCTAATGGCACTGTATTATTCATTAAGCCTGCGACAATACGTTCAGTCTGACCAGCGCGACCAGCGAACAAATCAACAAACTGTTGTAATCCAGCCATATAGGACTTACTAGCAACACCTTGTCCAACGACTAGTGCCGTTGATAGAAGCTGTTTCTCTGTCCATTCATCACCCATTAACTCACCATGGTCACCAATGTCAGCAATAGTTGAAAGGATTTGGTTAAATGGTTCCATAGAATCATACTTAACCCATACGTCCCCTAACTTAATACTGCGTGGTTGCCATCCAGAGTCGATCCACATCTGACGTTTCTGTCTGTCTGTTGGACCATTACCTGTTAAATTACCACTCATCCAAGACCATGAACCCATACTGATAATACCACTACCTATCGCTAAGCGACCAGTCTGCAAAGCCTTAGCGTTTGCTAACTCTTCGGCTGAGTTAATACCATATTTGGCTACATTATCTAGATTGTCAACTGTAGCGAAAGCAATATCATTAAATTCTTTAACCAGGAAATTAAAACCTGGAGTATGTTTTGCTGTGAGAGCAATGCCGTTAACACCTGTCCTAGCGAATAGGAAGAAAGGCTTTGCCCATGGAGCCGATTCAAATACATCGTTTAATCCCTTAGAGAATCCTGTTAGATCCTGTGTGAGGGTGACTTCACGTTTAGCAAAATTAACAGCGTCGTCAATTATATTACCATTAGCATCAAAGATCTCACCATAGAACTTATCATCATATGTACGTAAGACGTCAGGTGTGATTTCAGCTAACTTTCCTTGACCTTGTAGGTCTAAGGCATAACGCATAGACTTCTCTCTGGCTTTAGCTCTACCTAATATATACGTAAACGCATCATCAGTAGCAGCCATTAGTTTGGTTGAATAGGTAAGAAGACTATTATTATTCATAGCTCTTGCCATATTACCAAGCTGGAATGCCATACGATCTGACCAATCAGCCTGATCACTTTCAGACCACCTTCTTAATATTTCCCAATTCTCATCACCTTTGCTAAATTCAGAGAATCTAGTTTTAATTGTAGACACATCACCACTCCAATAGGAGTTAAGTTTTGTCTTAAATAAGTCAAAGCTTTCAGGAATTGCTTGCATCATAGCATTCAAAGAAGACATACCTGCTTTAATTGTAGCACTGTCACCTGAGAATGGATACTGTAGAGTAGCTCCTATGGCTGTTGAGAGTGGTCTTAAGAATGTTGCGGTGCTTGTACCCATAATCGCTCTTATCGGTGTCTTAGGACCGCTCAGAACACTATGTACCATAACACCTTGAAGCTCTCTAATTGCAGCTCCTGTTCTTATCTTACCATTAATATCTCCACCTTTGAGCATAGTTCTAGCCCAATGATCAAAGTCATCAAGACTGTTAACATCCTTCATGGTTGAGAAGACTTCAAATAGTGACTTCATTAAGTCATCATCTTGTTCTCTTCCTGCTAAGTTAAGGATAGTTTTAATTGATTCTTTAGATTTAGCTACGTCTTCTGCTAAGGTTTCTTTAACTAATTTCTGTTTTGCTTGATTACCGAGATTCATATCTCTCAGTTTCTTAGAAGCAATGATTCTAGATCTCTTAGCTTCGGTCAAACCTACCAGAATCTTATCTACGATCGCTGAGGCAGGTCCATCTATGTCACCTAAGTCTGCTATGTCTGCTATCTCTCTACCTGCTATACCTAGATCACGTACCTCTCTAAGGAGTGAACTGATAACAAGGTCGGACGCAACAACGTTCTTAGAGACCCAGTTATACATATCAGCTTCTGTGGAGAAGTCTTGTTCTGCAAAGAAGTCAGCCCAATATTCTGCAGCTGAATCATCTACAGCATTACGACCTTGTAGAGTTCTATGTGCCATCTCTAATGACTCACCAAACTCTTCTTGCATGGTGCTTAAACCTTGATTGATTCTACTGATAGAAGCTTTATAAGAGTCAGCACTTAGTAGTTCTTTAGCAATACTATTTAATTCTTTATCATCTAAGTCCCAGCGTCTTAACTGTGCTGGTGTAGTAATCGAACCTATTGAACCATCTTCAGCACCCCATTCCTTGTTAACTCGTTTGTTAAGTTGGATAGTTTCATCCATTGATGTTTTGGATGTTGGAGAACCTTGCCATGGATCAGCTATAGGTTTGTTCTTATAACCACCAAAGTCAGGAGATTCTAATTGCTTAGCTCCCATCTCAACAGTTTGATCTGTTACACTTTTATTACGTGCTTTAATTTTATTGATTACTTTACCTGATCCCTTACCTAATATACGGAAGACACCATCGGCTATAGTACCGATGCCCATACCTTCTACTATATTCTTCAGTTTATAAACGATGGGATGGTCATCATCATTGGTACTAATAGGGGTGTCTATGAATCCGTATCGATCACGTAAAGTACCTAGTGCATTATCTTTATCTGATTGTTCTGATATTAAGTCAGACACAGCACCGACGGCTGCAGCTCTCACCCAACCATTAGATAGTGCTCTTATTCCCCAAGCTGTTGCACCTGTAGCACCAGCTGCTGCTGCACCTATTGGAGATGCTGCTATTGCAGCTGTAGTCCCTGCGGCTAATACACCAAAGTGTATACCGTTCTTTAATAAATCACCCCACCATGTTTTGGTTTCGATAGGGTTATCGTAGTCAACAAATGGGTTCCAATCAGGTCGGTAGTTCTTTACTCCTACCTCTGCCATTTCCCCTGATAACGCATCAATAGTACGTTCAGGGAAAGTGACTACAGAACCTGCAGCGGAAGATATACCGCCTGTAACAGCTGAGGATAACTCTTTAGCTACAGCACCTACACCCCACTTCTTGGCATTTCTAGGATCTTGTTGTTCAGCAAATGCTTGTGCATCTGCCGCCTGTTCATCTTTAGCAGCTAAAGCCTCAGCTTCTCTGCGTTGTTTATTCTCATCCATCGTCTGTTGGATTTGATTAGCATCAGCCTCTAATCCTCCAGTATCGACTTTTGATGCATCTATGCCAATTGGATATTCGGGCATTGTTTTACCATAGTAAATTATTGAGTTACTGGGACATTACCGCCGTAGCCATGTAACGCTTTCAGTATGTTCTCGCTTCTGTTAAATGGTGGTATATTTTCAGCTATTGTTTCTTGTTGTTCTAAAGCTGTAGGGTTTAAATTAGATAAGTCAGTATAAAAACCTCCTCTATAATCTGTTCCTTTCCCTACATTAAGAGCTAATAAATCTTGTGTTACTTCATCATAAAGTCTATCACCAGGTAAGCCTGTAGCTTGCAATGCTTTTAATAAATTAGTAGGTGAAAACCCATAAGCACCAGGAACTTCATGCCCTGATTCAAGTAGGCTTACAACCTCTTCAATAGTATGTTCTGTTAAAGGTTTATCAAGATGAGCATCGCCACCAGTTGGGCTTAGTATAGAGTCATAATCTTCAGTTGTTTTAATATTGTCTAAGAACCAATCTAGTGTTTCAGCATTCTGTAAGACTCTATTAGTTCTACCTTGACTGCCTTTCTTTAGAAGTAGCATTCTATCTGGGAATGATAGTTGATTATCTACATCTTGATCTACTTTAGCTTCCTCTATCTTAGGAGACGTGTCACCATCTTGAGAAGCTGCTAAATTAACCTGTGTAGCACCTATTCTATAGGGTGTATCACCTGTCCGTTGAGATATGAGTCTGTATATAGCAGGTATTTCACCTTTACCAGTCTCAATAACTTTAGTCATCTGTGCAATGGCATCTTTAGTTCCAGGTAGTACAGCTGTATTGACTATATTACTATCCTTTGAAAAAGCTCTAATCGCCTTCTGTGTATTTGAAGCAGTGTTTGTTTCTAAAGCTGTTTCAGAATAGTTATCAAAACTATTATCTTTGATAGCAGCTTTTGTATCTTTCCAAGCTTCTGAGAATGCACCTGCAGGGTTGTCAGGATGAGCTTTAATATAATCATTATATTTTAGATTGAAGTATGCTGTCGCACCTTCTATGTTAGCTTCCCATCTTGGTGATTTACCTTCTGCATGTACTTCTTTAGTATAAGCATCTACTTGACGTTTGATACGATTATCTCTAGACTTTATTTGATCAGAACCCATGCCTGTTATAGCAGTACCTTTGACTCTTGATTGCCATTCTAAGAACTTAGATTGATCAGTGATACCTTTAAGGTCTTCAGAACGTATTATCTCACCATTACGATATCTTTTCCACAGGACCTTTTCAATCTCTGTGTCCTCTTCATCTTGTTTAGTGTAGTACCCTGAGATACTTTGAGGTAATGGTTGACCTGGATATTTAGATCTAAACTCTTCTGTTTTTTCAGTTAGTTGTTCTTCAGTTACAGGTTGATCTTGCTCAGCCCATTCATTCATTACGCCTAATTCCCAGTTACCAGTTTCAACTTTTATAGTATTGTTCTTATCATTTAAGTCTGAGATCTCTTTTGTTAGTACTGCTTTCTGAAGACGTTCGTAATCTGCTTTCCAGTAATCACCTAATTTATGTTGCTTACCGTCACGACCATCTATCATATGATTTTTAATTGACTTTAAGTGTGACCTATCAACTTGACCACTTCCAGCCATTGTTACTAACTTATCAAAGGTTGTAACTCTTGACTGTTTATATCCACCAGGTCCACCATAAGCACCTACGTAAGTATTGATATGATCTACTACAGCTTCTCCGCCTCTAGCTGCTACATCATCTGCTAATTCAGCAGTACGTCCTAGTTCAGCGTTAGCATCAATAGCAGTTTCTTGAGCCTGTAACCATTTATTACGAGCAGCTTGTTCGTCCGTCTTCATTTGTTTATGAAGGAACTTACGTCGCTCATGTAAATTGGTAGGGTTATCATCACTACCTGCAGCTTGCTCTAACCAAATACTACGTATAGCAGCTTCTGCATAAGCGTATTCGGCATAGCTTCCAGCACCATCACGGGTGATAGTACGTCCATCTTTGAGTTCTATCTCAAAGTTTTCCCCAGCAAATGCTGCCCAGTTTTTGTAATCCCTAGACATGCCTGTAAGAAGTTTTTGATTATTCTTACGTTCTTCATCACCCAAGAATAGAGCTTTTCTAAGCATTGGGTTGTCTGTCTGAGTACCAGCTGTTTGCTCTTCTGCCTGTAGTGCTCTACTTTGAGCATAGACATCTTCAAACTTCTGACCGTTATAACTTACGTTAAACTCTTCGTCTCCTAATTCCCAGGTTTCAGCGTCTACCTTTGCTTCGTGTTGAGCACGTAGATTCTTTTTTAGATTTTGGACTTTACCTATTAGAGGTCCAACTTCTTTCATAAGTTTAGAGTTGGACGCTCTGTGTGCATACTCAGCTGATATTAAACCAGCAAAGTATTGACCTGATTCAGCTGTCTCTTTAGCTACTTGGTTGTTGATGTTATCAACGTTGGTGGTGTATTGTGTTGCTTCGTTAAATAATGCCATAGTTAACCACCTGCCCATGCTTCGAGACTTCCACCAAGCACACCTTGTTTAGCCATACCATGGAAACCTGTATACATTTCTATACCAGTCTTAGCCATGTTAAATAATGCTGTGTTCCAGTTAGTACTCTTCGTACCTTGTAGTCCCATTCTTGCTGGACGTACACCTAGCTTATCTCTAGCAGCCATCTGTGAGTTCTGCTGTCTAACTGCGTTCTGATGTAACTGACCGTGGTAAGCAGAACCAAAGCTTTCTCTCAAGCCATGTTCAATGTCTTGTCTCTTAGCTAATAATGCCATATAGTTAGCAGTCCTACCTCGTTCAGCAGTACGTGATCCTTCACCTGAAGGTCCACCTTGTGCGGCTCTAGTTCTAGCAAATGCTTCAAACCCTTGGAATGCGGCATACTGATTCTGTAAAGCTTTAGATCTTACGTTACTATCTGCTATACTTCTGTCTACTGCAGCTCCTTGTTTAGCTGCATGAAAGGCTACACCTTTATTTTTATAGATAACATTTCTTCCCATAGCCAAAGACATGCGCTTAGCATTAGCAGCTTTGACTTTAGCATTATATTGTGATGTTCCTGGGTCGAACATATCCTGTAGAAAACTCATTTGTAAAATTTAATAAAGGGTAAATGGTTAGGTCCATGAAAAATTTCTTCTAGAAATTCAAAGCCTAAGAATTTGAGTAGTTTTAAATGTACAGTATTACGCTTATCAATTATATTCCAGAGCTTTTGATGAGAGTATTTCTCAACAAACTTCTTAGCTCCTCTTGTGAATGCAAAAGGATAATCGTAAATAGCTGTAGTTGTTAGCATCCATATTAGTCCATCTTCTTCGACCCCAGCCATACCGGCAGTCCTGCCGTTAGGCATCGTAAAGTACACACAGGAGCCTTCCTGTGCTCTGGAAACTATAGATGTAAAAGGATCTACACCATGACCTTCTTCGACCTCTCTGCGGTCTTCTGGACGTAGATCAGAGGCAACTTCGATAGCTGCCTCTAATGTGATTGGGAGGATTTTAACTTTAGCCACGTCTGTAATACATAGGTGAATAATCACCTTCCCATTGCAATGAGCGTAATGTACAAGGTGATGGGTGATATGATTTAAGTGTTATGTCTACGTTCTTATTTTTTTCATATACAGGTACTGTTTGAATTACTTCATCTAAATAAGCTGCATCAGCTACATTATATAAGTTTGATGGTGTTGATTCATATACTTCTATGTAATCATTCTTACCTACTCTAGTAAGGATTGTTTCATATAGACCTACTTTACCAAGACTTAAGTTAAGTCTATGTAGTACTAAGGAGGAACTAGTATCAGCAACTGTATTCTGACCTACTTGTTTTGTTGTGTATAATCTTGGGAAGTCTACTTGGTAATTATAAACATAACCTATATAATATTCCCCATCATGTATCGTAGCTGTAGCAGCAGCACTAGAACCACCTCCTCCAGTTATAGTGATAATTGGTTCAGAAGTATAGTTATAACCACCATCCGTTATTGTTATCGCTGTAATTTTTCCATCAGAAATTGTGGCTGTTGCTGTTGCATCTCCGATAGTAACAAAATCCCATTTCGTTGATCCATCTGTTATATTTGCTGATGTACCTGTAGGTCCACCTGAGCCAGCTGAAGTACCATCAGTATCACACCTATATACTTTACCACTATCATTTGTCACCATATCCTCTTCTTTATAAGCAGTACTTGCTTGCCAAGCTGCTGGTGTAATAGTAACAGTAGGGGCTGATGTATACCCACTTCCACCATTGGTTACTGTTATTGCTGAGACTTCTCTAGACCAATCACCAGGTAAGGTGAATGATGTACCAGCACTAGTTACTGTGACTGGTACATAGCGACCTATTCTAGCTGATCCTGAGTCTGTATCAATAACTACAAGCGTACCTTGAGGAGAGGTTACATTACCTTGCCATGTAAGTTCACACCCACCATTTCCATCAGTAAATGTGGTTAAATTAGTTGTAGAACTATAAACACCACCTTGTACTGTACTCCAGTTATCTAGATGTATTAAGAAATTAGTACCTTCTTCATCAATACTAGGATCAGCATCATTTTGAGTTAAGTTAATACTTTGTAAGAAATTATCAGTATCTAGGAAGTAATACTTATCATCTTCTATAAAATGATATTTAATTGGAGTGTTTAAACGCCATCTAAACCAAGCAGATTGAAGTCTTTGGTCTCCAACTGTTACAGTTTTAAGTCCATATATTACACCTTCACCTGTCTTACCAAAGAATACTAAACCATTCTCTCTGGAATTAGTTATTAAATCTATATCTTTAGCCAACAAACTCGGTACTACCTTTGTTTGATCTATAACTATAGCTTGTCCTTCTCTAGAAATATTAGCCATCTCATTGAAACGACTGTATTTGTTTGAGTTATCTAAGAAACCAATCGTAGTACCTAATGATATTGGAGGTATAACTTTGTTATAATTATAAGATGATATAGTTCTTAACTTAGCAGTATCTGGGTTAAAGACAGTATCATCAGATGATAGTAAGTGTTGGCTGTTTGCAGTGAATACAAGTAGTCCTGCATTAATTTCTATACCATCGTATAAAGCAGATGGTAAGGTAGAACTCATTGATATATCTACAGGATCTATACCGCTAACAGTTAGAGCTGTGTCTGCCCAGAAATTACCAAAGTCACCTGGTTGTGATGTTATAACACTCGGTCCAGATAAGAATGCTAATCTATTACGGAAGAATAGGACTTTATTTATGTATCGTAGATCATCTTCATCATCATAGTCTGGATGATTACTATTTATACTAACGAATGTAGGTATAGGATTAGTTTTATCATCACCTACAGTCCTCGCATCCCAGTCAAACCTATCTAATGTAAATGTAGTAGCTCCTGTACGTTTGATAGTTACAGGCATTGTATCTCTAGAGAAGTTCTTCCTGATACCAGGTGCAGCACACTCTACCCAACTACCAGGACCATCTTTATTGTTTTGTCCCTGGAATTTTAAGTAGTAATCATCTTCATCAGACTGTTGGCTGTTAGTAACTTTAACTATATATCCATGATAACATTGAGTAGGAAGCTTAGATACATCATTAATTTCATGTTGCATAACCCTCATCAAATCAGGATCACATACTTCTACAGTGAATGGAGAGGAACTGGATAAGTATATACCATTACCGATGATTTGCCTGCTTAATCCTGTATTCTGTAGTTCAGTGTAAAGACCACCTAGTATTGAGTCAGCACTAACAGCAGTCTGGGTATCCCAAGGTGTTGGTGAAGGTCTAATAATACCATACACACCACTGTTGATTGTACCTCTAACTTTTGTTGTTTCATGATCAGTAACTTTAACTTCGTATGAAGGTTTAACATTTAAGTTACCACCAGTTGCACCACCATCTGCTTGGGTCATTTGAGCTCCAACAGTATTACCAGTAACCCAACCTTCGCCACCATGTAGTAAGTCTATACTTTTACTATATGCACACCTATAAGATCCTTCTCCTGAGTCACCGTCATCATCAGATGCTCTATCACCTACTTGACCTAATACAGTGATTCTAAATACTAAATGTTTCTTACCACTCTGTGCTGTGTAATCGCCGTCACCCCATACTTGTACACCTATGCCACGGCAGTTTCCTGTGCCCCAAGTCGTACTTAAATCATCAGAGTTTATCTTAACTCTAGTAGCTTTGTTTAAATCTGTTAGTGTGGTAGAACCATCGTGAATATTTAAAGAATACTGCCTACCATTCTCTGTCCTTAATAGTTCTACGTATGCTCCATAGGCATGTGGTCTATCAGAAGTTAGGTCTGTATTTATAGTAACTGCTTTAGTTCTATTGTTAATGAATGTTGTATCATTGATAGTACAGAACTGTATGTCCTCAGTGTTTCCAGCTGCACTAGGCGTTAGATATGTTCTAAGATTTGATTGAGCAGCACCTGTTGTACTGCCATACGCAATGGTCATCTCTTTAGCATCAGAGCATCTCCATACTCTTGGAGTACCGTCCTTATCTATCTGACCTATGTAAGATCCTTCTGCCTCATCACGATAGTAATGAAACCAAGACCCATTGGGTTGTACACTAGATAAAACACCACTGCTTGTATCAGGACCTATAACCCTTTTACTACCAGGTCTTTTATATAAACCATATGTAATATCGGGTATAACATTTAAAGCATCTTTAACTTGTCCTGGGTTTTTTAATTGATCCGGTTGTTCAGATATCCCACCATAATAATTGGGAATGGTTTGTGAAATTCCTGCCATTTAACGCCTCAATGTTGTGTAAGGTCTATAGCCAGTATATACTGAATCTTCTGGTAAACCAAACATTGTATGGTTACCTTGGTTACATTCATACTCCATACATGCAGCTCTAGTAAGTCCTTCTTGTTGTTGTAGCAGTTGTGCTAATTGAGGGTTACCTACAAGTTGAGTAGCAGCTCTCGTAGAAGCTCTAGCAATTATGTATCTTTTAAATACTGAAGGTACGTCTTCATAAGTAAATAATTTTGTAACATCAAGATCAATTGTTGTGTAGTCACCCCAATCATCAGTATGATCATATTTATCATATAAATAACCATCTCTTCTTACTACGTCAAATTGTCTGTGTGTCCAACCTTTAGACACATCCATCTGTAAAATATCAGATCCTATAATAACCTTACCAGTTGTTGTATCTGGTGTGTAAGTTACATGTCTTTCTGTGTTGAAATGCCAACCTTCGTTTTGTACATCTACATTTGAATCTCGTAGTAGATTGTAAATAAAAGAAATTTCTGGGTTAGCCATTCCGGTTGATATACTCGTAATGGGTGACTGACCAATAGCTCCCAGTATTGAGTTTACAGCGGAGAGTTCGGTCTCGTTATCAATTGTCGTGGAAGCCATAAAGTTTTATGAATAAAAAAAAGGGAGTCCGAAGACCCCCTTTGTGTGAATAATTAAGCGAATGCAGCAGGCTTAGTGGATGTTCCTGCGAACAGTTCCACAGCAGCAGCTGGGTTAAGAGGCTTTGCACCCATAGCCAAGCGTCCAAGGATAACGTCACCCTGATAAATCACGGATACGTCACCTGAAGTTACTTGTACTTGAGGTCCGATTGCTTCTACACAACCAACAGCTTCTTTCTGGAATATAAGTCCACATGAGTTAGCGAACTCAGTAGCAGCACCATACTCGTTAACAGTCTTTTGACCACTAGGAGTAGCGTTTGCGTCCATAGCAACAGTAGCTTCACTTACGAAGGAACCTGTATTACCAGGATCAGCCGTAGCAGGTATTGTAGGACCAGCAGTTCCACCATACTTAACACCATACTGACCGAAGAACGGAATGTTCATCGACTTGTAGATCTTAATACCAGCAATCGAGATGATCCCGTTGCCAGTCTGCAATGCGGTACCTTGCTCGTCACGGTTGATTAGAGCGTTGGTTGATTGATTCTGGATCAATTCATAGTACTGTCTTGGAGACAATACAGCAACACGTCCTTCACCACCAACTCCCTTTTCATCAAGAACAGCAGCGGCATCGTAGAAAGCGTTTACTAATTTCTCAGCGTCATAAGCATCAGATGCATAAGCGGTTGCACCAACACGGATCTGTGTTCCGCCTGGTTCTACAAAGTTAGTTGCAGTAATTGGTGAAGCTGTACGTGCAGCACTAGATACAGCACGGAAGATCCGACGGTCATAGTTCTCAGCTAGAGAGTAACCAATCTTGCGTGAGATTTCACCACGTAGATCGTAGTGTGCGAGAGTCTCGTCTAGTTCATACACGAAGGCTGAACTGATTAAGAGGTCATCACACTCGATCGTGACTTCTGCTACAGGAGGCGCACCATCGGAGTTACCCATGATGGACTGACCTGGAACATGAAACTCACTTTTGGTCCGACCCGTGAAGATGAACTGCAATGAGCGTCCATTTTTTAGGGTACGTTTTGTGATTAGATCCCTTGCAATTGTATTGCGTTGGAATCCTTTGAACAGCTC